>Ga0209097_10002985_pt1 | contig 13282 bp, 18 predicted proteins | sample AD_UKC052_MetaG_FD_184419 | JGI IMG/M metagenome (GOLD analysis project Ga0209097, IMG submission 184419) | Active sludge microbial communities of municipal wastewater-treating anaerobic digesters from USA - AD_UKC052_MetaG (SPAdes) (version 2) | ecosystem: Engineered > Bioreactor > Anaerobic >... | reverse complement strand
GAATAAAAATAAGCGGCAAAAACTGCCGCTTATTTTTTAATTGTTTATCCTATAATCGATAGCGTATGTTCAATCCTTTGAATGGTTTCTTCCCTTCCGATCATTCCTGCAATATCAAAAACCCCCGGGCCAAACTTACCGCCAACCAGCATGATCCTGAAGGGCAGCATCAGTTCTCCCGGTTTTAATTGATTGGCAGCAGCGATCTCTTTTAGTTCTTTTTCCAGCTCCGTATGTTCCCATACCGGCATTAGCTTATAGGCCCTGATCAGTTCTGCAAAAAACAATTGCTTCTTTTCATCCCATTTTGGTTTGATAGAATCAATATCAATGTTGGCTGGTGCCTTGAAAAAGAAAGATGCCTGCGTGAAAAAATCATTCAGTAAACTGCAACGGTCTTTTACCAATTCCAATACTTTTACAAAATAGGTATCGTCCTGTATTGTAATACCATTGGCTGCAAAATGCTCCTTAACTGTAAACTGAAAACTGGAAACCGGTAACTTCTTTATCCACTCCTGGTTGAACCATTTGGCTTTTTCAAAATCGAATTTGGCGCCGCCTTTATGCACCCTGTCGATACTGAACTTTTCAACCAGTTCCTCCAAACTAAATATTTCCTGCTCGCTACCATCATTCCATCCGAGTACTGCCAAGAGGTTGATAAATGCTTCTGGTAAAAAACCAATTTCTTTAAAGCCTTTGGTCAATTCATTTGTTTTTGGATCGGTCCAATCCATAGCGTACACCGGGAAACCAAGCCTGTCGCCATCCCTTTTGCTGAGTTTGCCATTGCCATCTGGTTTTAAAATTAACGGCAAGTGCGCCCATTGGGGCATATTGTCGAGACCAAACAAATGCTTCCACAACAAAATATGCACCGGCGCACTGGGCAGCCATTCTTCTCCCCTAAAAGCATGACTGATCTTCATCAGATGATCATCCACCACCACGGCCAGGTGATAAGTAGGCATGCCATCGGCTTTTAAAAGCACTTTATCGTCCACGTTATTGGTATCAAATTCAATATCTCCCCGTATCATGTCAGTAAAAGAAACAAACTCGTTGGCCGGCACTTTTATGCGGATCACATAGGGTGTTCCTTTATCCAGCAAGACCTGTGTTTCTTCGGGTAACAGGCGCAGTGAGTTGTTCATTTGCATACGTACGTGATGGTCATATTGCAAACTGTTGCTGCCGGCAGTTTTGAGCCGTTCTCTCATGGCTTCCAGTTCTTCGGTAGTATCAAATGCATAGTATGCATGCCCATCCTTTACTAACTGTTCCGCATACTGGCGGTACAATTGTTTTCTTTCGCTTTGGCGGTACGGCGCATGTTCGCCTCCATGTACAACACTTTCGTCGGGTACCAGTCCACACCATTCCAGGCATTTGAAAATATATTCTTCTGCGCCTTCCACAAACCTGGTTTGGTCCGTGTCTTCAATTCTTACAATAAAATCACCACCCTGTTTTTTGGCAAACAGGTAATTGAACAACACGGTTCTTACACCACCTAAATGAAGCCCGCCGGTGGGGCTGGGTGCAAATCTTACTCTTACTTTATTAAACATGGCGCAAAGATATACGCCACTGCCCACCTTCCCAATTTTAAAGACATAGTTGCCTTTTTATGAAGGAGTTGGTAAAAATGAATGCAGGTTGCCAACCCTTCTGTAATTTGCCACATGTTTTATTTTGTAAAAACGCCCTGGTGGCTGAAGAAGCTGTATCCAGAATGTGTGTGGCAGATGCCCGGGCAGCAAAAAAAAATTTACCTCAGCTTTGATGATGGTCCGCACCCGGTAGCCACGTCCTTTGTGCTGGAGCAGTTAGAAAAGTACCATGCAAAAGCTACTTTTTTTTGCATTGGTAAGAATATAGAAGAGTATCCTTTTATCTATGAAGAGATACTGGACGCCGGCCATACAACAGGCAATCATACCTACAATCACCTCAATGGCTGGAAGACAGCAGACGCGGTATACATGGATAATATTGTACAGGCAAAAAAGAGGATTGACTCCCCTTTGTTCAGGCCACCGTATGGGAGGGCAACCAAATTTCAACTCAAATTATTAAAGGAAAAGGGGATGTTACCCATCATGTGGTCGGTACTAAGTGGTGATTTTGATCCATCGCTTACAAAGGAACAATGCCTGCTCAATGTGCTGCGGAATACCGGCCAAGGTTCCATTGTAATATTTCATGACAGTACCAAGGCATTTGAGCGGCTGGAATACGTTTTGCCCCGGGTGCTGGAGTATTTTTCAGCTAAGGGCTTTCAATTTGAAAAAATAACGGGGGATAAACTGCAAATTATGCAGTAAAAACCGGGAAGGTCATATAAAAAAATTGGGCCGGAGTAGAAACTCTGGCCCGTTTTTAATCCGTACCCTATGAAAACTGGTTGCAAGATAGTTTGATTTTTGATAAATCCAAATAATTTGTTAAGTATTTTTGGGGTCGGAATGCCCGTATTTAGTGATTGGCAGCACACAGGATGGTATTTTTTGCCACTTGTTGTTTTAAAAGATTAGAAAATGATTTTAATAGATACCCACTGTCATCTTTATTCTGAAGAATTTGCAGCGGAGATAGAAAGTGTTATTCAAAGAGCCGAAACCAAGGGGGTGCGGCAGTTCTATTTACCTGCTATTGACAGTAGTGCTACTAATGCCATGCTTCAGCTGGAAGCACGGTTCCCCGGAAAATGTATTGCGATGATGGGCCTGCATCCTTGTTATGTAAAAGACAATTACAAAGACGAATTAAAGCTGGTGGAAGAATGGCTGGCAAAAAGAAAGTTTGCCGCAGTAGGGGAGATCGGGCTGGATCATTATTGGGATAAAACCCACGTAAAAGAGCAGGAAGAAGCGTTTCGCTTGCAAATAGACTGGGCCATTCACTACGAGCTGCCCATTGTGATCCATACCCGTAATGCCATGCAGGAAACCATCAACATTGTAAAAGAGTATGTGCCAAAAGGAGTAAGAGGTATTTTTCACTGCTTTGGCGGTAGTGTAGAAAGTGCAGAACAGATCATCAACGCTGGATTTTACCTTGGTATTGGGGGAGTGGTAACCTACCCTAAGGCCGGTTTGCAGGAAACCCTGCAGCATATCGGGCTCGAGCACCTGGTATTAGAAACCGATGCGCCCTATCTTACTCCTATTCCTTTCCGGGGCAAACGCAATGAAAGCAGCTACCTGGAGTATGTGGTGAACAAGATCGCAGAGATCAAAAATGTGCCGGTGGAGGAAGTGGCTGCTATTACTACAGCCAATGCGCAAAAAATATTCGGCGTATAGGAAGTGAAACGCTATTTTTGCTGCCCGTTAAAAAAGGAGAGTTGTCCGAGTGGTTGAAGGAGCACGCCTGGAAAGTGTGTATACGGGAAACTGTATCAAGAGTTCGAATCTCTTACTCTCCGCAAATAAAAAATCCCCTGACTGTCAGGGGATTTTTTTATTTTGAAAGTGGTTTCTACTCTAATTATGATCGATCATCGTTAGTGTATAACCCCTGCTATCCTGGCTATAACTGCCAATAGCCCCGGCACTTGTTGGCGGCTGGTACTCAGAATGGAAAATTCTTTTATATACCAGGCCAATGCCCTTTGCATAATACTCCACACCGTAATTTATTTCACTGTACGAATTGGGATCATCAGGATTACCGATCACTTCATCCCGTTGCGCAATTTTAATGGTATTGTCTAAATTAAAGGTGCCAAGCGTTAATGGTGCACCTACACTATCAAACATATAATCCCATCCTTCTAAATAAGCAAAATCAGTGTATTGAGAAGTCGTATTAATATACGAATTGCCCTTCCATGTAAAGCCGTCCTTTACCGGACCTCTTAATTTTAAAAAGCGAAGGTTGTTATCTACAAATTCAAACCCATTGTCAATGGGCGTTGCAGTAAAGCTGTTGTCTGGCACCCAGGCATCGGTTGGATTTACACGTATCTGTCGTACGATCCGGTAAGACGGTCTGCCCTGGTTATCTAACACCTGGCCATCCACAATAAATTTTACCTGGTAGCTAAGGGTGATCTGCTGAAGCGTGAAAGGGATATACCGTACTGAATCCAGTTGGTAAGTAATGTATTTACCCACTTCAAGCGGGGCATATTCACTCACTGGTGTAAGGCCCAGATCTTCAGGGTCTTTTTTGCAGCTGGTCAAACAAATGACTGCTGCAACAACCACTGATAAAATTCTCTTTGTCATAGAATAAATTGATTCAATAAGGAGACCTTGTGTTGTAGTAAAAAGCTGCTTAATCCTGGTTACATCCGTTTATTGGCGTTGGATGATACCACCGCCAATTACATCATCCCCTTCATAAAACACCGCACTCTGCCCCGGGGCAATGCCTTTTACATCCTCATAAAAACGCACTTTTACCCCATTTTCGTATGTGTACAGGTTGCTTAAAGCACCTTTATCTTTATAGCGGATCTTAGTGGTGACTTCCATACCTTCTGTAACACCTTCATATTTGATCCAGTTGATCTTTGCTACATTCATTTCAATGCCCATCAGGTCTTCTTCATCACCCAGCACAACCGTATTTGTTTCTGGGTCTATTTGGGTAACAAATGCTGGTCTGCCCAGGGCAATATCAAGCCCCTTTCTTTGCCCCACGGTATAAAAAGGATAGCCCTTATGTTGGCCCAGTACCTTGCCCGTTTTATCAGTAAAATTTCCGCCATTCACCCTTTCTTCCAGCCCTTCCACATTTCTTCTCAAGAAACCCCGGTAATCATTGTCTGGCACAAAACATATTTCGTAACTCTCATTTTTCCTGGCCAGTTCGGGATAACCAAAATCATGTGCCATCTGGCGAATGTCTTTTTTATGATAGGTGCCCAGTGGCAATAGGGTACGGCTCAATAGGTCTTGTTGCAGTCCCCATAGCACATAGCTCTGATCTTTGGTATCATCGATTCCTTTGCGGATAAAAAAGCGTCCGTTTGTATGCTGATGCACCTGTGCATAGTGGCCAGTTGCAATAAATTCACAGCCCAGTGCATCGGCCCTTTTTAACAGTGCCCTCCATTTAATATGCGTATTACACATTACACAGGGATTGGGTGTGCGTCCGGCTATGTATTCTTCTACAAAATTCTCGATCACAAAATCTCCAAACTCCTCCCTGATATCTAAAATAAAATGGGGAAAGCCATGTTGCACTGCCGCCATCCGTGCGTCATTAAAACTATCGAGGTTGCAACAGCCGGTTTCTTTTTTTCCCGTTGTTCCCACACTGGTGGCATAGTCCCAGGTTTTCATCGTAATACCCACCACTTCATACCCTTCTTTATGAAGCATCAATGCGGCTACGGTACTGTCTATACCGCCGCTCATTGCTACCAAAACTTTTCCTTTTTTGCTCATGTCTTTTTCTCCGGCTGCAAAGATACGGCAGGCGGTAAAAAGGGAGGCAGGGCGGTTTTGTGAGATAAGGAATAAAATTGTTGTGTAGTAAGTGATTTTCAAGGGAAAACCAATATTCCCGATTGTAACAAAAGTTACCCTGGACGCAAAATACAAGCATCAATTTTGTATACAAACTGTTTAATGCCTGGGTTTGTACAGTGAAGTGGCTTTTACATATTTGCGTTGGCTTATTGAATGGATAGTAAAATTTAAAAATTATGTTGGGTTTATTAAAGAAGTTGTTCACCACAGAAGATAATACAAAACTGAAGGAAACACTTGCAGCAGGTGCCCTATTAATTGATGTCCGTAGCCCCGGTGAATTTGCATCCGGCCATATAAAAGGCTCTGTCAACATTCCTGTAGACAGGCTGGGCAACCAGGTGCAGGTATTAAAAAAAGACAAACCCGTGGTTGTTTACTGCAGAAGCGGTGCAAGGAGTATGGCAGCCAAGGTTTTGCTTGAAAAAAAGGGATTTAAAAATATTGTTGATGGTGGAAGCATCAGCACGGTAGAGAAATTATTAAACACAAAATAAACTGTTATGAAAAAAAACATGGGTTCAGCAGACAGGATGATACGCCTGTTACTGGCAGCAATTTTTGCAGGGCTGTATTTTACTGATACCGTTACCGGAACTTTCGGCATCGTATTGCTTGTATTAGCGGGTGTATTTGTATTGACCAGCCTGGTAAGTTTTTGTCCTTTATATCCTTTGATAGGTATCAATACCTGCAAAGTTAAAAAGTAACAATATGAAAGCACGAATAGTAAATGGCTGGAATTGGATGAGGGCAGTAAGATTGATTGTGGGACTGGCAATATTTGTGCAGGGTTTATATGCGGCAGACTGGCTGTTTGCAATAGCTGGTGTTCTTTTTAGTTCCCTTGCATTATTCAATATGGGTTGCTGTGCTGGCTCAGGTTGTGGTTATACCATTAATACCAGCTCAAAAAAAATGGAGGAAACGACCTATGAAGAAGTGGTTTAATAAAAACAAAGCCGTCGTTGCCGGTGTTGCTGTTGGCTCCCTGCTTGGGTTCCTCTACTGGCAGTTTATAGGCTGTTCGTCCGGTTCTTGTATGATCACTTCAAAACCTTTGAACAGTACATTGTATGGAGCCATGATGGGTGGCTTTTTATTTTCAGCCATTTTTGAAAAAACTAAAACAACAAAATCATGACGTTTGGTGAAATGATCAATAGCGAAAAACCGGTACTGGTGGATTTTTTTGCAGAATGGTGTGGCCCTTGCAAAATGATGGCACCGGTGCTTCGGCAGGTAAAAGATGCAGTACAGGACAGTGCCAGCATCATTAAAGTGGACATTGATAAAAATCAGCAGACGGCGGCGGTATATAATGTGAGCGCTGTACCCACTTTATTAATTTTCAAAAAGGGACAGGTAGTATGGAGACAAAGCGGTGTGGTACCTGCAACCGAACTCGTTAAAAAGCTGAAAGAAAATTTTTAAGTGTTAAAAACAATTGGATATGCCGGCACAATTGCCGGCATTCTTTGTTTATTATCATAGATGTTTTAAAACAACCCTGGCCCTGGTATGTATCCGGTCCTTTAATTGGCCTGATGGTGCCCCTCCTTTTAATTCTTGGTAATAAAGCATTTGGTATCAGTTCATCCCTGCGGCATATGTGTGCAGCCTGTATGCCTGCAGGCATTCCTTTTTTTCAATACAACTGGAAAAAAGAAGCCTGGAATTTATTTTTTGTTACCGGCGTGTTGATGGGCGGCTTTTTTGTAGCCCAATTTTTATCGGATCCTGCACACGTTGTGGTGAATACTAAACTTGTAAAAGAACTCGCAGATTATGGAATTACAGACTACACCAATCTTGTTCCTTCCCAACTGTTTAACTGGCAAAGTTTATTTTCTATAAAAGGGCTGGTCATGATGGTGGGTGATGGTTTTTTGGTTGGCTTTGGCACCCGGTATGCAGGCGGGTGTACCAGCGGACATGCTATCATGGGTTTATCAACTTTACAATGGCCATCATTGGTTGCCACTTGTTGTTTTATGATTGGTGGTTTTATAATGGCCAATTTTATTCTGCCCTCAATTCTCTCGCTATAAAATAAAAACGATGCAGCAAAAGGAGAGCTAACAGAAGAGAATACGGATTTTGAAGTACGGTCATTGGATACACTTTGCATAAATGAGAGCAGGTTGGAGGATAAATGGTACCAGCTTGTAAAGTATCGTTTTGCCGGCGTATTGTTTGGTATTTTGTTAGTGAAAGCAGAAGTGATAAGCTGGTTCAGGATACAGGAAATGTTTCGCCTGCAAAGCTTTCATATGTTTGGTGTTATCGGCAGTGCTGTAGTTACAGGAATGATCGCAGTACTGATGATAAAAAAGTTCAAAATAAAAACTGTTGATGGCGAATCAATAGAAACCCATCCAAAAAAAAATTAATAAAGGACAGGTTTATGGTGGATTATTGGTTGGGTTGGGCTATTACAGGCGCATACCCAGGTCATTTGCACGCACAAATTGGAACAGGAGCAACGGTAATTGCAGTCACATTGCTATCCGCCGCCGGTACCTGGGTGTATGGAAAAGTATGAGAGCGTCTTCCACATTAATTTACGTTGCCATTATTCCCCAAGATGGGAATGCAATTGCATTTCAATATATCCCTAAAACGTTTTTCTGCTATCAGTTTCATCGGTTTCTGTTGAGGCATTGCTTTTGAATAGTATTCATAAACAAATCAATATTTATTTATGAAGAAAACAATTTTGATAATTGCAACAGCGGTATGCATTTATTCCTTTCAGAGCTGCACGGCAAAAAATGAAAGCTCTGAAACCATAACAGGAACAGATTCTTCCCTGATGACTACGCCTACTTCAACTGAATCGGGTCTTCCTTCCACTGTTAAGCCAGATTCAAATACCAATCCTTCCGCAGGTATCGATACAATGTCTATGGCAACACCGGATCCTTCTAAAAAAGGTAAAAAGGGTAAAGTGGTATTGACGTTGGAAACTCCGGCACCGGCAGGCAGTGAAGATGCAGTTGACAGCGAAGGGTTTTATACAAACTTATATCCCGCTTATCCCGGAGGTAATAATGCGATATCCAGCTATTTTCAGAATAATATCCAATACCCGCAGGAAGCCATTGACAACGGCGTGGATGGAATTGTAAACATCAGTTTCACAGTGGATGAAAGAGGGAAAGTAGGTTCTCCAAGAGTAGTGAGTAAAAAAATTGGTTATGGTATTGAGGAAGAAGCTCTGAGGGTTTTTAATAAAATGCCAGCCTGGAAAGCTGGTGCCTTAAAAGGTAAAAATGTAAAAACAAGATTTACGTTACCAGTACGTTTTCAGTTAGAAAGTTAATTGCTCTTTTTATTATTCACTATAAATTAAAAACAAAATGAAACTAACATCCTTTTTAAAAGTATTAACCCTGGCATCGATCATTTCTTTTTCAGTACCATCTTCTGCAATAGCGGCAGATGCAGTACGTGACACTACGGGCAGCGTGGAAGTATATTCAAAAATTGTTACAAGACTGAGTGAAATTCAGAGCATGGACAAGAATAATTTGTCGGCGAGTGAAAAAAAGAGCCTGAAGAAAGAATTGAAGGATATGAAAAAAGCAGCAGATGGTTTGAACAGGGGTGTTTATCTTTCTGTGGGTGCTATCATCATTATTATCTTATTACTGATTCTGATTTTGTAATTGATCCATACACTATTATTACGAAAGAAGCCCCTCAATTCGTTGGGGGGCTTCTTTTTTATATTCAGGTGAATGCAGTACTACAATCCCATTTTCTTTTTCAAATTCTCATCAATGGCATCTAAGAATTCTTCGGTGTACAGGTAGTGGTCGCCATGTGTTACTTTATTGCCGTGAATACAAACCGCCAGGTCCTTTGTCATCTTACCGCTTTCCACTGTTTCAATACAAACCGCTTCCAGTGCATTACAAAAATCGATCAGCTCCTGGTTGCCATCTAATTTACCACGGAAGGCCAAACCTCTTGTCCAGGCAAAAATAGAAGCGATAGGGTTGGTGGAAGTTGGTTTTCCTTTTTGATGATCGCGGTAGTGGCGGGTAACCGTACCATGTGCTGCTTCTGCCTCCATTGTTTTTCCATCAGGGGTAACCAATACAGAGGTCATTAAACCCAATGAACCAAATCCTTGCGCTACCGTGTCACTTTGCACGTCACCATCATAGTTTTTACAAGCCCATACAAAATTGCCATTCCATTTTAGTGCACTGGCTACCATGTCATCTATCAGGCGGTGTTCGTATACAATACCTGCTGCTTCAAAACTGGTTTTAAATTCAGCCTGGAACACTTCTTCAAAAATATCTTTAAAGCGGCCATCGTATTTTTTAAGAATGGTATTTTTTGTTGAAAGGTACAAAGGCCATTTTTTGCTCAGTGCCATATTAAAACAGCTTCTTGCAAAACCATAAATGCTTTCATCAGTATTGTACATACACATAGCCACACCATCACCTTTAAAGTTGAATACTTCAAAAGTTTGTGGTTCGCCGCCACCTTCTGGTGTAAAGCTCATGGTTAATTTCCCTTTGCCTTTGATAACGGTATCGGTTGCCCTGTATTGGTCGCCAAAAGCATGACGGCCAACAATGATCGGTGCCGTCCAGTTGGTAACAAGCCTCGGTACATTCTGCATTACGATCGGCTCACGAAAAACCGTGCCGTCCAAAATGTTGCGGATAGTGCCATTGGGGCTCTTCCACATTTGTTTTAGTTTGAATTCTTCCACCCTGGCTTCGTCGGGTGTAATGGTGGCGCATTTAATACCCACACCACAGGCTTTGATGGCATTGGCTGCATCAATGGTCACCTGGTCGTTGGTTTCATCCCGGTATTCCATGCCCAGGTCATAATATTGAATAGGAACTTCTAAATATGGAAGTATCAGTTTGTCTTTGATAAATTTCCAGATGATACGTGTCATCTCATCTCCGTCGAGTTCTACTACGGGATTTGCAACTTTTATTTTCGCCATATTAATGTTTTTAAATTGTGTGCAAATGTAAACGATTAGGAATATTAAGTGTGAACGATTTACGCAAACGTTACTTCATCATTTTACAAACTACTGCTCTTCTTCAACTGTCCATCTCCTGTAACAATACCTATACTTGAAATGATCTCTTCCCCAAACTCACTTGTTTTGAGTAAAGTAGCGCCGGTCATTAAGTTATAAAAATCAATCGTTACCCTTTTACGCATAATGGCCGCCTGCAAAGCATCGGTGATCAGGTCTGCCGCTTCTTTCCAGCCAATATATTCCAGCAGCATACAACCGCTGAGAATGATGGAAGAAGGGTTCATGCTATTGGTGCCGGCAAATTTTGGTGCGGTACCATGCGTGGCTTCAAATACAGCGTAGCCTGTTTTGTAATTGATGTTGCCGCCGGGTGCAATGCCAATACCACCCACTTCTGCAGCCAGTGCATCAGAAATATAATCGCCGTTCAAATTAAGCGTTGCCACCACCGAAAATTCTTTTGGTGCGATTAATATCTGCTGTAAAAAATTATCAGCGATGATATCTTTTACCAGCAGCTTGCCTTCATGTATGGCCTTCCGCTGTACCTCGTTAGCATGTGCTTCGCCGTGTTCTTTTTTTAATTCATCCCATTCATCCCAGGTAAATGTTTTGTCGCCAAATTCCTGCCTGGCCACTTCATAGCCCCATGTTTTAAAACCACCTTCGGTAAACTTCATGATGTTGCCCTTATGCACCAGGGTTACAGAGGGCAACATATTCTCTAGTGCATGTTCAATAGCAGAGCGTACCAGTCTTTTAGAGCCTTCGGATGAAACCGGCTTTACACCATAACTGCTGTCGCCGGGGAAGCGTATGTTCTTTACGCCCATTTCTTCTATCAAAAATTTCTCAAACTTTTTTGCCTGGTCGCTGCCTGCTTTCCATTCAATTCCGGCATAAATATCTTCCGTATTCTCCCGGAATATCACCATGTCCACATCCTGCGGATTTACCACAGGCGAAGGAACCCCTTTAAACCATTTTACCGGGCGAACGCAGGCATACAGGTCAAGGTCCTGCCGCATGGCCACATTCAACGAACGGATACCGCCGCCGATAGGGGTAGTTAAGGGACCTTTTATTGAAACGATATATTCTTTGGCGATCTGCAGGCTTTCTGCAGGCAGCCATTCACCTGTTTGTTTAAATGCTTTTTCACCAGCCAGTATTTCTTTCCACTCAATTGTACGTTTACCATTATACGCTTTTGCCACGGCGGTATTAAAAACCTTTTCCGCCACCTGCCATATTTCGGGGCCGATACCATCGCCTTCTATAAATGGAATGATCGGGTTGTCGGGCACATTTAGTTTGCCATTGCTGCCCATTGTAATTTTAGAAGCCATTGAAAAATATTTAGGGGTGATTTATTTTGGTGCTGCAAAAGTAAGCGATGACGGTTGGATAAATAAAAATGCCCCCAACTTGTTGGGGGCATTTCTTGAATATATTAATTTCTTACTGTCTTCTTCTTACCCTAAACTCACATTCTACATTGTAAGTAGTAGCTACTCCGTCAATAGTACAGGTGAAATTGCCGGCAATAAATTCTCCTGGTGCACCATATTCAGTTATGTTTACCAGTGGGGTGCCGGATAGTGAAGTCGAATCATTTATCTGGCCGGTAAAAAAGTTGGTCAGTGGTTGAGAACTTCCCACAGCGATCGAGCTTTGATCAAACCCAAAATAAATGCTGGTGGCGGCACCATTGCCATTGCCACCCGTTATGTTAGAAACAGGCGGTGTGGCCTGTGGTTCTACCCAATGGCTAATTGAATCCGTAGGGTAAGAAACATTATACTCTGTTCCATTAATTGTATACGTAATAAACTGTTCTATAGAATTTACACATGCCGATAATGCTGGTACCGTATTGCTACCGGCTGCCAGCGTATATTCTATCGGGGTACCCGATTGCATGGTAGAAAGATTTTCGGCCACAAAACGTACCACCGTACTGCCACTGCAAAGTGTATGGCTGAAGTTGTAAGTACCATCATTATTTACCGGGAACCGGTAGTTGCGCCATCCCTGTGTCATCACCACGTAAGCATCTGATAATGGTGCGCTGTTGCATTCCACTGTGCCGGATACAGTAGCAAGGCCAGGGCTCGTTACCACTACATTACCTAAATTAACAGCAGTTGTGCTTACACTGAAATTTTGTGTAAAAGCTGGTGTTCCCCATACGCTGCAGTCGGCATAAACTCTTAATTCATACGAAGTGTTAGGCGTTACCAGGATACTCACATGGCCGGTAGCATCTGTGTACCCTCCTGCATGGCTCCATGAATTGGGCGTTGTAGGCACCACATCTACAAATACATTTCCAACTGGATCACCCGCTTCATTCACCAGGTCGAAAGTTAGTGGTACAGTTGCATTGGGCAAGTCACAGTTCCAATAAGAGAAATGACTTACTTCTCCCACATAAGTATTGCCGTTCTTTGTGGCACTGCCTTCTTCTAACCACAAACCATTTGTTTCATTGAAATGCCAGAGGGGTATAGTAGCCGGAGCTGATGCCGCCATGGCTGTTGGTAAAGGGAAGGTCACCGTAGCCTTTGCACCATCTTTAATTTGCAACAATTCTCCGCCGGCACCAGTAAGCTCGGTAGCAGACATACCGTACGAGGTCAGCACTCTCATAAATCCATCTGCATCAAGACCCCGCAGGTCACCAGGCATGGTTTCTATAATATCGCTGGAAGTGGGATTAAGCCATTGTGCTGCTACGGTTACCTGCCCGGTATAGTCA
>Ga0209097_10002973_pt1 | contig 13317 bp, 12 predicted proteins | sample AD_UKC052_MetaG_FD_184419 | JGI IMG/M metagenome (GOLD analysis project Ga0209097, IMG submission 184419) | Active sludge microbial communities of municipal wastewater-treating anaerobic digesters from USA - AD_UKC052_MetaG (SPAdes) (version 2) | ecosystem: Engineered > Bioreactor > Anaerobic >... | reverse complement strand
ATCCTGAAACTTTTTCTAAAACCGGAACACATTCTTCCTCCGTAACTCCTGGATATACTGTTGATTCATAAATGACAATATCCCCTTTCTTCAAAACTTGGCCAACAGTTTCGCTGGATTTGTATAGTGGGGTCAAATCAGGACGATTGTTTTTGTCCACAGGTGTGGGAACCGTAACAATATAATAAGTACAATCGGCAATTTCGGCCAGCGTGGAAGTACAAAACAAGCCATTACTTTTAGTCGAAGTCTCCACCAATACTTGTTGTAAACTTTCGGAATCAATCTCAAGGGTACTGTCGATTCCCTGCTTAAGCAAATCGATTCGGGTCTGATTGATATCAAATCCCACCACGGAATATTGAGTGGCAAACAATCGCGCCAAGGGCAAACCTACATATCCCAAACCGATAACGGCTATCTTTATGTTTGTATCCAATTTTTATATTTTTTGAGGTTCCAATAGTAGAAACCTAGTTTTATATTCTTTAATTTTAAATAGAAACAATCCTCAGCAATACCTCTTTCTCTCCATTCTCTTTTAGTCTTAATACTGCTACCTGAAATCTGCAACCTGAAATCTGCAACCTGAAACCTGCAATCTGAAATCTGCTACCTGAAATCTGTTACCTGCTACCTGCTACCTGAAATCTGCAACCTGAAATCTGCAACCTGAAACCTGCAATCTGAAATCTGCTACCTGAAATCTGTTACCTGCTACCTGCTACCTGAAATCTGCAACCTGAAACCTGCAACCTGCAACCTGAAATCTGAATCTCATTACTACAAATTATTCCAATACCAATCCACAGCCTCTTTCAATCCTTCCTGCAAAGAATAATGTGGATTATAACCCAACAATGCTTTAGCTTTATCGATACTCGCCAACGAATGGGGGATATCTCCTGCTCGATTGGGACCATATTCGATGGCAACATCAGCAATTTTTGGGTTGTATTCGGATAAATAGTCTTTCAAATAGTCAACCAAATTATTCAGTGTATTACGGTCACCGTAAGCGGTATTGTAAACGGTATTTACGGCTGCTGGATTTTGGGTGGTCATCGCCAATTCATTCATTTGAATCACATTATCAATATAAGTGAAATCACGCGAATAGTTCCCATCTCCATTTATTTTCGGACTTTCGAGTTGCATCAATTGCATGACAAATTTGGGAATTACCGCAGCATAAGCCCCTTTGGGATCTTGCTTTCTTCCAAAAACATTAAAATACCGCAAACCAATGGTTTCCAACCCATAGGTTCTACTAAATATTTCCGCATACAATTCGTTGACATATTTAGTGATCGCATAAGGCGAAAGCGGTTTCCCTATAACCTCTTCTACTTTAGGCAATCCTTCCGAATCTCCATAAGTCGAAGAACTGGCCGCATAAACAAATCGTTTTATATTGGCATCTCGCGAAGCCACGAGCATATTCAAAAAACCTGAGACATTGACATCATTGGTAGTAATAGGATCATTAATAGAACGCGGTACAGAACCTAAAGCCGCCTGATGCAAAACATAATCCACCCCTTTCAAAGCATTCTGACAATCTACCAAATTCCGAATATCACCCTCTATCAAACGAAAGTTTTTATTATTCATAAAATCTTTCAGATTGTGTCGATGTCCGGTAGCAAAATTATCCAAACAAATGACCTTATATCCTTTGGATAAAAAATAATCACACAGATTAGAGCCAATAAAACCAGCTCCACCTGTTATCAATATACTGTTTTTTTCTTCTTCTTTCATTAGATTGTATTAGTGGTAAGCCTTTTTGGAATTATGATTTTCTTAATTTGCTGAGTGCTTTTTCAAGAATATTTCTGGGTTTATCATCCTCGTTGTAACCGCTGGAGTAGGTGGTAGAACCATAGCCGTAACCATAACCGTAACCGTAACCGGCTCCGTATTTGGCTTTGTTTTGGAAACCATTCAGAATAATACTGGTATTGTGGAGCTCGCCTCTTTTTACCCTGTTGTTGAGCAAGGTAATCATATCTTTTTTGGTAAAATTCTGCCTAACGATGTACAAAGTAACATCACAATATTGTGCCAATTCCAAGGCATCCGAAACTAAACCCACAGGAGGCGTATCCAATATAATATAATCGTATTTTTTCTTTAGCTCGTCTATCATTTCCTTCATTCCGTCACTCATAATCATCTCGGCAGGATTTGGAGGTATGGGACCCGATAAGATAACATCAAGAAATGGGATGTGAGTAGGATTAATAATTTCATCGACTGTTTTTTGCTTGATAAGATAATTGACAACTCCTACCTCATTTGATAAATTGAATTCTTCAAACAACTTGGGCTTACGCAAATCCAACCCGATGATTACAGTCTTTTTTTCGCTTAAAGCGAAAACAGTAGCAATATTAAGAGTAGTAAATGTTTTCCCTTCACCGCTGACAGAGGAGGTTATCATCAGGGTTTTTGCCCCTTCTACAAGTTGCTTTTTGTATAAATATTGAAGTGACGATCGAATGGCACGAAACGACTCGGACAAAGCGGATTTGGGTTTGGAATAAACAGCCAAATCAGTCGAATCTTTACTCAATCCAATAACTCCTATCAACGGAATTTGGGTCAACCTACTAATATCATCTGTGTTTTGAATGGAATTGTTAATAAAGAAAATCCCAAAAACTAAGAGCAAAGGAAAAAGTAAGCCTAGAAAAAAGGCCAAAACATAATTGACAGAGGTTTTAGGTCCAATAAGTCCGCCACCGATATCTTTTGCAGGATCAATAAAATGGATGTCTGACAAATTTGCTGCTTTTACGATATCGGCTTCACTTCTTTTTTGAAGAAAAGAATTGTAAATATTGTCGCTTAAATCGTATTTTCTTTTGATTTTGATCAACTCTTGTTGCTCTTCGGGTAACTGCTTGATGGTACTTTCAGCTTCATTAATTTTACTGTCCACCAAAGCCAAATCATATTGCAAGGCAGATTTTGCTGTAGTAATATTTTCCATCAAAACCTTCTTGATGGCTTCCATCTGATTGTCAAAATCTTTGAATATCTTCTCGCTTTTAACAGCATAAGCCATTTCTGATCGTTGAGTCGAAAGCGAAATTAATTTGGAAACATTCACCACAACATTGGGATCATCTATTCCCGCTACCGATGGAGCTGGAAGTTTGGAATAATCAACACTGCTTTTCAGGTAAGACTTCAAGGAATTGTAATAAGCCATTTTACGACTAATAGCGTCTTTTTGCACATCATATTCCAACATTTTATCGGAAAATTTGGTGCCGTCGCCCTCAATGTCATAAATGTTTTTGTCTTTTCGAAAGGTTTTGAGTTCATTGGTAGTTTCTTTCAATTGCGATTCCATAGCCACAAGTGTGCTGTCGATGAAGCGGATGGTATTGGTGGCAAATTGATTTTTACTGTCTAATTGTCTTTTGATGAGCATTTTTACAGTCGAATTTAAATATTCGACCATTCGAGCTTTATTGGTTCCCTGCATCCCAAGCGTTATGATAGAACCTCCTTTATCATCCGACTTCACATTGACACCTCGATAGCCAGAAACCGTGCCGTCGAAATCATTAAATTGAACAAAATATTCGTTCCCTTTATACAATCCAGGATTGTCCTTTATTTGCAGTTTCCAATTCAAAAACGGTAAAGAAACTACTTCGCCCACCTTGTATCGCTTGACAAAATCGCCAATTTCAACCGAAGTGGTACTATAAGAATTGTCGGTATAGTTAATCAGGGAAACTGCATTTCCAGCAAATGGAATTCGGATTTCATATTCGTTTTCACTCAAAAATTTAACCTTTATGAGTGTTCCTGCCAACTGCGCTCTTGATTTGTCGATAGTAACATAAAATGGCACTGCTCCGTAAGCATCGACAAGATTGTATTTTCCCTGTGCCAAATAGCTGATGTAGTATTGTAGTTTATCGACAACCAACTCATTGTGAGAACGAGATTGCAAGGTAGTTCCAATAGTTTGAACCTGATCGGAAGTACCGCCCCAGTTGAAAACCAAACTGGTGTTAGACGTAAATAGTGGATTGGTTTCCTCTTTTACCGAGATTACAGTTTCCATACTATAAATCTTTTCTTTTCGGATATTAACTTGGTAAGCTATGGTAAAAGTGATGGCCAAACTCAGCAAAAACCATTTCCAATAACTTCCAATTTTAATTAGAAATCCTTTAAAATCAAAACCCGTTTCGGCTTCAAAAATTGAAAAATCTTTTATATCTAACATTTTTTGATTTTTATTATAGTTGTAATATCACCAAAGTAGTGGTAACCAATGAAATAAGGGTAATAATTGTGGACAACGATTCTATACCTGTCTTTCCGGTTCCCCAAGTTTTTTGTTTGAGGGGTTTTACATAAATATAATCGTTGGGTTGCAAATTATAGTAAGGGGATTTCATCACGTTAATGTCGGTAAGATCGATGTCGTGCATCTCAGTTCCGGTAGGAGTTTGACGAATAATGGTTACCGCTTTTCGATCTCCGGTTATGGTAATATCCCCTGAATTGGCAATGGCTTCCATAATATTGACATGATCCTGAAATAAAAATTTAGTTCCCATGCTGCCTACCTCACCATTGATAGTATATTTGAAACCAGCCAAACGTACGATGACAAAAATATTAGCTTCTTTTTTGAAATACTCGTCCAAAAGTTGTTTCTCAATTTTTAATCTTAATTCTTCAACCGTATAGCCAATGGCTGTAATTTCACCTAAAACCGGAATTCGGATACTGCCGTGATCATCTACCGTATAACCCGAAAAATACAATGAAGATCCCACATTATCAGTTTCTCCTTTATTAGTTGGGTTAAAAATACTAACTAGTTTAGGGTCATCCGCTTTGATAGTAATACTCAAAACATCATTCACCTGAAGTCGATAGGGCTTTGACATCACCTCAGAAATAGGAACATCGCTTGAGGCACCATTTTTATTCTGAAGATAAATAAGATCTTTGGTTGGAATACAAGAAGTAAAAAAAATACTAATTCCCAGCAATATATAGAGTACAGATTTGTTCATTATTCTATTTTAGGTAACAAATATAGGGTTTCATTTAATAATTTAAAAGTATCGCCATTTATTATACGAATTATTTGTTCAAAGCGTAACAATATAGAATAATATTAAAAAAAAACACTCCAAAAATCAAAACCTGCACGTCCCTAATTAAAGTTGACCGGTTTCTATTAATTTCTCATTGTCAAAAATAGTAATAATAGGCTTAGGAAAAAGACGATTATTGAACCAATTATTTTCAAAATCAACTGGGCTTAATCTCCCAATGTTGTTATGAGGCCTCTTATGATTGTAATGGTCAACAGCTCTATCTACATTCTTTTTCAATTGTTCAAACGTTTTAGGCTTCCAGTAATCTATATACTCTTCTTTTATTGTTCTGTTAATTCTTTCTGCATAAGCATTGTCCTGTCCTGACAATGCCATACTAATTTCACATCCACTTACCCTGAGAAGAGTTATATATTCATTGTAAATATATTGACTTCCTCTATCTGAATGGTGTACCATTGGAGCTTCATTACTTTCTAATGCCATCTGCATTGCTTTTACATTAGCAGTAGCTCTCATATGATTAGACAATTGGTATCCAACAATTTTCTTTGTATAAACATCTATTATAAACACTGCATAATAAAATCTTTCTCCTAAATAAATATAAGTTATATCTGATTGCCATACCATCGAAGGTGCATAAACAGACATTGACTTTATTAAATTGGGAAAATATACTTTCACAGAAAAAGTTGTCCTCCTATAATTTTTATGTCTCTTTATTCTAAACCCTAAATCCATAAAAAGAGCAATAAACCTATCTCTTCCTATAAAATTGGGTCGCAATGTATAATACATTTTCTCAACCCCACAACCAGGATGTTCTTCTCGTAGTTCTTCCGCTTCTACAATTAGACATTCTATCTTTTTTTCAAAAGCAATTCGCCTTTTTGAATACTGATTTACAGCTTGCTTGCTTATTTCTAGTGTTTCATAAAGCCGATTTAAAGAAAAAACTATTTCTTTCTGGTTTTCAACGAACCAACTGATTGTGGGGTGTTGAAGTTTTTTTTTATGTCTATGCTAAACTCATCTTTGGCAATATCAATCATCTTTTCGAGATAATCAATTTTTATTTGCTTCTGACCAACTGCCTGCTCCAGTTCTTTTATCTTGAGTTCTAACTGTTTTACCTTATCAATATTACTGTCTTTCATCTCTACAACTCTAACACCTTTTTCGTTAAAAGTAGAAAATTTATAAATCCATTTGTAGATTGTAACATCATTTACTCCGTAAAGCTTTTCCATCTGGAGAACACTATATTTTCCGCTCTCGTAAAAATTTACAATCTCTTTTTTAAACTCCTCCGAATAAACTCGGCGTTTCCTGATTTCTTTCAAATTTGCTTTCATATAAATTGACTTTTGTGGTCAACCTATATCAGGGAAGTACAGCTACCTGCTACCTGCTACCTGCTACCTGCTACCTAAAAAACCTCCCCACGATGTGGTTTCAAAGCATCACGTACTTGAATCATTGTTTCATCGGTAACGACCATATAGGCAATCGCATACATTTCGTTAAGTACTTCAAAACCGGTAATGTTTGGCGATAATTTCTCGGCAATTATATATTCCTTCAAATGAATTTCGTGATGCTCGGCTGTTTTTCCCGATGCTGGACCACGAAAATCCCATATTAATTTAATTTGTCTGGACATTTTGAATGTTTTTAGATGGTAAATTTACGAAGTCTAATTTGAAAAGACCAAATACCTTTGTCAAAGTTTCTCCATTTGGAAACGGAAGCAAAATTCAATAAGTAAAGTTCGCTTCAAAGTACTATTTTTGCATTTCGTTATTGTATTCAAATAACTCAATCAATTGCAACAATGCCACAAGAATTACTCTTTCAAGTATCGCCAGAAATAGCTACAAACGAATTGTTGCTCAAACAACATATTTCCAAATTGATTCGGGTTGAAGCCAAAGAAATCCAACATATTTCCATCTTAAAACGTTCGATTGACGCACGTCAAAAAGCCGTGAAGTTCAATTTGAAAGTTACTATTTATATGCTTGGAGAATCCATTCAAGAAGCTAAAATTGAACTTCCGGCATATAAAAATGTCGAAAACGCTCAGGAAGTTATCGTTGTTGGCGCTGGTCCTGCGGGATTATTTGCCGCTTTGCAATTGATAGAATTGGGATTAAAGCCAATAGTCATCGAGCGTGGAAAAGACGTTAGAGGAAGACGAAGAGATTTGAAAGCCATCAACAGAGACCATATTGTCGATGAAGATTCCAATTATTGTTTTGGTGAAGGCGGAGCAGGAACCTATTCGGATGGAAAATTATACACTCGTTCCAAAAAACGAGGTGATGTAACCCGAATCTTGGAATTGTTTGTGGCTTATGGAGCGTCACACGATATTTTGGTCGATGCTCATCCGCATATTGGAACCAATAAATTGCCGCAAATCATTCAGGATATGCGGGAGAAAATCATCGAAATGGGAGGCAAAGTCCTTTTCGAAACTCGATTGATCGATATCATCATCAAAAATAATGAAGTCCAAGGCATCGTGACCAAAAACGGCGACACGATTCTGTCCAATAAAATAATCTTGGCAACGGGACATTCGGCCCGAGATATCTTTGAATTATTGGATAGAAAACAAATTTTTATCGAAGCCAAAGCTTTTGCCTTGGGCGTTCGAGCCGAACATCCACAATCGCTCATAGATCAAATTCAATACAGTTGCGATTATCGGGGTCAACATTTGCCGCCATCGCCTTATTCCATCGTGAAGCAAGTAGGAGGAAGGGGAATGTATTCTTTTTGTATGTGTCCCGGTGGTGTGATTGCACCTTGTGCGACAAGTCCGGGCGAAGTTGTTACAAACGGTTGGTCGCCCTCTAAAAGAGATCAGGCTACCGCCAATTCTGGAATTGTGGTCGAATTAAAACTCGAAGATTTCAAACCGTTTGCCAAATTCGGAGCTTTGGCTGGAATGGAATTCCAAAAAAGTATCGAACAAAAAGCCTGGCATTTGGCTGGGGAAACTCAAAAAGTTCCTGCCCAAAAAATGGTCGATTTTACCCAAAAGAAAGTATCTTCGAATATCCCGAAAACCTCCTATGTTCCCGGAACGACTTCGATAGAAATGGGACAAGTTTTCCCTGGATTTCTGACCCAAATATTGCGAGAGGGTTTTGTAGAATTCGGAAAATCAATGCGTGGTTTCTTGACCAATGAAGCGGTTCTTCACGCGCCTGAATCGAGAACTTCCTCACCGGTTCGTATTCCCAGAGATTCAGAAACATTGGAACACCTACAAATAAAAGGTTTGTATCCTTGCGGAGAAGGCGCCGGTTATGCAGGAGGAATTATCTCGGCAGCGATTGATGGCGAAAAATGTGCGTTGAAAATTGGGGAGATTTTGAGAAATAGGTTATAACGTATTTTTAAATGATTTGTGCGATTGAAAAATTAGAGATTTTTCTGAAATATAAAATCGTTAGTTAAATGCTTGTCGTTTATGTTAGTTCGAATGTAAGCATAAATTTACACTTAGTTTATTTTTTCAGGTTTTATTAATTTCTGAACAAGAATGTGAACATCTGTATATGCTGATAAATCATTAATTTTAACACCTCTATCTAAATCATTTTGATTTTGGTTCATTAACCAAATCGCATGTTCTAATGCTGTATCAATTTTATCTTTTAGAGAAGTATATGCATTTATATTTTTTTCATAATGCTCGAAATGTTCTTTTTTGATATAACCAATTATGTCATCACATTTTGCAAAAGGTTTTCTAGTTCTTTCAAAATGTAATAATATCCAATATTCAAAACACATAATTGATAAAGCAACACTTATTTTGTTGTCTCTTGCTGTAATTAATGCTTGGTCAAGATTTGCATGACCGTCTTTATCTAAAACAATCCAAACTTCATTATAAGGGTTTCTATCACGTTTAGCTTTTTTCTTTTTTTCTTTTGCTTCATTAACTAATCCAACTGGACTATGGTCTTTTGGATGAACAACCTCTATGTCAACAGAAGATAATTGTCGTTTAAGTTTTTCGTCTCTTTTGAAGGATTCAAAATATAATTTTGAAGATTTTTCGTCTTCACATACTATAAGTAGTCTTTTAGATATACTAATCATATTAAAAATTTAATATAGGTTCAGTAATTACCGGTACAGCTTTGAATCTACCACTTAAGTACCATTTATCAATAGGTGTGTCCTTTCTAATTCCTTTTATATCACTTAGTTTATAAAGTATACTTTGCTCTTCATACGTTTTGTCAACGAAACAAATTTGATCACGCCTTAACATTTCTAAATCTAATAAAGAACTATCATGTGTGGCAAATATTAGTTGAGCGTTGTTTGGGTTATTTTTTTTACTATTAAATAGGTTAATGAGTAATTTAGTTAATATTGGGTGGAATCCTTTATCTAACTCGTCAATAATTAAAACACTACCATCATTTAGAGCGTCAAGTATTAAACCTCCAATTGCAAAAAGTTTTTTTGTTCCAAAGGATTCTTCTTCTAAATCAAGGTTCGTATCACCAATCTTTTCGCCATCTTGATATATTGCATGTTTCGTTTTTACCTCATATTTACGACTTTCTATAATTTGGTCTTTGAGGTCTTGTGGAAACTTTTTTGGAAATTTTAATTCTTTTTCATTCTCAATTATGCTGAAATCATTAATAGCCGTGTCCGCAGCTCTAAGTAATTCTAATAGATTACATTTTAGATTGTTGTCATTTAAAAGTAATTCAGAGAATGACCTAATTATAGATTTGTCATATTCTGTGTCATGAATAGTAGATACATATACATATTTTGTAAAGTATAAATAGCATTCGTCTAGATATTTAATATTACTAGTTGATGATTTCGACAGAAATAATTGATTTGGTAACAAATCATCTTCAATCTTCTTTTTTGCTCCTTTGTAATAATCACCATAAGTTATTTTGTTCTTATTTCGCTCAAACAATTTTGATTGAGTTCCTAGAGGAAAAATATAAAGGCCTTCAAAAATTATTTCAGATTTATTGAATGATATAATGTATTTAAATTTTGTTTTATTTTCTACAGTTATAAAATCAATTTCAAATTTAACAGGATTTTTTTTTGAATTAGAATCAAATAAAAACGGCTCATAAGGGCTAATTTTACCCTCGTGCTTAAAAGAGTCAGAATTTCCCACCAAATATGTTAGTGCTTGTAAAGCTAATAGAACATTACTTTTTCCTGAAGCATTACGACCATAGATTAGTAAACTCCGTAGTATTTCAGTCTCATTCTCGAAAAAAGTATTATATGGCAGTTCATTTTCTTTCAGTCTATTCTCCGTTTTCAAATCAAGTATTAAAGGTTCTTTTATTGAACGAAAATTTTCAATTTTTAAGGAAAGTATCATAATTAAAGTATGGATAATAGTTTAAATTTGTAAATATATCACAAATATACATCTTTATTCGGTTATTTTGTGGTGTTTATAATATTTTTAACATGATGGGCTCAAATTAAGTGTAACTCGTATATATATCTGATAAAATCTGACCTATCACCCCAAAAATAAGTTAGCCTTATCTAATAAAGCCAATCTTCTAATCCTACCTTCAAACTTAATGAATTCCCTTACTATTAACAATCCTTTTCCAATAATTCGAAACAGATTTATCCACTCAAAAGACGAATGTTAAATAAAATCTTAAATCTTAAATCTTAAATCTTAAATAAATTATCTTTGCGCACTGAAAAAAAGATAAATGAAATTTGATTTATTACAAAAAGATCCACATACCAAAGCCAGAGCAGGAAGTATTACTACGGATCACGGTGTTATTGAAACCCCTATTTTTATGCCTGTTGGCACCGTTGCATCTGTGAAAGGAGTGCACCAACGCGAATTGAAAGAAGAAATAAACCCAGATATTATCCTCGGAAATACCTATCATTTGTACTTGCGTCCGCAAACCGAAATTTTGGAAAAAGCCGGTGGTTTGCACAAATTTATGAATTGGGATCGGAATATTTTGACCGATTCTGGAGGTTATCAAGTGTATTCGCTTTCGGCCAATAGAAAAATCAAGGAGGAAGGCGTAAAATTCAAATCGCATATCGACGGTTCGTATCATGTTTTCACACCTGAAAATGTGATGGAAATTCAACGAACCATTGGTGCAGATATTATTATGGCTTTTGACGAATGTACGCCATATCCTTGCGATTATCGCTATGCGCAACGTTCGATGCACATGACCCACCGTTGGTTGGACAGATGCATCAATCATTTGGAAAAAGTCCCAACAAAATATGGGTACGACCAAACTTTTTTCCCAATAGTTCAGGGAAGTACGTACAAAGATTTGCGTCAACAATCAGCAGAATATATTGCGAATGCAGGACAACAAGGCAACGCTATTGGCGGACTTTCGGTAGGAGAACCCGCTGAGGAAATGTATGCGATGACCGAAATTGTTTGTGATATTCTTCCAGAAGACAAACCTCGTTATTTAATGGGTGTGGGAACTCCAATCAATATTTTAGAAAATATTGCACTTGGAATTGATATGTTCGACTGTGTGATGCCAACCAGAAATGCCAGAAACGGAATGTTATTCACCGCAAACGGAACCATCAATATCAAAAATAAAAAGTGGGAAGACGATTTTTCGCCAGTAGATGAAATGGGGCACACTTTTGTGGACACCGAATATACCAAAGCCTATTTGCGTCACTTGTTTGCGGCCAATGAATACCTTGGAAAACAAATTGCTACGATACACAATCTTGGTTTTTATATGTGGTTGGTTCGTGAAGCAAGAAAACATATCTTAGCTGGAGATTTTAGAACTTGGAAAGACATGATGGTTCGCAATATGAGTCAGAGATTGTAATGTTGTTTAATCGGTTATTTGATTAACCGATTAACCGATTAACCGATTAACCGATTAAACTTTACTATGTTAACAATAATAGACAAATACATCCTAAAAAAATACTTGACCACTTTTGGGGTAATGTTAGGGTTGTTTGCGCCTATCGGAATCGTTATTGATGTATCGGAGAAGATTAATAAAATGATTGAAAACAAGATTCCAATTGTGGATATTTTGATTTACTATTATCATTTTACTATTTATTTTACCAATTTATTATTCCCGATATTTTTGTTTTTATCGGTGATTTGGTTTACCTCAAAATTAGCCAATGACACTGAAATTATTGCTATTTTAAGTTCTGGAATTTCGTTTACTAGATTTCTGAGGCCTTATATAATTGGAGCATCCATCATTTCTGTTTTTATTTTGTTGATGGGATTTTTTATTGTTCCAAAGTCAAGCGAAGGATTTAATAATTTCAGATATACCTATCTCAGAGGCGATGGAAAACAAGCCATGAGAGGAGATAACACCGATGTTTTTCGCCAAATTAGTAATGACGAATATATTTACGTCAACAGTTTTGATGTGACTTCGAAAACCGCTTATAATTTCACTTACGAAAAATTTACCAAAGACAAATTAGCCTATAAAATCTCGGCTTCGAGGATACAATGGAATCCTAAAACCAAAAATTATACGATGTATGATTATGTCAAAAGAACCGTTGGAGGATTGGATGATAAATTGGAGAAAGCCGACAAAAAGGATGCAAAATTCAGTTTTGATTTAGAAGATATTACCCCAGTAGTTTACATCGCTGAAACCTTGAATCTTGGAAAATTGAACAAATTTATCGAGAAAGAAAAGAAACGTGGTTCTTCAAATATCAATGTGTATTTGGTGGTTTTGTATAAGAAATACAGTATTCCGGTTTCGGCATTTATTCTTACTATTATTGCGGTTGCTGTTTCGTCAATGAAGCGACGAGGCGGAATGGGATTGAGTTTAGCCATCGGAATTGCAGTAGCTTTTTCGTTTGTGTTTTTTGATAAAATCTTCGGAACATTGGCCGAAAAATCTAGTTTCCCACCCTTATTGGCCGTTTGGTTTCCGAATATAGTTTTCGGAATTTTGGCCATTTTCTTATTACGAAATGCAAAAAGATAATTTAAAAAGCTATTTAAATCTTCATTTAATTGTATTTATTTGGGGTTTTACGGCAATATTAGGAGCCTTAATTTCAATCCAAGCCGACGCATTGGTTTGGTACAGAATGCTTTTAGCTTCTGTGTTTTTATTTCTTTTTATCCTCTACAAAAAAGAATCTTTCCGAATTCCAA
>Ga0209097_10002962_pt1 | contig 13349 bp, 12 predicted proteins | sample AD_UKC052_MetaG_FD_184419 | JGI IMG/M metagenome (GOLD analysis project Ga0209097, IMG submission 184419) | Active sludge microbial communities of municipal wastewater-treating anaerobic digesters from USA - AD_UKC052_MetaG (SPAdes) (version 2) | ecosystem: Engineered > Bioreactor > Anaerobic >... | reverse complement strand
AAATGCCCAGGTGGCGGAATTGGTAGACGCACTAGTTTCAGGTACTAGCGAGTAACATCGTGGGGGTTCGAGTCCCTTCCTGGGCACCATAACAGAAAAGCCGACGCAAGTCGGCTTTTTGTTTTTTTCAGACGCGTTTTTCCGCGCATTTCGTTGCGATTTGGTGGTTTTCCACGCCCGTGCGCACCCCCGCGATTTCACGTTCAGTGTCGTGGCGCAGCGCGAATCGCACTGTCTGTCGACAGCGCATCGGCGCACATCGTCGGCAACACGCTTCCGTGCATCGCGTCGACGATGGCGGTCGCTTTAATCAACGGTGCTTGCGAGCTAACTCCGCCGAAAATAGTAGCGAAGGCGACGTCTGCTGCATCGCGACCGGTACCGAATCGAACGAAGCCCATCGGAATGCCGGTGCCAGATGGCTCGAAGATGTACCAGCGGTGACTGAGATACACCTCAACGTACGCATGAAAATCCGGCGGACTCAATGCAGCCTCAGTGCCGTAGTTGGTGCCCGTGGCGATGCGCGCCGGGATGTTTACGGCGCGGCAGAGGGCGATCATCAGATGCGCAAAATCTCGGCAAACCCCGACGCGCTCCACTAAGGTGTCGACCGCCGAGGTGTTTGAATTGGTGGTGTTCGACGCAAATGCCACTTGCCGAGTGACCCAGTCGCAAATAGCTTGGACACGGGCGTAGCCCTGCGGCAGCGCGCCGAAATGCGCGGCCGCTAGTCGCAGCAAACGATCCGATTCGCAGTACCGGCTAGGATAAACGTAGCCCATGACCTCCGGCGGCAGATCGCTAGTCGGGACTTCAAATAGCGTCTGCGGGTCGGCGTGGTGATGAGTCAAAGAGACCATCGCGCTGTAGGTCACGCGCAGTAAGCCAGGCTTCGCGCAAAGGCGAATGATGCGACTGCCGGTAAAGGGGTCGGTGTGGAACCGGGGTTGGACGTCTTGGCTGAGTTTGATCTGCTCAGACGAAACGATTTGGTGCGACGTGTGCGCTGCTTCAACATTAAAGACAAAGTCCGCGCCGTGCGCGTCGACTTCGTAGTTCAGCTCGATTCCAAGTTGAATGCGAATCACTCCGCTACGCCTTAGTAAGCGTGAGCAAAATATCTGCGTACCATGCGCAATTCAAGCCGAGCGCTTCGTCGACTTTGGTGTCGCGTGAGCCTACATCGAGGCGAGCGGAATGTACGCCCAGGAGCTTCCACGGGAGAGTCTTGCCATTCGCGCCTATTTCCGAGCCATCGGTTTTGTCGCGCATCACGACAGGCGCCCCGCTGGTGCCGCGATGGGTCCGCGCGTCGGTCAGAAAATAACCTTCGCCCTGAAAGCGCAACCCAAACGAAGAAGCGACCACCGCATGGCGCGCCACTGGCATGTGGTGCAAAGTATCGTGGAATCCGAGTGGAAATCCCACGACCAGCAGCGAACTTCCGATTTCGATGGTTTCATCGGAAGCCACAAGATGGTCTGGCGTGAACGCGCGGTAAACGGCCGTCTTCGGGAGAGCTGCGCGCTCTATTTCGAGCACGGCCACGTCGATTTCTCCCGATTTGTCCAATCCCTGCCGCCACACGCTCTTGCCCTTTCGATACAAAGGCATCGAAAAGCCTGTGGACTTCGCGAGGTTCGTCGCATCGGTGTGCAGCTCAATTTCGATGCGATCCGGGAAGTGTTTACTCGGTTCGTCAATCATTACGTGGCGACTCGTCACCACGAACAGTCGTTCGCCACGCTCAAAGAAGAAGCCGCTAGCGTTTGTGAGGAGACGTGTGCCGTCAAACGTGCAAACTCGCGCAGCGGCAAGCAGAATGGATTCGATCATCGGGAAGTGGTCAGGTGAGCCGGGAATGCGGGGTGGGATGTGGCGCTAAACGTCGCGCACCGTGTCGAAAAAAGTGGGCGTCCGCACTAAACCCCACGAATAGCGATACGGTACAGCAAAATTCAGTTCGTGTGAGCGCGAAGGCGCACGGTGTCACTCTTAACAAGTGCCGATTGAAACGTGTTTCCGTTCGCTGCAAAGCATAGTGCACACTTATGGTTAGAAATGTCGCTCAATGGTGCGGAAGTAACGGTGAATATGACAAACGAGGTCGAAAAATTGCAGTCCAAAGCGGCGAATCCTGAGGGACGGGACCGTAGCGTGTGGTGGTGGATTCCCACGTTGTATTTTGGGCAAGGTATTCCGTATGTCGCCGTGATGACGCTTTCCGTCATTCTTTACAAGAACATGGGTGTGTCCAATACGGACATAGCGCTCTACACGAGTTGGCTGTACTTGCCGTTTGTGATTAAGCCGCTTTGGTCGCCGTTTGTGGACATGTTTCGTACGAAGCGATGGTGGATTGTTTGGCTCGAATTAATAATCGGCACGGCTTTCGCGTTAGTGGCGCTCACGATCCCTACCGACCATTTCTTTCAAATGACGTTGGCGATATTTTGGCTACTCGCGTTTAGTGGTGCGACGCATGACATCGCGTCAGACGGCTTTTACATGCTTGGGTTGCAGCAACACGAACAGGCCGCGTACGTCGGCATTCGCAGCACGTTTTTCCGTCTCTCAATGATTGCAGGGCAAGGTGCGTTGGTTTTTCTCGCGGGCAAGCTCACCGAGATGACCGGCAAGCTGACGTGGGCGTGGTCAATGGTATTTTTCCTGTTGGCAGGTATGTTCATTGCACTGTTCGTGTATCACAGCTTCGCCCTACCTAAACCCGCGAATGACGCTGCAAAAATTGAAGGTGGAAATGTAGGAAAGACGTTCGTCGCAATCTTCAAAAAATTTGTACAGAAACCCGGTATTGCCACCGTGTTTGCGTTTCTTTTGCTCTACCGATTTGCGGAATCACAGCTCGTAAAGATCGCGCCAGTGTTTCTTTTGGACGGTAAAGAGAAGGGCGGTTTGGGCTTGTCAACGGCGGACGTTGGTATCGTGTACGGTACCGTCGGTGTAATCGCGCTGACGGTGGGCGGACTACTTAGCGCGTACCTGATTTCCAAGCACGGCATGAAGCGTTGGCTGTGGCCTATGGTGATGGCGATAAACGTGCCCAACGCAGTGTATGTGTATCTCGCCGTCGTGCAGCCCGACAATTTTTATCTCGTGAGCACGCTGGTGGCGATCGAGCAGTTTGGATATGGGTTTGGTTTTACGGCGTATGTGCTCTACATGATCATGACCGCAACCGGTGCGCACCAAACTGCGCACTACGCAATCTGCACGGGCTTTATGGCATTGGGAATGATGTTGCCTGGTATGTGGAGCGGCTGGCTACAAACCAAGTTAGGTTACGCCAACTTTTTCATTTGGATTTGCGTGGCGACAATCCCGAGTTTTGTGGTGACCGCTCTCATAAAAATTGACGCCACATTCGGCACTAAACGCGAGGCGTGATTTGTAATGGACATTGAGTTTGCGGCGTATCCGTTCGTTGCTGCCCGCCACGCCGCCGTCGTACCGCCGCTCACGGACTGCGCTGATTCAAAGCGTCGCCCGGTGGTCGTGGTAGGCGGCGGACCTGTGGGAATGGTTACTGCACTGGCTCTCGCCAATCACGGCGTTCCTGTTGTGCTGATTGAGGCAGACGATTCCGTGTGTTTTGGCAGTCGCGCGATTTGTATCTCGCGCCGAAGTCTTGAAATTATCGAGCGTTTAGGCGCAATCGACGGATTCAAGCGAATCGGCCTACCGTGGACCGGGGGGCGAAGCTTCTACCGCGATGTGGAGGTGCTGAAATTCAGCATGCCGCAAGACGAAAACCAAAAGCATGCGCCGATGGTCAATCTTGCGCAGTATCACATCGAACAAATTTTGCTCGATCAAGTTGAGGCGCGTCGCGATCTGATCGAGGTGCGTTGGCAATCTAAAGTCACCGCTATTGAGCAGGATGATCAGGGGGCGCGCCTAACACTCTCAACGCCCCATGCTTCATATCAACTGGATGCTGATTGGGTTGTCGCTGCGGACGGCGGACGCAGTTTTATTCGCGAATCAATGGGACTTGCGCTGACGGGTACGAGCTACGAAGGCCGATACGTCATTGTCGATATCTTGCTCGATAGTGCGCGACCTGCGGAACGCTTGGCGTACTTTGACCCTGCCTGCAATCGCGGCTCTACAGTGCTCGTGCACAAGCAACCCGACAATGTCTGGCGTATCGACTATCAGCTCCAAGATGGCGAAGATCCAGAAGAGGCAGTTAAGCCTGAAAACGTAATGCCACGCGTCGAGAGTTTGCTGGCGATGATGGGCGAAACGAGTGCCTGGAAACCGATATGGATCACCGTGTACAAAGCTAACGCTTTGACGCTAGAGAAGTACCGCCATGGTCGCGTGTTGTTCGCGGGCGACGCAGCGCATCTGGTGCCGATCTTCGGTGTGCGTGGCGCGAATTCGGGCATCGATGATGCCGACAATCTCGCGTGGAAATTGGCTTATGTCATCAAAGGCGTCGCTTCGGACGCGCTGCTGGATTCATACTCATCAGAGCGAGTCGCGGCTGCGCATGAGAATTTGAGCTATGGCACCAAGAGCACAGAGTTCATGGCTCCGCCGTCGTTCGCCTTTGATTTGATGCGCAAAGCGGTATTGAGCCTCGCCGCGAAACACGAAGGCGTTAGATCATTGATTAATCCACGGCAAACCTCAGCGATCGTTTACACCACGTCGCCGCTCAACGCCGCTCTTGCTCATTCAGCTACGTTCGATGCCGGCCCGGCGCCGGGGGCTGTGTTGCAGGAGTGCCCGCTGACCATCGTAACGAACGGCAATGCTTCGCTTGGCTATCTCTCAGATTTACTGTCATCGACATTCGTGTTGCTTTTGTTTTCCGACGACGGAACAGTCAACAACGAATTCATGATGCTGCAGGAATCGCTCAGTTGTTTTGATATTCCGCTGCGCGTTGAGGTTATCGCTGGCAGGTCGCCCGCGCTTCAGCATGCGCGCGTGACGATTGACCACACGGGCCGATTGTTCCCGATGTACGGGGCCGAAAATGGCACTGGCTATCTGGTCAGACCCGATGGTCACGTCATGGCACGCTGGAAAAGGGCGCGTGCCGAGGAAGTTATCGAGGCGGTATTGCGTGTGATCAACCTCGCGCTTATTCACTAAAACGGACCACGACCATGCCACGACTTCAACCTGTTGAGCTCGATGCCGTCTACACCTCGTTGTGCAAAACGATGTCGCGCGTCGGAGAACCTGCGTCACCGCTGTTTCTCGCTCGTTTTGCGTTGCTTGCGATGGAGCGCATCGGCGACATAGCAGTTATCGAAGCACTCATAGCGGATGCGGCGGAAGATGTTGATGCGTGATGGTCCACAACACATCACGGTAATTGCTGTGCCAACCGTCTGGACAACTCCGCGATGACAGCTTCCTCGACACCCCACGCCGTTGAACGCTCCGCGCTCTATGCCGACATGTCGCCGCATCACCTGACACCGCTGTGGGAAGTGTTGCATGCGCTGGTGCCGCCGCATCCACAATCGCCCTGCGTGCCAGCACTTTGGCGCTACGATGATGTTCGCCCGTTCTTAATGCGGGCAGGCGAGGTGATCACAGCTGAAGAGGCGGTTCGGCGCGTTTTGATTCTTGAAAACCCGGCGCTTCGGGGTCAGAGCTGCATTACCCAGTCGCTCTACGCTGGACTGCAACTCATTCTGCCGGGCGAGGTTGCACCGAGTCATCGTCATACTCAAAGCGCGTTGCGGTTTGTCGTTGAAGGGAAAGGGGCGTTCACCGCAGTCAACGGCGAGCGCACAACAATGCATCCTGGCGACTTCATCATTACGCCACAGTGGACGTGGCACGATCACGGCAGCGACGCCGACGGCCCGGTGGTGTGGCTCGACGGCTTAGACATTCCGATGATTCGTTTTTTTGACGCCGGTTTCGCCGAAAACGGTAGTGCTGCGCAACAGGAAATCTCGCGGCCCGAGGGGAACAATCTCGCCCGGTTCGGTACGAATATGTTGCCATTGCGCTATGACGCGCCGCACGGTTCATCCTCACCGATCTTCAGTTACCCGTACGCGCGAAGCCGTGACGCGCTCGCTAAGTTGCAGCGGGATGGCGCTCCGGACGCGTACGATGGATACAAGTTGCGTTACGTGAACCCAGCCACCGGCGGCTCGCCAATGCCTACGATGTCTACGTTTCTTCAGCTTCTGCCCAAGGGTTTCGCGGGCAAGACATATCGCCAGACCGATGGGGCAGTGTTTAGTGTGGTGGAGGGACAGGGCGTTGCGACCATTCGCCAAGGTGAAACGGAAGCTCGTTTCAGTTTTGGTCCGCGTGATCACTTCGTTGTTCCGTCGTGGTGTTCGCTTTCGCTTACCGCCAGCGAAGAGTGCGTACTATTTAGCTATTCAGACCGCCCGGTGCATCAGGCGTTGTCCATCTGGCGCGAGGAACGCCTCGACTAGGTTGCGCCCCCTTCTGCCATCGCCTCCATTTTCCACACGTCTTTTTTTTTGCTTGATTGAGTTTTTATGAAATACGCCATTCCCCCCGCGCCTGTTGTGTCGTTACCCGTCGTCGGCACCGATACGCAGTTTCCAATTCGGCGCGTGTACTGCGTTGGCCGCAACTACGTGGAACACGCTCAAGAGATGGGCTTTACGGGACGCGAAGCGCCGTTCTTTTTCTTGAAACCGACGGATGCAGTCGTCGTGGCCGCGGCCGGTCAGGCGATTGAAATTCCCTACCCAAGCCTCACGAAAAGCTATCACCATGAAGTGGAATTGGTCGTGGCTATTAGTAAAGGTGGCACAAACATCAAGGCGGCCGATGCCGCGAGCCATATTTTTGGTTACGCGTTGGGCCTTGATATGACGCGCCGCGACCTTCAGGGCGAACAGAAAAAACTGGGTCGCCCGTGGGAAATTGGTAAAGCGGTTGACGGCTCCGCCCCGATGGGGCCCGTCACGCCGATTTCGGCGTCGGGCGAGATCAACAGCGGCGCGATTGCGCTCACGGTGAACGGAAAAACCACGCAATCCAGCGACGTGAGCAAACTGATTTGGAACATTGGCGAAATCATCGAGCACCTGTCCGCCGCGTGGGAGTTGCAACCGGGCGACGTGATCATGACGGGAACGCCGGAAGGTGTGGCAGGTGTGGTCGCGGGCGACGTAATGGTTGCTACGTGCGCAGGCGTCGAGTCGTTGACGGTGAAAGTTGTGTAGCGCCTTGGTCACGGTGCGCCGTGACAATCTGATAAACGAAAAAAGCGCCTGAAATTCAGGCGCTTTTTTTTCTACGTTGAACGCAATGCGCGACTAGTGCTATTCGCGCGAAAGTTGATGCGGACGCGTCGTGTCGTAGTTCTCAAACGGTTGATGAATCCAGGGGCTGTTCGGAAGATATTCGACAAAAAAGTCCGGGTTAAACATCGATACGCCCTTCTTCCAAATGACCGCTGTGCGCACGTCCTTCAGGTGCGGGAATCGTTGCGGCAATTCTTGCTTGACTACGTTTAACGTGTGACCAGAATCGGCCAGGTCATCTACCACCAGAATGCGATCTCCGAGGCGCGCGCTGGTCATTGTCAAATGCTCCGAGACCAGCAGCTTCCCGCGTACGGTGCCGCCTTCTTCGACGTAGCTTGAAGTGCTCATTATCGCCAGCGGTTTATCGAAAATGCGCGACAGCTGATCGCCCACGCGCAACCCACCGCGCGCAATCGCGATGATGTGGTCAAACTCCCACTTCGAATCGTGAATTTGCAGCGCCAGCAACTCGATCAAGCGGTGATAGCGTTCCCAAGTGACGTACAGATGGCCGGTGTCAGTCATGAATTCAAAGCTCCCCTTTTTTATATGTTCACGCGCCGCTGTTTAGTTCAACGGATGCTGCATCAGAATCGTATCATCGCGCTCGAAACCGGTCGATACGAGTGCCATCGGCACACCAGTCAAGGCTTCCACGCGCTTAAGATAGCTCTGCGCATTCATCGGCAATTGTTCGAACTTGCGCACGCCGAATGTTGTTTCTTTCCAGCCAGGCATCGACTCGTAAATTGGCTTGCAGTCAGCCACAGCCGCCGCACCGTAAGGCAGACGATCAATCACTTCGCCACGGAATTCATAGGCGGTGCAAATCTTGATCTCGTCCATGCCGTCGAGGACGTCAAGCTTCATGATCGCCATGCCGTCGACGCCGTTGATCTCGAAGCTGCGTTTTAGCGCAGGCACGTCGAGCCACCCGCAACGACGCGGACGCCCCGTAACGGAGCCAAATTCATTGCCGCGCTTGGCGAGGCCCGCGCCAACGTCGTCGAAGAGTTCTGTCGGAAATGGGCCAGCGCCAACACGCGTTGTGTACGCCTTCGTAATCCCGAGCACGTAATCGATCATCTTGGCACCCACGCCAGCGCCGGGGCCAGCCGCGCCAGAGACGCAGTTGCTCGACGTGACGAAAGGATAGGTGCCGTTGTCCACGTCTAGGAGTGTGCCTTGCGCGCCTTCGAACAGCAGCGGTTTGTTGTGGCGGCGAGCTTCGGTGAGCGCGTGTGACACGTCTGCGAGCATCGGCGCAACGTCTTGGCCCGCTTTGAGCAGCATGGCGAGCGTTTCGTCGAAATCCACTTCGGGTTGCTCGTAGTAGTTTTTGAGCATGAAATTGTGATGATCGAGCACTTCACGGAGTTTGACCGCGAGCGCTTCGGGCTCCAGCAGGTCGTGCAGGCGAATGCCTCGACGCGCGACCTTGTCCTCGTAGGTCGGGCCGATGCCGCGACCGGTCGTGCCGATCTTGTTGTCGCCACGTTTTGCTTCGCGCGCCTTATCGAGTGCGACGTGATACGGCGCGACCACCGGGCAGTTGTGCGCAATCTTTAAGCGCGAGCGCACTTCGACGCCTGCAGCTTCCAGCTCGCCAATTTCTTTAAGCAAATCATTCGGAGAAACGACGACGCCGTTACCGAGATAGCACGTCGTGTGCGGATGCAAAATGCCCGACGGAATGAGTCGCAGCACGGTTTTTTTGCCGTTGATCACCAGCGTGTGGCCAGCATTGTGACCGCCCTGAAAGCGCACGACGCCGTGCACTTGCTCGGCGAGCCAGTCAACAATTTTTCCCTTACCTTCGTCACCCCATTGGGTGCCGATGACGACGACGTTACGTGGCATGTTGTGTGTCCAAGTAGAGCGGGCATTGCCCGCCGTGGGTAACAAGGCGGACTATGCCCGCCCTACGAAAAAAAGCCCTAGGCGCGTGTCACTTCTGTCAACGCACGCAAATCAACAAACGAAAAACCAGTGGCTGGCCGTGCGCGACTATTGCCTTGCGTAAAGGCTTCGCCCACACCGTCATAGCGGCCGCCGCGCGCCACGACCTGTGTGGTGTTTTGCAGGTACGCGACAAATACCAAACCGGTGTGGTAATCAAGGCCCGGCAAGTCGGCAAGGTCGAGTGAGCACTGTGCGCCTGCTTCGGTGATGCCTGCTGCAATCGCTTCGAGCTGGTCTAGCGCGGCGGTGATTGCCGCGTTGCGGGGCAGCGCTGCGCGGGCGCGCTGCAGGACCATTTTCGCGGGGCCGAAGAGGGTGGTGAGCGCTTCAAGCGAGGCGCGGGCCTCAACGGAGAGCGACTTGATTTCTGCCAGAGCGCTGGTACTTTTCGCGGCGAGCGCGGCGTCGGCTGCTTGCGTGGCCTGCGGCGACAAGTCGAAGTGTTGCGCGATCGCCTTGAACACGCCGACATGTCCGCAATCGAGCAGTAGCGGCGCTGCACCCGCCGCTTTGGCCGACGAAATCATGAGCTTGACGATTTCCACGTCGCCGGCGACGGTGGCTGCGCCGAAAAGCTCAGCGCCAACTTGTGTCAGTGCGCGGCTGGTGCCAACGCTTGCTTGCGTGCGCAGCACTTCGCCGGCGTAGCAATAGCGGCGCTCGGCGTCCGCGTCAGATGCGCCGTGATAAGTGGCGTCAATGCGCGCGACTTGCGGTGTGATGTCCGGGCGTACGCCGAGGAGCTTGCCGGAGAGCGGGTCAATCAGCTTAAACGTGTTGTGATCGAGATCTTGGCCCGTGCCAGTCAGTAGCGCCTCAAGATGCTCAATCAGCGGCGGATTGACGAGTTGGTAGCCAGCGGCGGCGAAGGTGTCGAGCAACGCGCGACGCGTTTGCTCCATACGCGCAGCCTCGGGGGGCAGCACATCTTCAACGAAATCGGGGAGTACCCATTTGCGCATGGCGCGAGGGGGGCGCTCGGTGTCTTTTGAAAAACAGCGAACGCGGGAGTTATTGACAACGAATTCTACTGAACACGGGCTCTGCGCTGACATTGTCTTGCGGCGGCGCAGCATTTGCCGGGTGCGGTCAGTTACAGCTTTAATGCTTAACCGACAGCTGAACGGTGGTTTCATCGATTAAATAGGGAATGTCGACAATTAAACAAATACCAGTGAAACGACTGTGTGGCGGTCGAAAGAGCTAAAAAGCTGTATTACCTGCTCGCGAAGTTTTTTGCGACATCGGCGTGCGCAATGTCTTTTTTCGACGAGGCGCATCGTTCTTCCATTTAACCGTTCTGCAATGCACGGCCTCTCGATTGAGGTTCCGCGTTGTTCGACGAAACCGAATGGAAAGGACACCGGGCTATGAACATGACCCTGCAAGCGCGCTCAGCAGCGATGCCGACAATAGCAGCGACGATTTTCGTCCCCGAAGCTGGCGCGCACACCAACACCAACAGTGCATTTTTTTCTAGCAGCGGAATCAAGGCGCTACGCCGCTTCAATGGTGCGCTTTGCCGCGTTGCGCCGGCCGCTGCCGCGTCGTTAGCTCGTCGCTTGATCGCCACTCCGCCACGCCACGCGCCGCGAGCGTGGGAGACTCAGTTGCTGGCGCGCGCAGATCAATGCGCACTTACGGTCGGCGCGCACACAATCCCGGTGTACTCGTGGGGACGCGGGCGCACGGTCTTACTTGTGCATTCGTGGGGCGGGCGCGCCATGCAGATGGGGCGGTTCGTGCAGCCGTTGATTGAGGCGGGCTTTCGCCCGGTTGCGTTTGACCTTCCAGCGCATGGGCTCGGGGCCACGGGAGAAACTGACATGGTTGACTGCGCGGCCGCGATCGGCGCGGTTCAGCGCGGGATCGGCCCCGTCCATGGCACCGTCGCGCACTCTTTTGGCGTCATGGCGACGCTACTGGCCGCGCGCGAGCATGGCTTGGTGGCGCCAAATCTCGTGAGTATCGGCGCGTTCGAGCACTGCCGCTGGTTCATCGATGCAGCCCAACGCCATCTAGGACTGTCGGATCAGGTGGCGCAACGGCTTCGTGACAATTTCGAAGCCCGGCACGCCCATCGGGTGAGCTTTGATCGGCTCTCTGTTGTAGAAATGTTGCGGGAAGCGCGCTGCAACACGTTAGTCGTGCATGATCGTCACGACCGTGAAGTCCCGTACGCGCATTCGCATTCGTTGCGTGCTGTCGGCCGCCACATTCAGGCGTTTCCCACCGTGGGGCTCGGCCACCGTCGAATTTTGGCCGACAGCAGCGTCATTGCTAAAGCCATCTCGTGGTTGGAGGCTCGTGCGGCATAGGTTCATTGTGCGCGGATGCTGCAATATGCAAGTTATCAGAATTTTTCGGATTGACAGCGCAAGGCTGCGCTCGCACACTCAGGTGGAATGTCCACGCGCGCGCCTCCGCAAAACGAAATCGCTATGACCAATACTCACGCCGTAACGCAACTCATCCGCGACGCTGACGCGCACGTTCCTACCGCCGTCAATCGGCTGTTCGATTTGCTTTACAAAGATTTGTATCGGGTGGCTCGCGGGCGAGTTCACCAGAGCGGTGGTTCGCTCGATTTGTCTGCGACATCACTCGTGCACGAAACCTACGAACGACTGGTGCAGCTTGACGAACTCAAGGTCAGCGATCGCCAGCAATTTTTTACCTACGCTGCAACTGTGATGCGCTCTATCGTCGTCGACATGGCGCGTGCGCGCCTTGCCGACCGGCGCGGCGGCGGGCGCACCGACGTACCCATCGACACGTTGCTCGAAGGCAGACTCGCGGTGCCGCTCGACGAAACGGTGCTTGAAGTAAGTGACGCGTTGACGCAACTACAAGCGGTCGAACCACGCTTAGCGCAAGTGGTGGAGATGCGCTACTTTGCCGGACTGAGCGTTGAGGAAACAGCGATAGCGATGGGCGTGACGACTAGAACCGTGGGCCGCGACTGGCTCAAAGCGCGCTCGCTGCTCGCCGCGATTTTGGTCGCTAAATAAAGTCACTTGCTTGAACCGCCCTTCTGCCCTGTCCGAATGCGACTGAACGCGGAGCAACTGCGCGAGTTGGGTCGCCTCGCTGATCTGTGGTTAGACGCGGACGCTTCGACTCGCGAGAGTCTGCACGAATCCGCCCGTAAGAGCGGCGACTCGTTCGTGCGCGCCTTCGAGGTCATGATCGCGCACTTGGGGCATGGCACCTCAAACACCACGTTGCGGCCGATTCCATCGGCCATGCGAGACGCAGCGCTTTCGGGCTCGATGCTATCGGGTGGAAATTCCGATGATGAACACGTTGTAGAGTCGGCGCAACCCAACACCGCATTTTGCGGCACAGCCGTGCCTCCCGAGCGCGCAGCTGGCCAACACATCGGCCCATATCGGTTGATAAAGGAGCTCGGTCGCGGCGGCATGGGTGTTGTCTGGCTCGCTGAGCGCGCCGACGGTCAACACACGCGTCAAGTCGCGCTCAAAATGCCGCTTGTAGAAAACCTCAACTGGCTACTCGCCGCAAGGTTTGCAAGAGAAAGAAACATCCTCGCCAGTCTTGAGCACCCCGGCATTGCAAGGCTCTACGACGCCGGTGTTGACAACCACAATCACAGCAGCCAACCCTACATCGCCATTGAATACGTTCAAGGCCAACCGATCACCAGTTACGTCAAAGACGAAAAGCTCAAACCCGAAGCCACGGTTCAACTCTTCACCAAAGTCATCGAAGCGGTTGCGCATGCGCACACCCAACTCATCATCCACCGAGACATCAAACCCTCGAACATACTGGTGGATGCCAAAGGAGAACCGCATCTTCTAGATTTCGGCATCGCGAAGCTGCTAGATGACGAAGACAGCAACGCCATTGACGCCACCCAACTCACCAAACTCTCAGGACGTGCCTTAACGCTTGACTACGCCTCACCAGAACAGGTCAACAACGCCAGTCTCGGCACCGCCAGCGACGTCTACTCGCTCGGCGTGGTTCTCTACGAACTCTTAACCGGCACAAGACCGTACCACCCCAAAGGACCGACCCGACGCGACCTAGAGCAAGCCATCCTCGAGCAAGACCCGCAAAAGCCCA
>Ga0209097_10002954_pt1 | contig 13361 bp, 13 predicted proteins | sample AD_UKC052_MetaG_FD_184419 | JGI IMG/M metagenome (GOLD analysis project Ga0209097, IMG submission 184419) | Active sludge microbial communities of municipal wastewater-treating anaerobic digesters from USA - AD_UKC052_MetaG (SPAdes) (version 2) | ecosystem: Engineered > Bioreactor > Anaerobic >... | reverse complement strand
AGAAGAAAACGTAGGGGTTGGTTCTGGGGGCCTTCACCATCTGCGGCACCGCGGGAAGACCGACGGCCTTCAAAAAGACCCGCATGCCCAGGCGCTGAATCAGTTCGCCTAAGCGTTCACGCGATTTGCCGAACTCATCCCACCAGTCCTGGACACGTTCAATCAGATCCTTCAATTCATCATAGGGCGGTTCAAGCTTCATGAACGGCACGACCACCCAGGACAAAAGCGCGCCTTTGACGATGGGCGCTTTGCCGCCGACGAGAATGGAAGCCCCCTTCTCTTTCCCCGGCCTCAGGGCTTTGGGCATCACGTTGATGCAGTGCATGCAGCGGGTGCAGTCTTCATCGTAGATTTTAAGCTCCTTGCCGTTCAGTTCCATGCAGCGCGTCGGGCACAGATCGCAGACTTCTCTCTGGATGTTGATCGTTTCCGCGTAAGCGGCGACTTCCTTCTGATCAATTTGAATGGCATCCTTCCAGGTTCCGATGATGGACAGGTCGGACCGGGCGATGGAGGCCACGCAGTCGTTGGCGCACGCGGAAACCTTGATTTTGAATTTGTAAGGGAACATCGGACGATGCATCTTGTCCTGATAGGTCATGGTGACGTTGTAGCAGATGTCGAGGCTGTCGATGCAGGCCCACTCACAGCGCGCCGGCCCAACGCAGGCGCTGGGGGTGCGCAGCGCCGATCCGGAGCCTCCGAGATCGAAGCCGGCGTCCGACAAATCGTTAAAGCAGGGCTGAAGATGCTCGGTGGTGGTGCCCAGCAGAATGGCGTCCCCCGTGGAGCCGTGCATATTGGTCAGCCCGCTGCCGTGCTTGTCCCAGATGTCGCAGAGTTTGCGCAGCGTGTCCGTTTTGTAGAACCATCCCGTCGGATGATTGACGCGCATGGTGTGAAACGCCTGCACATTGGGAAACAAATCCGGACGGTCCGAATACCGGCCGATTACGCCCGACCCGTAGCCCTTGACGCCGACAATGCCTCCATGTTTCCAGTGACCGATTTTGTCTTTGTAGGAGAGTTCGAGCTGATTCAGAAGATCCTTGGCCATCGGATTCTTCTGAGATGCTTCTTTCATATCTTTGACGAAGCTGGGCCATTGGCCCTTTTCCAGTTCGTCCAGCAGGGGGGTGCCTGTATTTGCCATTTTAGTCCTCCTTTTATCAATATTCTAAATCTTCAGGAGTGTTGACCCTATTTATTAGAATACCATTCATATCTTGAACAGTAATCTTTTTGTGAAATATGTCAAGCTTTATTTTTCCCGAATAGGGGCAGCCGGTCATTCGGCTTTTTTTCTGAATCAATTCAACGGTTTTCTTTTCTGCTGAAGACAGGAGCGAGCCTTCCGCGTTCAAAAAAACAGGGTATTTTGTGCGTTTGTGCTTTGTCCGCAGAAGGCTCCATTCCCCGATGAGATGCCGTGAAACGTTGACGGGACAATGATGCCGTGCCCGAGGGCGGCAGCTTTCCTTTTTATATGCGAAAACCGCCGCCCGGGCTGGTCACCGCTTTAAATCACCGACAGCCTGTTAGTGTCCGGCCGGGAAAAACGTATAACTGACCCATACCAGAACACCCAGCAACACGACTCCGAGAATAAGACTCCAGGTGATCAATTTCTTTTCGATCGGCAGCAGGGGTTCATATTCCATTTTTTCCATTTCTTCTTTTATTTTTGTCTCTGCCATAATGCGCTCCTTATTCATGATAAGTTATTGAACCAGCGGCGGTACAACGCCCTGGAAGAAGATCCAAGAAATGATCAACCCCACCCAGATGATGAAACCGAACAGCGCGATGATATACACCAACATCAGCTTGCCGATGCCTTCCTCCCAGAGCTTCTTGAAATTGGAAGCCAGCCCGATCGAGAAGAACGTCAGCGCGAAGAAAAGCTTCCGGAACACATCGCTTTCCATCGCCGAAATTTTCAGCTGCGACTTGATGTCCGGCCAGTTGAGCCCGACGATCAGCATGATGATAAACGTCACGAAATAGCCGATGACGAATTTGGGGAAGCGGTCCCATATTTCTCCGGCTTTGGCCTCAACGCCCTGTTTGGGATTGATCTTCGTCGTCCAGATCACGGCCAGAATAAACGCCCAGATGCCGATGAAGATGTCGATGAAGATTTTCACGGTCGTGGCCGCGCCGACCACCCATCCGGGCTGGTAATTGATGCCCTGCGCCGCGTTGCGCGCGTAGATCAGCGATTCGACGATCTGGCCGCTTGCCACCGCCGCGCCGTCCGTCTTCACCGCGAGCCCCATCCAGGCGCCGGCCACCAGCGGCTGATTGGAAAGAAATTCCGTCGCGACAAAGGGAAGAATGATCAGTTCGACCACGGCGAAAATGACGACCAGCGACGAGACCATGATCGGAACGATCGGCCGGGCGCGGATGGCGCCGCCCGTCGCAATGGAGGCGGAAACGCCGCAGATGGAAATGCCGGAGGCCAGCGGCGCCGACCATTCACGGCTGAACTTGAAGAATTTCCGGGCAATCAGATAAACCACGGCCCAGTAAATCAGATAGGCTTCAATAATGGCGCAAAGTCCCCGGAACATCATCGATGTCGCCAGCCCCAGCTGCTCGGCGGACTTCACGCCGAGGCCGACGCCCATGATCACGATGGCCGTTTTGATGAACCATTCCGGCCGGGCTGCTTCTTTGAGCGATTCGGCGAACTTCGGCATAAAGTTGCCGATGAATAGGCCGACCAGCAGCGCCAGAATCAGCCCCGCCTCGCCGGTCAGTTTCAGCGACCACTCCAGTCCGAATTTTTTCATGTCTGCGGGCGTCTGCGCGGCGATGACGGCATAATGTCCGATAATCGTACAGATGTAGGTCAGCCAGAAAATTACCGTAAAACCGTAGATGAATTTTGACAGGTTGTAGCCCAGAGCCCTGGCGCCGACCAGCAGGACCGCCAGAAGGGCCAGATATGTTAAAATGATGGACATCAGAGGATGGAGCCCCGCGTAGGCCTTGGACGCAGGCGCAAGCGACTTGGAAAACTCCATCCACACCTTGGGGGTGACGGCCCACCCGAGCAGATCCAGCCCCACAAGCGAGCCAAGCGAGAGGATAAAAATAAACAGCCCCAGCCACACCGACCACCAGTCTTCGGTCTTTAAAAGACCTTGATTGTTGCCCATAGCGACCTCCCTTGTTATGAACGGTTAATTCTTGCCCCATGAGCGCGGGAAACATCTTTCCCAGTCGCCACCCATCAAACAATCCACCAAACTGCACGCAAACGGAAATCCTCTGCATTCGTTTTGCGCATGGTCCGTCGATTTAGCGTCAAGCTTGTCCGAAAATTTTTTTCAGGCCCTGTTCGCCGGCAAGTTAACCGTCGCCGGTTTTACTCCGAGCGCAAACCTCCCTGCTTAAAGCATGGATGGAATGGATTTAAAATCAGGGCCGGGAGATGATTTGAAGCGTTTAAGAAATCGAAAGGGAAAAACGAACAAAGAGATGCCGGAAAATACCGTCGAATGTTCCTGATGCCGGATGGTGTCTCAAAAACCGTCATGAAACTCTCCCGCTGGCTGGAAGTTCACAGATCAGTTTTGTCAACAATGCATGCCAATGGTGAACCCTATACCAGAGCTCACCTTGAATGTCAAAAAGAAACAGGAGAAAAGACGTCCAATGTCCCGGCAGCGGTCTGCCCCCTCAATATTTCATCTTGACTTTTTCTTTCCTGTCTATAGAGTCTCTTAAATAAAACTTTGGACAGCCGATGATCGAAAATCTAATCAGTAATTTATCCGCATACCTGCAGGGATCCGCCGGACTTTCCTTTCTGGCCGCTTACCTGGGAGGCGTGCTGATCAGCTTCACCCCCTGCACGTATCCGCTCATTCCCCTGACGGTCGGCTTCATCGGTGCCCAGGGATCGGGGTCAAAGCTGCGCGGATTTCTGCTGTCTGTGTCGTATGTGCTGGGGCTTTCCGTCACTTACGCCGCGTTGGGGGCGACGGCGGCCTGGTCGGGAAGACTGTTCGGACAGATGCAGACGACGCCGCTGGTGTATTTGATCATGGCCAACATTTGTCTGGTGATGGGATTGGCCATGCTTGATGTTTTTAAAATTTCTATTCCCGTTCCGCAAAAACTGGCGGCCTATTCCGGCGGCGGCAGGAAAGGCTTCCTCTCCAGCTTTCTGCTGGGCGCGGTTTCCGGGTTTGTGATCGGCCCCTGCACCGCGCCGGTGCTGGGGGTGCTGCTCGGTTTTGTGGCGCTGAAAACCCAGGTGGTTATGGGGATCGGCCTGTTGTTTGTTTTTGCCTTCGGCATGGGGACGCTCCTGATTCTGGCCGGCACGTTCGCCAGTCTGATTGCGGCGCTTCCGCGGTCCGGCCGATGGATGACGAGGGTCACCAGGGCTTTCGGTGTTATTTTGATTGGCGCGGCCGAATATTTTCTGTATACTGCCGGCACACTTTCTTTTTAACGAAAAGGGTCATCATGCACAAAAACAGCATTATCCTGGCGCTGGTTGTCATTCTGGTTCTGACCGTTGCGTTGGCTTCCCGGGGTCAGTATATTCCCAATGCACCGTTCAAGCCGCAGGTTTTTGCAGCACCGGATTTCATCCTTAAAGATCTGCAGGGCAGGACCTTTCGCATGAGCGCCCAGCGCGGCAAGCCGGTGCTGATTTTTTTCGGAACCACCTGGTGTCCGGGGTGCAGGGCCGAGATTCCAAAATATAAAAAGGTTTACGAGACGTATTCGCCCAAGGGACTGGAAGTGATTTACATCAACATCATGGAGCCGGCCAAAAAAGTCGCGCGATTCGCCCAGGCCAATGCCCTGCCGTACCGGACGCTGCTGGATGAGGACGGATCCGTCGGCACGGCGTACAACGCGATCGGTGTTCCCATGATGATCCTGGTGGATAAAGACGGCGCCGTTGTGAAAGTCGGCTTCAGCTCCTCGCAAATGCCGTTGGACAAAGTGTTGCCGGTAAAATAAAATACCGCGTGTTTTCCGGCGCGGCGTGTGTCCGGAAGGCAACCGGACGCCATAGATTCCCTGTTGAAGGATGGAACCATGACCACAAGCAACTGGTTTGCCGAATTTTCCAAGTCCGAAACCGATCGCTGGATCGGCGGTGTCTGCGGCGGTTTGGGAGAGCACACGCCCGTTCCTTCGTGGGTATGGCGTTTGCTGTTTGCCCTGCTGGCTGTTGGATTCGGGACCGGATTCCTTCTCTACCTTCTGCTTTGGATTTTCGTTCCGCGCAAGGCCCCGACAGGGTGAGGCCGAACAGAGATCAAAGGATTTTTTGAAACAGGAAAGGGTTAACCATGAAATTTCGGGACGATATTTATATTTATGAGTGGGCAAACTATTTTGACAACAACTGCAACAGCTACTACATCGGCGGCGGCGTACAGGCGCTGATTGATCCGGGCCTCACCCGCTATCTGCCGGACCTGCTCAACCAGATGGCAAATGACGGCATTAAGAAGAAAGAGATCCGGTATGTGATCAACACGCATTCGCATCCCGACCATTTTCAGGGCTCCGAGCTTTTTGACCAGGAAAAGGTGAAAATCGCTCTGCACCGCAAGGAAATGGACTTCCTCAAAGGCGTCGGCGGTGAGCTGTACGGCCTGTTCGGCATCACGATTCCGCAGATGCAGATCAACCTGCAACTGGAGGACGGCCGGCTCGAACTGGGCGATCAGACCTTTCGGGTCATTTCCATTCCCGGACACACGCCGGGGTCTATCGGGCTTTACTGGCCGGCAAAGAAAGTCCTCTTCTGCGGCGATGTGGTATTTCAGCAGAACGTCGGCCGCACGGATTTTCCCGGCGGCAACGGCGCCCTGTTGAAAAGGAGCATCGTGGCGCTGTCCGATCTGGACATCGATCTGCTTCTGCCCGGCCACATGGGCATTATCGAGGGCCACGACAAAATTCAGGACAATTTCAACATTATTATTCAGAACATTTTTCCCTACATTTAAGGAGGGAAAACACAGGGAGCGGCCGGCGGCCGTCTCCCGAAGCGTGGGAAGGATCGGCGCCGCATGGCCAATGAGGGAAACAAAGTCATCTACTCCATGATCGGAGTTAGCAAGGTTTACGAAAAGAAACCCGTGCTGAAGGATATTTATCTGTCGTATTTCTACGGCGCGAAGATCGGCGTGATCGGTCTGAACGGTTCGGGCAAAAGCTCGCTTTTGAAAATTCTCGCCGGCGTGGATGATGAATTTCTGGGAAAGACCATTCTTTCCCCCGGATATACGGTGGGCTATCTGGAGCAGGAGCCCCGGCTGGACGAGGCCAAAACCGTCCGCCGGATCGTGGAAGAGGGCGTACAAGCCACGATGGATGTGGTCAACGAATACAACGCCGTCAACGAGAAATTCTCCGAAGAAATGTCCGATGACGCCATGGCCAAACTGGTGGACCGGCAGGCCGCGCTGCAGGAAAAAATGGATGCGCTCGACGCCTGGGACATCGACTCGCGCCTGGAGATGGCCATGGACGCTCTGCGCTGCCCGCCGGGCGATACGTCCATAAAGATTCTCTCCGGCGGAGAGAGGCGCCGCGTCGCGCTCTGCCGACTGCTTCTGCAGAAACCCGATATCTTGCTTCTGGACGAGCCGACCAACCATCTGGACGCCGAATCCGTGGCCTGGCTGGAACACCACCTGCAGAAATACGAGGGGACCATCATCGCCGTCACGCACGACCGCTACTTTCTTGACAACGTCGCGGGCTGGATCCTGGAGCTGGACCGGGGCCAGGGCATTCCCTGGCAGGGCAACTATTCTTCCTGGCTGGCGCAGAAGCAAAACCGTCTGAAAAACGAGGAGAAGTCGGAAAGCGCCAGAATCAAAACCCTGGAGAGGGAGCTGGAATGGATCCGCATGTCCCCCAAAGGCCGGCATGCCAAATCCAAGGCGCGCATCAAGGCGTATGAAGAGCTGCTGGGCAGGGATCTGGAAAGGGAATCCGGCACACGCGAAATCTTTATCACACCCGGACCCCGCCTGGGTGACGTGGTGATCGAAGCCGAGGGGGTTTCCAAGGGCTACGGCGAAAAACTGCTGGTTGAAGACATGACGTTTTCGCTTCCGCCCGGCGGCATCGTCGGTGTCATCGGCCCCAACGGCGCGGGCAAGACTACGCTGTTTCGCATGATCACCGGTCAGGAAGGCCCCGATGCGGGAGCCATCCGCATCGGCGAAACCGTCAAGCTGGCCTACGTCGATCAGAGCCGCGACGCGCTCGATCCGGAGAAAAACATCTGGGAGATGATATCCGACGGCCAGGACATCATCCCGGTCGGCGGCCGGCAGATCAATTCCCGCGCGTATGTGTCGCGCTTCAACTTTTCCGGGACGGACCAGCAGAAAAAAGTGGGAACGCTTTCCGGGGGCGAGCGAAACCGCGTACATCTGGCGCGCATGCTCAAGGAAGGCGGCAATGTTCTGCTGCTGGACGAGCCGACCAACGACCTGGATGTGAACACACTGCGCGCGCTGGAAGACGCGCTGGAGAATTATGCCGGCTGTGTCGTTGTGATCAGCCACGACCGCTGGTTTCTGGACCGCATCTGCACGCACATCCTGGCCTTTGAGGGAGACAGCAAAGTGCTGTTTTTCGACGGCAACTATTCCGAATACGAAGAAGACCGCAAAAGCCGGCTGGGCGCGGCTGCCAGCCAGCCCCACCGGATCAAGTACCGGCAGCTCACCAGACGATAGCCGCGGGCTGCGCAAGCCCGAGCCGGCTTTTGCGCGGCCGGGTCCTTTGCGCCGTCCGGGCAAAGGAGATCGATATGCAAAAAATATGGACGGTGTTGACGGCGGCGGTTTTGTTGTTTTCCTGTTTGCCGCCGGCACAGGCGCAGGAATACGGGAAGGTCCGCGCGCTTCAGGAGCGGGCGGCGTATGTCACCCGGCAGAAAAATGATTTTGTCGTGCGGGTTTTGAGTTCCTACAAGATTCCGCATGAGGTCAACGACCAGGGCGTCGTTGTCCGCATCAACATGGGCGGCCGATGGATGGACGTCACGTCCATTGAAATTGTTCCCATGCTTCGGGAAGTCGAGGACCAAAGCCGACAGGTGGCCGCGCACGAGCTCTTTTTCTTTACGGCGGACGGAATTCTGGATGTGGTATCGGCGCTTACGATCCGGTAGCGGATTTTCCGGCGGCGCTTTTCATTTCCGCGAGTTTTTCACGGTTCAGATAGTATTTGCCGTCCGGTGTTTTGACAACTACTTTGTCCGTTATCAGAAGATGAAGCGCCCGGGGGCGAAGATTGCCCGTGCCGACCCGAAAAAAATTTTTACGCTCATCCTGAAGCTTGACGGCCCGGGACGCTTTGAAGGCGTTTTCCTCTTCCATTTCGGCAATAATTTTGAAGCATACCCGCCGCAGGCCCAACCCCGTCAAATACATCGCCGCCAGAACGAAGACGATAAAGCCGGCGGCCAACAGAATAACTTCTAAATAAACAGGCATATGGATATTTTACACCATGCCGGAAGCCTAATGGACGCGCCTCCGGACTTTTTGGGTGTCGTTAAATAAACTTCACTTCACGCGTCGCCCTCGTGACCACATAACAGCGCTCCACATTGGACTGGGAGTCCGCCGGAATCATGAAAAAACCCGGCCGGTTCAACTGATACCCCTGGGTCGTTCCGATCATTTCCTCTCCGTCTTTGAAGAGCACCCGGATCTTTCGGCCCAAAACGGGTTTGCCGGGTTCAAAATTCTTCTTGTCCTCGTATTTTGGATTCCCGGCGAAATCCTTGACGAAAAAAACGGCTTTCAGATCGGGGATGCGCACTTCCAGCGGTTTGTCGCTGGGTGAAGACCCCACCGGCGCGATGTGAAATATATCCCGGTTGGGGGCGAAGTCAACCGTGACGCCTTTCAGGATTCGCTTGTCGGCATAGCGGATGACAATCTTGTTCATCATGGCGGCAGACTCCTTTCCGGCGTGAGCCATTTTTCAACGAGCAATTTTTCCGGACATCGTTTCTATTCTTACACCAACCACCAGAACTTTGTCCAGTGCGTCGTCGGCATAAACAAAGGATTCTTTCCCTGAATATTTTTTCATCAGGAGATCGAGCGCCTTTTTCTTTTCTCCGGCCTCTTCGATAAAATACGCCTGACCGAAGCCGATCACGCTGCGGTATTTCATGCTCCACGCGCAGGCGATTTGACCCCGCACGAGTTCGCCCGGGATATCCACTTCAAAGCAGACCGACGAATTGGCCTTCAGCATGTCGATCTTTCTGCCGGACCTTCCGCAATGAAAATACAGGCGGGAATCGCGGACGGCAAAGTTCACCGGAACCACGTAAGGTTGATCGCCGGCGCTCATCGCAATCCGGCAAACCGGCGCGCTTTGTAAAATCGCGTCCATTGCACCGGGATCCCGAATTTCTTTCTCCGACCGAATCATGGTACGGCTCCTCCTCCTGCGGCAGCTTCAGATTTTCCGAAGAACTCTTGGCATGTTTCGGAAACTTATGATACAAAAGCCTCACTTTTCCGTTGACTTTTCCGGATGATACTTTTATCCGAAACGGCCGGAAAAGTCGATGATTTAATCCCGCTGCTGCGGGACGAGAGTTAATGCTCCGTAGCTTGCTGAGATATAACAATGTTCATTTCAGACCTCAACAGCTTGCTGCGAGGCGGTTGATTGATCGGGACACGAGAGAAGAGCATGAACATCCAGACCCATCAGGCGATCGGCGTTTTTGATTCCGGCATCGGCGGACTGACCGTTGTGCGTTCTCTCATGGAACGGCTCCCTTTTGAAAATATCATTTATTTCGGGGATACGGCGCGTGTGCCTTACGGCATCAAATCGGTGGAGGCCATCAACCGTTACGCGCTGCAAATCGTTGAATTCCTGTTGAAGAAGGACGTCAAGCTGCTGATCGTCGCTTGCAACACCATGGCGGCGGTCGCCTATCAGGCGATTCGGGATCTCTCGCCCGTGCCGGTGCTGGAAGTGATCGAGGCCAGCGCAAAAATCGCCGTTGACCGGACACGCAGCAAAGCCATCGGCGTGATCGGAACGCCCGCCACCATCAACTCGAACGCCTATGCCAGGGCCATTCATCTTCTGGACCGGGACGCGAAGGTTTTTTCGCAGGCCTGCCCCCTGTTTGTTCCGCTGGTGGAGGAGGGCTGGTTTGACCATCCAGCCACCCGGCTCGTCGCCGAGGAATACCTGAAGCCCGTCATGGCCGAGCGCGTGGACACGCTGGTTCTCGGCTGTACGCATTACCCGCTTCTCAAGCCCCTCTTTCAGGACATTACGGGCGGGCAGATCCGGCTGATCGATTCGGCGGAAGCCATGGCCGACATCGCCGCCGGCCTGATCAAAGAAAAGAATCTGGGCAACACGGGCCGCCGGCTTCCGGAGCATCTTTTTTACGTCAGCGATGTGCCGTACCGTTTTCAGGCCATCGGCGAACGCTTTCTCGGCCGGACGCTGCCGCGAGTGGAAATGGTGAGGCTTTAATGATGAAGGTGCTGCTGGCCGGTTACAACGTCGATTATGATTTGATCCGCGACCTTCGTGAGAAGAGCGGGCTCACACAGGACATTACGCCGGAAACGATTTCGGCCGCCTACGCCCGCATCAGCCGCAGTCCCAAATCCGTCGATCAACTGCGTGTCGACGCCAGGGCCGAAGTGGAAAAAGCCCGCCAGTCCAACCGGAATATCGTTTTTGCAATGGGTCACAGTTCGGTGGCCGAACACGCTGTTTTCAATATCGACATCATCGGCGTTTCCCGTCTGCTGGTCGAAGAAATCGAAAAGTTCCGTCTGTGTTCCTATACGGAAAAATCCCAGCGGTATGTTTTGTTTGACCGGGACTTCGTTGTGCCCGAAGAAGTTGTCCGGGCGGGGATGGAGAAGGACTTTGTCGAAACGGTCCGGATGCAAAACGATTTCTACCATGAGCTCTACGAGGGGCTTCGGCCCTGGGTCTTTGCACAAAACCGGGAACTGGCCGAAAACCCCGCCAACCGCTCCCTGCTGGAAGGCTGGGCCAAGGAAGACGCGCGCTACGCCATAGCGCTGGCCACCCAGACGCAGCTGGGCATGACGATCAACGCCCGCAATCTGGAGCTGATGCTGCGCCGGATGGCCTCCCTGCCGCTTGCGGAGGCGCAGCTTTTCAGTGAGAAGCTCTATGCCGCAACCCGGGACATTGCGCCGTCTTTGATTCGCTATACCCGGGCGACGGATTATGACCGTCTGACCCGGCCGCGGCTTCGGTCCAGGGCCGGAAACCTTCCGGAAGAGAGGTCGGCGGAGACTAAACGGAAAAAAATCGCCGACGTTCGGCTCGTGTCTGCGACGCCCGGCGCGGACCGGCAGGCCGCCGCAGCGCTTTTGTTTGCTTCTTCGGGTCATAGTTACAGACAGTGCCAAACCCGAGTTGCCCGGCTGAACGAACGCGAGATGAAAAGTTTGTTCCGAACCGTGTTTGAAAACATGCAGCTTTACGACGCCGCGCCGAGAGAGTTGGAGAACATCGATCTGCAGTATGAACTGGTGGTCAGCGCGAGCTGCTTTGCCCAGTTGAAGCGCCACCGCATGGCCACCGTCATTGCCCAGGACTACGACCCGCGGCTGGGGGTGACCGTTCCGCCCTCCGTGCGCGCCGTCGGCCTGCAGAAGAAATTCATGGCCGTTATGCGGTTGACGGAAAGGGCGCAGGATCACATTTGGGAAAAACTGCCGGAGGCGCCGCCTTATCTGCTGACCAACGCGCACCGCAGGCGGGTGCTCATGAAATTCAACGCCCGCGAGCTTTATCATCTTTCCCGCCTGCGGGCGGACGCGCACGCCCAGTGGGATATCCGGAATCTTTCCGAAAAAATGCTCCGTCAGGCGCGCCGTCTCATGCCGCTGACGCTGGTGATGGCCTGCGGCAAGGACGGCTTTGCCGCGCTGCATCAAAAAGTTTTCCCCGGGACATAGCCCTCTTTCCTCTGGCGGGACCTCATGACCTATCAAAGAAAATGGCCCATTGTTCTTCTGGCCACCACCATCAGCTCGTTTACGACGCCCTTCATGGGGTCATCCGTGAATGTCGCGCTTCCCTCCATCGGCCGGGATTTTTCGATGGACGCGCTTTCCTTAAGCTGGGTGGCGTCTTCCTTTCTTCTGGCCTCGGCCATCATGCTGGTGCCGCTGGGTCGTCTGGCCGATCTTTTCGGACGCAGAATATTTTTTCTTTCGGGATCGCTGATTTTTTCCCTGTCCTCGCTTTTGAGCGTCTGGCCGGAAACGGAAAGCCTTTTTATCGCTCTGCGCGTGGTTCAGGGAATCGGCGCTGCGATGATCTTCAGCACCGGCACAGCGCTTCTGGTTTCCGCCTATCCCGCGGGCGAACGCGGCAAGATGCTGGGAATCAATATTGCCGCGGTTTACACCGGTCTCACTGCCGGTCCTTTTATCGGCGGCCTGCTGACCCAGAACCTGGGATGGCAAGCCATTTTTATCGTTAATGCCGCATTGGGGTTGGCCGCCGCTGCGCTGGCCGTCCGGCTGGAAAAGGAAGCGCCGCCCGCAGCGGCGGGTGAATCTTTTGATCTGGGCGGCTCTTTTCTTTACGCGGCGGCGCTTTTTGCTTTGATGTACGGTTTTTCCCGGTTGCCGTCTCCATGCGGCGCTGTTCTGATCGCCGCGGGCGGCGTCTGTTTCATTGTGTTCATCCGCGGGCAGCTGAAAAAGCGTTCTCCACTTGTCAATCTTCACTTGTTTATGGGCAACCGGGTTTTTGCTTTCTCCAATCTTGCCGCTTTGATTCATTATTGCGCCACCTTCGCGATCACTTTCCTGCTGAGTCTTTATCTGCAGCACGTCAAGGGACTTTCGCCTTCCCAGACCGGCTTTGTCCTGGTCATCGAACCCCTGCTGCAGGCGGTTTTCTCTCCGCTGGCCGGGCGGCTGTCCGATCGCTACGAGCCCTGCATCATTTCCTCCATCGGCATGTCGATCACGGTGGTCGGCCTTGCCGGATTGATTTTTATCGCTTCGGATACGCCGCTTTACAGCATTGTGGGCTGTCTGGCTTTGCTGGGGATCGGGTTTGCGCTTTTTTCTTCTCCCAACGTCAATGCCGTTATGAGTTCCGTGGAAGGCAGATTTTACGGCCTCGCATCCGCGACGCAGGCGACCATGCGCATGGTGGGGCAAATGCTGAGCATGGGCATTGCCATGCTGGTTTTTGCCTGGATCATCGGCAACCACGGCATCGACCATGAGAACGGAGCGCTGTTGATGGTCAGCGCAAAGAGCATTTTTGCGATTCTGGCCGCCATCTGCACG
>Ga0209097_10002953_pt1 | contig 13362 bp, 9 predicted proteins | sample AD_UKC052_MetaG_FD_184419 | JGI IMG/M metagenome (GOLD analysis project Ga0209097, IMG submission 184419) | Active sludge microbial communities of municipal wastewater-treating anaerobic digesters from USA - AD_UKC052_MetaG (SPAdes) (version 2) | ecosystem: Engineered > Bioreactor > Anaerobic >... | reverse complement strand
TCCTGCCAGGCCTGCTGCAGGCAGCTGACCAGCGCGCCGTAGCTCAGCACCGCGCCCAGCATCTCCACGTCTTCGTCGGCCGCGCGCAGCCGCACCTCGGCCTGGGCGCCGGGCAGGTCCAGCGTGGGCGGGGCCTGCGAGACCATCACCTCGGCGATGGGCTGGGCCGCCGCCGCGGGCCAGGCACCCAGCGCCCGCAACTGCTGCACGCTGCCCAGTGCCAGCGCCAGGGTGCGCGGGTCGCCCGACACGTCCTTGTCGGCCGGGCGGGCGTCGAACAGCGTGATCTCGGCGGCCGGCAGCTTGTGCGCCGCCTGCAGCGCCAGCGCCAGGCCGGCCGGGCCGGCGCCGATCACCGCCAGGCGCCATGCGGATGTGGTGCGCGGCGCGCTCATGCGCAGCCCTCCAGCCAGCCCACCTCGGGCAGGCGCCCGCCGCGCAAGGTGATGATGCGGCCCTGGTCGTTGGCTTCCATCACCAGGGCGAACTTGCGGTCGGGCGAGTACACCGTCAGCACCTTGCCCTGGGCGAAGTAGGGGTGCGGCGCGGTGGTCAGCCGCTTGCCGTAGGCCTTCTGCACCTGGGCCACGGTGTCGCCCACATGCACGCCGCTGACGGTGGCGTAGCGCGCATCCCGGGTCTCGATGCGCGTGATCACGTCGCCGGTCAGGGTGTAGCGCACGCCGGGTTGCAGCGGCGACAGGCGGTGGTGGCAATGGCCGGCCTTGGCCGCCGCCGCCGAGGCGGCCGACGCCGCGCGGGCCGCAGGCACCGGCTCGGCCTGCAGCGGCTGGCCCAGCGCCGCCTCGGCCTGGCTGCGGTCCAGGCCGACGACGGCAGGCGCCAGGCCGTAGAAGGTGAACTTGCCGGCCGGTGGCGGCGTGGTGGCCCGGGCCGGGGCGGCCAGCAGGCAGGCGCACACCAGCACGGCGTGCCAGACGGGGTGGAAGCAGCGGGGGCCGGTCACGGGCAGAGGGTGCAGCACAAGTGGGCACGACGATAGCGCATCACCCAGGTCGCGGTCAGCCTGGGGCCGGCCCTGCACCAGGCACTGCCGCCGCCCAGTCGGTGGCGCGCAACCGGGCGTCGACGTCGGCCAGCTGTGCCGGCGTGCCCACGTTGTGCCAGGCCCCGGCCAGCGGCTCGCCGCCCAGGCGGTGGGCGTCGGCGCTGGCGAACAGGCACGGACCCAGCGGCGCATGCTGGCCGGCGGCGATGCCATCGACCAGGCTGGCGCGCACCAGCGCCAGGTTGGCGTAGGTCAGCGGCCGTGGCTGGCCGGCGGGCGGGCGCTGCACCCGGTCGCCCAGCAGCGCAAAGTCGCCGGCTGCATGGAAGTCGGGGTTGGGAACCAGCCACAGGTGGGCGTCGTCGTGGCCGGCGGCAAAGCGCTGCGCCGCGCCGGCGTCGAAGCGGAAGCCGGGCGCCACGATGTCGCCCGACACCAGCCAGAAGCAGCGGCCCAGCAGCGGCAGGGCCTTGGCAATGCCGCCGGCGGTTTCCAGGGCGCCACCGTGGTCGCGGCCCTCGTGCGAGTAGTGGATGGCCAGGCCGAAGCGGCTGCCATCGCCCAGCGCGGCGGGGAACTGGTCTTCCAGCCAGGCGGTGTTGATGACCACCTGCCGCACGCCGGCGGCGGCCAGCGCCAGCAGGTGCCATTCGATCATCGGCCGCCCGGCCACCGGCAGCAGCGGCTTGGGCGTGGCATCGGTCAGCGGGCGCATGCGCGCGCCGCGGCCGGCGGCGAGGATCAGGGCAGGCAGGTTGGCGGGCGGCATGGCGGCGGCAGTGTAGGCCGCCGGGTCGGCCGCCCCACGGCCTCGCAGAGCTCGGCCGCTTCGCCAGGCACAAAGCCTCCTCAGGAGGCTTTGTGTCCGGGCTCAGCCCAGCCCGATCGGCGCGGGCGCGCTGCGCAGGATCTTCTGGAACAGCGGCTGGAAGGCGGCCTCGGCCGGGTGGCCGGTCAATGGGTCGCGGTTGGCGGCAAAGGCGGCGTCCAGCGCGGCCCAGTCGGATTCGGTGAGGTGGCGCCTGGCAGCGGGCAGCACCTCCTGTTCTTCGGCGGCCATGTGGCTGATGTAGCCGTCGATGTAGCGGTCGAGTGCGTCGATGAAGGGCTGCCGGCGCGGCTGGCCCAGCACCTCCCAGGCCAGCAGGGCATGGGCCAGCGCGCGGATGGCGGTTTCGCCGTGGCCGTGGTCGGCGTCCAGCCGGTCGAGCGTGCCGCGCAACTCGGGGCAGCGCTGGCGCAGCGCCGGGAACAGCAGCGCGCTCTCCTTCGGGTGGTGCAACCGCTCGGGGAACTCGTCCACGTAGAACAGCATGGCGCGCAGCACGCTGAAGTCGGGGTCGCGGCCCTCGCGCTGGGCCTGGGTCACCAGCAGGTGCATCGACCGCAGCATCGCGGCCAGGGCCTGGTGTTCGTTCTGGATCACGTCGATGGCAAGGTGGCGCATGGCGGCGGTGCGTGGGACAAGGTGCCGGCAGCTTGGCGCGCTGTGCCGCGGCATGCCTTGCGAAAGATCAAGCCGCAGCGCCTGCGCGACCGGTGCCTGCGCCCGGCCGGCGCGGTCTGCCGGCCGCTAAAATCCGTGTTTCCCCGATCCACCCACCTCGCCCGCAGCGGCGCCGCGCATGGCCACCACCGAGAACCACAACAAGCCCAGCCCGTCGGCGCTGAAGTCTGCCCGCCAATCTGCCCTGATGGCCAACGCCGTGCGTGCGCTGGCGATGGACGCGGTGCAGCAGGCCAACAGTGGCCACCCGGGCGCGCCGATGGGCATGGCCGAGATCGCCGTGGCGCTGTGGGGCCGGCACCTGAAGCACAACCCGGCCAATCCGCAGTGGGCCGACCGCGACCGCTTCGTGCTGAGCAACGGCCACGGGTCGATGCTGATCTACGCGCTGCTGCACCTGACCGGCTATGCGCTGCCGATGAGCGAGCTGCGCAACTTCCGCCAGCTGCACAGCAAGACGCCCGGCCACCCCGAGGTGCATGTCACCCCCGGGGTCGAGACCACCACCGGCCCGCTGGGCCAGGGCATCACCAACGCGGTGGGCATGGCGCTGGCCGAGAAGCTGCTGGCGCAGCAGTTCAACCGCCCCGGCCACACCGTGGTGAACCACCGCACCTGGGCCTTCCTGGGCGACGGCTGCCTGATGGAAGGCATCAGCCACGAGGCCTGCGCCCTGGCCGGCGCCTGGAAGCTGAACAAGCTGGTGGCGCTGTACGACGACAACGGCATCAGCATCGACGGGCAGGTGAAGCCCTGGTACGTGGACGACGTGGCCCAGCGCTTCACGGCCTACCAGTGGAACGTGATCGGCCCGGTCGACGGCCACGACGTGACCGCGGTCGACGCCGCCATCGCCCAGGCCAAGACCAGCGCCGACAAGCCCACGCTGATCATCTGCAAGACCAACATCGGCCAGGGCTCGCCCAACCGCGCCGGCACCGCCAAGGCCCATGGCGAGGCGCTGGGCGCCGAGGAGATCAAGCTCACCCGCGCGGCCATCGGCTGGGCGCACGAGCCCTTCGTCATCCCCGAGACCGCCTACGCCGCCTGGGACGCCAAACGCGCCGGTGACGCGGCCGAAGGCAAGTGGGCCACGGCCTTTGCCAAGTACAAGGCCAAGTACCCCGACCTGGCCGCCGAACTGGCCCGCCGCATGAGCGGCGACCTGCCTGCCGGCTTTGCCCAAGCCGCGGTGGACGCGGCCGTGGCCGCCCACACCGCCGCCCACACCGTGGCCAGCCGCAAGGCCAGCCAGATCGCGCTGGAAGCCTTCACCGCCGCCCTGCCCGAACTGCTGGGCGGCAGTGCCGACCTGACCGGCAGCAACCTGACCAACACCAGCCACACGCCCAACCTGCGTTTCGACGACGCCGGCGTGCCCAACGGTGGCCGCCACATCAACTACGGCGTGCGCGAATTCGGCATGGCCGCCATCATGAACGGCGTGGCCCTGCATGGCGGCTTCATCCCCTACGGTGGCACCTTCCTCACCTTCAGCGACTACAGCCGCAACGCCATCCGCATGGCCGCGCTGATGAAGACGCGGGTGATCCATGTCTTCACCCACGACAGCATCGGCCTGGGCGAAGACGGCCCCACCCACCAGAGCGTGGAACATGCCGCCAGCCTGCGGCTGATCCCCGGCCTGGACGTGTGGCGCCCGGCCGACACCGCCGAGACCAGCGTGGCCTGGGCCTGCGCCATCCAGAACCGCAGCCGCCCCAGCGCGCTGCTGCTGAGCCGGCAGAACCTGCCCTATGCGCCCAAGGCGTCGTCGGACGCCGCGCCCCATGCCTCCGGGCTGGACGCCATCGCGAAGGGCGGCTATGTGCTGGCCGAGCCCAGCGAGGTCGGCCTGAAGAAGGCCGCGCAGGCCGTGATCATCGCCACCGGCAGCGAGGTGCAGCTGGCGCTGCATGCCCAGGCAGCCCTGGCCAAGCTGAAGATCGCGGTGCGCGTGGTCAGCATGCCCAGCACCAGCGTGTTCGACCGCCAGAGCAGCGCCTACAAGACCAGCGTGCTGCCGGCCAAGCTGCCGCGCGTGGCCATCGAGGCCGGCGTGACCGACGGCTGGTGGAAGTACGGCTGCGCCGCGGTGCTGGGCATCGACACCTACGGCGAGAGCGCCCCCGCGCCGGTGCTGTTCAAGCACTTCGGCCTGACCGCCGAGGCGCTGGCCGACACGGTGCGCACCGTGCTGGGCAAGTAGGCAGGCAAGGCGGCACGCGCCCGCACAGGCCCAACGGATCTGTTTCAACCCTGGAGATCACTGTCATGACCATCAAGATCGGCATCAACGGCTTCGGCCGCATCGGGCGCATGGTGTTCCGTGCCGCCGTGCAGAACTTCCAAGACATCGAGGTGGTCGGCATCAACGACCTGCTCGAGCCCGACTACCTGGCCTACATGCTGAAGTACGACAGCGTGCATGGCCGCTTCAAGGGTGAAGTCAGCGTCGACGGCAACACCCTGGTGGTCAACGGCAAGCGCATCCGCCTGACGGCGGTGAAGAACCCGGCCGAGCTGAAGTGGGGCGAGGTCGGTGCCGACGTGGTGGTCGAGGCCACCGGCCTGTTCCTGACCAAGGACACCTGCGAGCCGCACCTGGCCGCCGGCGCCAAGAAGGTCATCCAGTCGGCCCCCAGCAAGGACGACACGCCGATGTTCGTCTACGGTGTGAACCACCAGACCTACGCCGGCCAGACCATCGTCAGCAACGCCAGCTGCACCACCAACTGCCTGGCTCCGGTGGCCAAGGTGCTGAACGACAAGTGGGGCATCAAGCGCGGCCTGATGACCACGGTGCACGCCGCCACCGCCACCCAGAAGACGGTGGACGGCCCCAGCAACAAGGATTGGCGCGGCGGCCGCGGCATCCTGGAGAACATCATCCCCAGCAGCACCGGCGCGGCCAAGGCGGTGGGCGTGGTCATCCCCGAGCTGAACAAGAAGCTCACCGGCATGGCCTTCCGCGTGCCCACCAGCGACGTGAGCGTGGTCGACCTGACGGTGGAACTGAACAACGGCGCCACCTATGCCGAGATCTGCGCCGAGATGAAGGCGCAGAGTGAAGGTGCCCTGAAGGGTGTGCTGGGCTACACCGAAGACAAGGTGGTGGCCACCGACTTCCGCGGCGAACCCTGCACCAGCGTGTTCGACGCCGACGCCGGCCTGGCGCTGGATTCCACCTTCGTCAAGGTGGTCAGCTGGTACGACAACGAGTGGGGTTATTCGAACAAGGTGCTGGAGATGGTGCGCGTGATCGCCTGATCCGGGCGCCAGCGGGTTGCGGGGTTCACAAACCCCGCAATTCCAGACATCCAACGTCACCTGGCCGGGCTAGCATCCCGGCCAGTTGCGTTTTGGGGCACGCCCCGGCGCGGGGTCGGCGAACGACGAGGGCGCGGCGATGGCGGGAGCGGGCATGCAGATGTGGCGACGGGTGGTGTGGGCATGGCTGCCGGTGCTGGCATGGCTGCTGGCGGCGACCCCGGCCCTGGCTGCCGAGCAGACCATCCAGCGGGCGGCTCCCCGCGCCGCCACCGCCGGTGATCTGGACGACGACGGCAACGCCCGGGTGATCGTCAAGTACCGCCAGGGCAGTGCGCTGGCGCAAAGCCGCCAGGGCGCGCAGCGCCTGGGCAGGCAGTTGCAGCTGACCTTGACCGATGGCCACCGGCTGGGCGCGCGCAGCCAGAGCCTGCGCGGGCGCGGCGTCAGCCCGCAGGTGCTGGCCAGCCGGCTGGCGGCCCAGGCCGACGTGGAATGGGCCGTGCCGGTGCGCCGCAAGACGGTGCAGGCCGTGGTGCCCAACGATCCGCTGTTTGCCGACAACCAGACCGCTGCCACACCGGCGGCCGGCCAGTGGTACCTGCGGGCACCCGACGCCACGCTGGTGTCGGCCGTGAATGCGCTGGGCGCCTGGGCCATCACCGAAGGCTCGGCCGGCATCACCGTGGCGGTGCTCGATACCGGCGTGCGCCTGGACCACCCTGATCTGGCGGGCAAGCTGCAGCCAGGCTATGACTTCGTCAGCCGCACCACCACCGCCAACGACGGCAACGGGCGCGATGCCGACGCCAACGACCCCGGCGACTGGAGCACCGCCAGCGACAGCTGCGGCGCCAGCAACAGCAGCTGGCACGGCACCCAGGTGGCCGGCCTGATCGGCGCGGCCACCGACAACGGCATCGGCATGGCCGGCACCGGCCGCAACACCAGGGTGCTGCCGGTGCGGGTGCTGGGCCGGTGCGGCGGCTGGGACGACGACATCCAGGCCGGCATGCGCTGGGCAGGTGGCCTGGACAACGCGACCTGCGACAGCGCCAGGACACGCACCGCCACCTGCAACCCGAATCCGGCGCGGGTGCTCAACCTCAGCCTCGGGTCCAGCGGCACCTGCAGCCAGGCCTACCGGGACCTGATCGCCGAGCTCAACGCCGCCGGCGTGGTGGTGGTGGTGGCCTCGGGCAACGATGCAGGCCGCGCCGTCAACGAGCCGGCCAACTGCGCCGGCGCACTGGCGGTGGCCGGTGTGCGCCATGCGGGCACCAAGGTGGGCTATTCGAACCTGGGCCCGCAGGTGGCGATTGCGGCGCCGGCCGGCAACTGCGTCAACCTGAGCGGCGCCTGCCTCTACCCGCTGGTCACCACGCTGAACGCCGGCACCACCACGCCGGGGGCGCCGGTCTACAGCACGGGCAGCGACCCATCGCTGGGCACCAGCTTCGCCGCGCCGATCGTGGCCGGGTCCGTGGGGCTGATGCTGGCGGTGAACCCGGCGCTGACGCCGGACCGCGTCAAGACATTGCTGCAGTCTTCAGCCCGATCATTTCCAACCGTCGGTGCCCAGGCCAACGGAACCAGGACCTGCCGGGCACCGGACGCGCTCGATCAAATCGAGTGCTACTGCACCACCAGCACCTGCGGCGCTGGTCTGCTGGACGTTGCTGGTGCCGTGGCGAAGGCAGCAGCGGTGGCCGCCCCGTTGCAGGCGGTCTTCCTGCCATCCAACAGCAACCCAACCGCCGGTCTGGCGATCCAACTGGACTCGAAGCCATCCAGTCGTGCGGTGACCGTTCGCAACTGGAGCGTCTTGCCTGGTCCGACGCAGGCCACCATCGAGGCGGGTTCGGCCTCGGAGCTTGCGACGTTGCAGACCACGACTGCAGGTACCGTGGTCGTGCGCCTGCAAACACAAGACGCGGTGGGCCAGCAGGCAATCCTGGACAAGACCATCACGGTGAAGACTGCACCGACTGCGGCGCTGTTCGCTTCAAACCCATATCCGACGGTTGGTGCGCAGGTGATGCTGGATGCTTCGACGTCCTTCGCCATGCCCGGGCGGACCATCCGGTCGTATGAATGGTCGTTGGGTGGGACGACGCGCAGCCCGACACCTGCGAGGTTCATCACAGCCACCAACGCCAGCACCGCAGTGGTCGTGCCTGAGGCTGCAGGCGACGATCTGCTGGTGCGGGTGCGTGTCGTTGACAGCGAAGGTGAGGCGCATGAGATCGACCAGACGCTGGATGTTGCCGAGGCACCAACTGCACGCATCACGCTGCCGTCTGCCATCGTGTCGATCGGCCAACGGATCAACCTGTCGGCGGCGTCATCCGCTGCGGCGCCCGGGCATGCCATCGCCGCCTACCAATGGTCCGTCGCCTCCGGCGGAACCTTTGTCGCGATCACAAGTGGCGCATCCACGGCTTCCGCCACACTGGAAGGCCTGTCTGCGGGCAGTGCGATCGTCGAGTTGATGGTGACCGACGAGGCTGGAGGCTCTCACACCGTCAGCCAGAGCATCACCGTGTCTGCTGAATCGGTCGTGGTCACGCCGAGCTCCGGTGGCTCGGGCGGCGGTGGCGCCATGGGCGCCGGCTGGGTGATCGGCCTGTTGGCCGCGGCCGGGCTGTTGCGCCGCCGCGCGCCGCGGCCACCCTTCAGCGCGACGCGCTGAGGGCCGCCTCGGCAGCCGCCGCGCTGGCGGCGCGGGCCACCGCGGCACGGGTGGCAGCGCCGGCCACGGCCGGCACCGCGGGCGCTGTGGCTGGCGCCGGCCGGGCCGCTGCAGTCGGGGCCTGGGCCGGAGGGGTCGATGCTGCGGTGCGCGCTGCAGCAGGTGCGGATGCCGGCAGGGCCGGCGGCGCCGCGGGTCGCGGTGCCGATGCGGCGGCCGATGTGGTCGGCGCTGACGCCGCGCTGGCCGGCTGGCTGGCCTCGCTGGCAGGTGTGGCAGCCGCCGCGGCGGCGCAGGGCAGAAAGCCGGGCCCGCTGGGCAATTGCAGGCCGGCCAGCCGTGCGCGCAGCGCGGCGTCGGCCGCCGGCACGCGCAGCACCGTCTGGCTCTGCGCCTGGCGCAGCGTGATCACCCGCGCCGTGCGCAGCCCGCGCTGGGCCATCTGGGCCATGGCGGCATTGGCGCTGGCCAGGTCGTCGAACCGGCCCAGGCTGATGCCGGGCTGCAGTTCGGGCGCGCCGCGCAGATCCTCGCCGTCGATCTTCAGCCGCTTCAGTTCGGCCAGCTTGCGCTGCAGCATCTCGCGGTCGGCATAGCGGCCCATGTAGATCATGAAGGCGCCCGGGTCGTCCTGGCGCTGCACCTGCCACGCGCCGGCGGCCAGGCCGGCCTCGCGCAGCGTGCGTTCGGCGGTTTCAGCGTCGGTGGCCGAAAACGGCCCGGCCTCCAGGCAAGCCAGCGCCTGGGCACTGCTGGCGGCGGCCGCCTGGGCGCTGGCCGCGGCCAGGGCGGCGCTGGCGGCCTGTGGTGGCAGGACGCGCACCAGCCCGGGCTGGTGCTGGCGCTGCAGGCGCTCGGGCTCGCGCTCGCCCTTGGCGGCGCCGCCGTCGAACACGCCGGTCAGCGCCGCCAGCAGCAGTGCATTGGCCAGCAGCAGCACCAGGGCCAGGGTTCTCAGCATGGGGCACCCGTGGCTGGGCCCAGCGGCTTCAGGCTCACGTCCCCGCTGGACACGGGGTGGCGGCCGCTGCCGGTGTGCAGCCACAGCGTACCGGTGGCGTCCACGCCATCGGCACGGCCCTGCGGCAGCGCCGGCAGCGTGGTGGCCACGGTGCGGCCCGCCAGCACGTCACGCCGGGTGAAGGCCGCCTGCAGCGGCGCGAAGCCTTGGGCCTCGAAGGCGTGCAGTGCCTGCACCAGCGGTGGCAGCACCCGGGCCAGCGTGGCCGGGGCATCCAGGCCGGGCTGCAGTTCCTGCACGCAGGCGTGGCCCCAGCTGAGTGCGGGCGCCTCGCGTGCATCCCGCAGCGGCTGGACGTTCAGCCCGATGCCCAGCACCGCCAGGCGCTGCGACCCGAACTGCACCGTCTCGATCAGGATGCCGCCCAGCTTGCGGCCGATGTGAGCGGCGCGGCCGCCGTCGTCCAGCAGGATCAGGTCGTTGGGCCACTTCAGGCCCAGGCGTGGGGGCTGGCCGGGCGTGGCCGGGTCCAGCGCATCGGCCAGCGCCAGGCCCACTGCCAGCGACAGGCCCGACCAGTCGGCCGGCGCCAGCGGCAGCGCCAGGCTGAAGGTGAGCGAGGCGCCGAGCGCGGCCGGGTCCGTCGCCGACTGCCAGGCCTTGCCCTGGCGGCCGCGGCCGGCGGTCTGCTGCTCGGCCACCAGCAGGGCCGGCTTCAGGCCATCGGTCGGCGCCTGGCGGGCGCGGGCCAGCAGTTCGGTGTTGGTTGATCCGATGCGGGCCACCACCTCCACCGTCAGCCCGGGCAGCAGGGGTTCCAGCGCCAGCCAGAGGCCTTCGGCGCCCCAGCGCAGCGCCGCGGGGGGCGGCGGCTGGGTCAAGCCTTGGACGCGCCGGACGCGCGTTGGGGGGCCTTGGGGGCACTGCCGCGCTTCGGGGCGAGCATGGTGCCGCGGCAGGTCTTGGCGCCGCAGCGGCATTCGAAGCGCTTCTTCAGCGCCGGGGTGTAGCGCTCCTCGATCACCAGGCCGTAATCGAAGAACAGTTCGTCACCGGGCTTGATGTTGCGCAGCGCCAGCAGGTAGACCTGGCCCGATTCATCGTCGGCCTCGACATTGGGTGCGCAGCTGTGGTTGATCCATTTGCTGGCGTTGCCGCCCACATTGCCGTCGATCACCAGCTCGTCATTGAGGTGAAAGTAGAAGGTGTGGTCGGGCTGGCTGGGGTCGTGCGGGTGGCGGCGCAGGGCTTCGGGCCAGGTGATCACCTCGCCGGTGTACTCCAGGATCAGCTCGCCCTTCTTGATGGGCACCAGTGCGAACACGCCCTTGCCGTGCACACCGCTCTGGCGCACCTGCAGCCGGCCCTTGGTGGTGCCTGGCGCGGGTGTCTTGGCCGCAGCGGGGGCGGCGGCGGGCCTGGCGGCTTTGCGGACGGCTGATGGCACGGCGGCTTTCATTGGTTAAAGTGAATTCATGGGCGCGCGCGTGCACAGGTGTGCAGGCGCGCGCGAAGCGAAGCGGATTGTAGGCACGGGCCCAACAGCCCCAAGGCCTGGCCAAGGGACATCACCAGACACATGAGCAAGACCCTGATCATTGCCGAGAAGCCCAGCGTGGCGCAGGACATCGTGCGCGCGCTCACCCCGGTGGCTGGCAAGTTCGACAAGCACGAAGACCACTTCGAGAACGAGCGCTACGTGGTCAGTTCGGCCGTGGGCCACCTGGTGGAGATCAAGGCGCCGGAGGAATACGACGTCAAGCGCGGCAAGTGGAGCTTCGCCCACCTGCCGGTGGTGCCGCCGCACTTCGACCTGGCGCCGATCGACAAGGCCAAGAGCCGGCTGAACGCGGTGGTCAAGCTGGTCAAGCGCAAGGACGTGACGGCACTGATCAACGCCTGCGACGCGGGGCGCGAAGGTGAACTGATCTTCCGGCTGATCGTGCAGTACGCCGACAACCTGAAGACGCCGCTGAACAAGCCGATCCAGCGGCTGTGGCTGCAGAGCATGACGCCGCAGGCCATCCGCGAGGGCTTCGACCGCCTGCGCAGCGACAAGCAGATGCTGGGCCTGGCCGACGCCGCCCGCAGCAGAAGTGAGGCCGACTGGCTGGTCGGCATCAACGGCACGCGGGCCATGACGGCCTTCAACAGCCGCGACGGCGGCTTCTTCCTGACCACCGTGGGCCGGGTGCAGACGCCCACGCTGTCGATCATGGTCGAGCGGGAAGAGAAGATCCGCAAGCACGTGGCGCGCGACTACTGGGAAATCAAGGCCGGCTTCGCCGCTGCGGCGGGCGATTACGAAGGCAAGTGGTTCGACCCCAAGTTCAAGAAGGACGACGATGCGGACCGCCGCGCCGACCGGCTGTGGAACGAGCGCGACGCCAACGCCATCTCTGACGCCGTGCTCGGCAAGACCGGCACGGTGACCGAAGAGGCCAAGCCCAGCAACAGCAGCAGCCCGTTGCTGTACGACCTGACCACGCTGCAGCGCGAGGCCAACAGCCGCTTCGGCTTCAGTGCCAAGACCACGCTGTCCATCGCCCAGGCGCTGTACGAGAAGCACAAGGTGCTGACCTACCCGCGGACCGACAGCCGCGCCCTGCCCGAAGATTACCTGGGCACGGTCAAGAGCACCTTCGAGATGATCTCGAACGAGGACCTGCCCGGCCCGTTGAAGCAGCTGGCCCTGCATGCCCGAAAAGGCCTGAATGAAGGCTACATCAAGCCGACCAAGCGGGTGTTCGACAACAGCAAGGTGTCGGACCACTTCGCCATCATCCCCACGCTGCAGCCGCCCAAGAGCCTGACCGAGGTGGAGGCCAAGCTGTATGACCTGGTGGTCAAGCGCTTCATTGCGGTGTTCTATCCACCGGCCGAGTTCATGGTCACCACCCGCATCACCATCGTCGAAGGCCACCACTTCCAGACCAACGGCAAGGTGCTGGTCAACCCCGGCTGGCTGGCCGTCTACGGCAAGGAGGCGCAGGACGAAGACGCCAACCTGGTGCCGGTGCAGGCCGGCGAGCAGGTGGCCAACGAGCACATCAGCGTCAACGCGCTCAAGACCAAGCCGCCGGCCCGCTACACCGAGGCCACGCTGCTGAGCGCGATGGAAGGCGCCGGCAAGCTGATCGACGACGACGAGCTGCGCGAGGCCATGGCCGAGAAGGGCTTGGGCACGCCGGCCACGCGGGCGCAGGTGATCGAAGGCCTGATCGCCGAGAAGTACATCCTGCGTGAAGGGCGTGAGCTGTGCCCCACGGCCAAGGCCTTCCAGCTGATGACGCTGCTGCGCGGCCTGGCGATCGAAGACCTGACCAAGCCCGAACTCACCGGCAACTGGGAGCACCAGCTGGCCGAGATGGAGCAGGGCAAGCTGAGCCGTGCCGAATTCATGCAGGGCATCGCGGCGATGGCCGAGCGCATCGTGCGCAAGGCCAAGGAATACGACCGCGACACCATCCCCGGCGACTACGCCACCCTGGCCGAGCCCTGCCCCAACTGCGGCGGCGTGGTGAAGGAGAACTACCGGCGCTTCACCTGTGTCGGTGTTGGCCCCTCGCCCGCGGGTACGCGGGCGATCCCCCAAGGGGATCGGGCCGCCCTTGGGAGCGGCCCGGCGGGCGACCCGCCCTCCGATGGCGAGGGTTGCGGCTTTTCGATGACCAAGATCCCCGCCGGCCGCAGCTTCGAGCTGCACGAGGTGGAAACCTTCCTGCGCGACAAGAAGGTGGGTCCGCTGGAAGGCTTCCGGTCCAAGGCCGGCTGGCCGTTCACCGCCGAATTGAAGCTGGTGCACGACGACGAGCTGAACAACTGGAAGCTGGAATTCGACTTCGGCGACGACGCCAAGGCCGACGGCGCCGACGCCGAGGCCATCGACTTCACAGGCCAGCCCAGCTTCGGCGCCTGCCCCA
>Ga0209097_10002950_pt1 | contig 13374 bp, 15 predicted proteins | sample AD_UKC052_MetaG_FD_184419 | JGI IMG/M metagenome (GOLD analysis project Ga0209097, IMG submission 184419) | Active sludge microbial communities of municipal wastewater-treating anaerobic digesters from USA - AD_UKC052_MetaG (SPAdes) (version 2) | ecosystem: Engineered > Bioreactor > Anaerobic >... | reverse complement strand
CGGACTTAATTGTCAGCATGCCATTAATTACAACTTCACAGTTTTCCCAGGTTTCATCAGAAGAAACAACCGGATCAGTTTTATTCTGTGAACTAGAGCTATCTGAAGATCCGCCGCACGAAACGAAAAAAGCCGCTGCGGTTAATACCAAAACATAAAATACATTTTTTATTTTTGTGAAAACAGTTTTCATAATCCCCCCATTCAAAATCAGAACATAAAATATTATACCAATAATTAAATCAAGAGATATTATTCATTTTAGCTTGATTTTATGCGGCGTAGTATTTAAATGCTTAAAAACTTGCGGCCATCACTAAAAACATGAAAAAAAAAGAAACCGATCTATATCAGCCCGTCAAAAGCTTTCTTGAAAAAGCAGGATACTCCGTCAAAGCGGAAGTAAAATCATGCGATTTAGTCGCAATGAAAAATGATGAAATAATTATTGTAGAACTTAAACTTTCTTTTAATCTTGAACTGATTTTTCAGATTGCGGACAGACAGAAAAAATCCGACTCGGTCTATGCAGCTCTGCCTCTTCCTGAAGATTATTATAAAAACTCAAAATGGAAATCAGCAAAGACTCTTCTGCGCAGGCTAAATGCCGGTTTGATTTTCGTTTCTGATAACGGGAACGTTCAGATTGTTTTTCATCCTGCTGATTTCGACTCAAAAAAGAGCCGTTCAGCAAACCTCAAACACCGCCGGGCAATCATCACCGAATTTCAGTCAAGAAGCTTTGACGGCAATACCGGCGGAAGCACAAGAAAAAAACTCATGACGGCATACCGCGAATCTTGCGTTAAAATTGCAGCTTTTCTAAAAAAGTATAAAAAAGCTGCTCCGAAGGATTTGAATGAAATAGGCATTGAAACTAAAAAAGCCCAGATGATGTTAATCAGAAATTACTACGGCTGGTTTGATCATCCCGAAAATGGAATCTACACTCTCAGTAAACTCGGCAAAAAAGAGTACACAAAATACCTGCCGCCGAAATGAAGGCAAAGCACATAACGGCGGAGCTATCAGCAATTATTTAGTTTATATTTCTATTTCTGTTTTACCGCATAACGGCTTTTCAAAAACAAAATTATTTCGGGAACTTTAACATCCGTGCGCGAGAGTTCCAGATCAAAAATAACGTCCTTTCTGACGTTTTCAAACCAGCGGTAAAGCTCCTTTGAAGTTTTCTGAAGATCATCGGAAGACTGGGCAATTTTTACCATTTTGCGCATTTCTTCAATGGTAAAACTTTTCGTCCGGCTGTTTACATTAAGAATAAAATATGCGTCATTCGGACCTTCTGTTATCGAAATGGTACTGCCCGTTGGTTTTTTCATTTTTGCGATTTTTGATTCAATGCCGATGTAGGCTTTTTCAACCGCGTCATCATCACCGTCTCTGTCTTTTAGTTTTCCAGTCGGAAGCGCACGTTCTTCTTTCTCAGAAAGAACCTGTTTTACAAGCGCGCGGATTCCTGTTTCTATTTTTTCCTTCTGCGCCGGAGAAAGCCTATTGCTCAGCATGGCAAGTTCATCAATAACTTCCCATCTTGATATCTTAAGCGGCATATTAAATTCTTCTCTCGCCATACATCCCCCTTCTATTTAAAAACGAAAAGCAATCTGCTATTTTTCTATGAAAGTTGCAAAACCAACGAAACGCTTTTTCCAGTATGCTTGATTTATCTTTTCGATGCAAATTCTCTTGCCAGTGCTGGGTGAATGAATAAAGGTTCCGTCTCCGAGATAAATACCGACATGTGATATTTTATTTTTGCGGATTTTGAAAAACACAAGATCACCTTCTTTGGCTTTATCAGCCGGGACTTTGACGGCTTTCTCGTATTGAATATCACTGCTTCTGGGAAGATTTATCTGATTTTTTGAAAAGACGAAAGCAACGAAACCGGAGCAGTCGAAAACATAATTTCCGTATTTTTTCGACTTATATCTAACACCGATATATTTTTTGGCGGTTGAAACTATATCCTCGCGCTTTCCGGGGAAAAGCGAAAACGGTACGAGCATTAGAAAAATCAGAAATAGTTTCATCGGTTAATCATCGGATATTATAAGAGATTATCAAGACTTTTTTATACAAATTAGCCCGCAATGCGGGCTATTTCAAAGGGCGTTACACGCCATTTACATGGTTTTCGCATGGTCTCATGCGAAAAGATCAAAAGGGACCGGGCTTCAATCGCCAGCCCCGCCCCTTTTGAAATCCCCGCCCGCTCTTTGTCGCGCAGAACTCGCCGAACCGCTTTCAGCGGATTCGGCTCAGACATAACCCCTGCGCTCCGATCAGAGATAAATTTGCCTTCGGCAAATTCTGTTTTTTTGTACTTCTCATTCATCTTTATTCGAAGTGCTTTGCGCACTTTGGATTGTCATCTGTTCATCATCTAATAATATCATAATGTGTATTGTACAATGTAATATTCTGCCATCAATTTTTCTTTTTCAAAAGAATTAATACTTAACCATGGCTCAATAAGTTTTATCATTCTGGTTGCCTGCTGTGAATTAATTTCCTATAACAACCGCGGGTAAACGAAGTTTTGTTTTGTGACGATCAAGGTCGAAGGCAGGCAGAAAACAAAATGTGGCACAGCCCAAGCCGGTACTCCGACGCAGCGTTTAAGCCGCAGTTATGCGATGTTGTTAGTCGATTTTCCAATCGGATGGATATGTTCCAGCAGACATATAATTTGCACTGATTTTTTTTAGAAATAATTGTAATTCTTTATATGGTATTCGTTTTAGTATTCCAAAATTAGTATCTTCATTGTAATCTTCACCTTCTGATTCTTTTCTACCGTAAGAACTCTTACTTAATTTTTTTATTTTGACTTACCTTAATTTTACCTATATTGCTCAGTATTGCTAGAGTTTCATAATTTCCAAACCAAATACCACCGGATTCTTTCAATCAGTGGTCTCTTGCATTTACAGCGATGCGGCCAATAGCAAGCAGTTACTTCCAGGCGAAGCAGAGGACGTGCGCAGGCTGGACTATCACTCTTTTTTTGATCGAATAATTTCAAAATCAGAGCTATCATCTTTATTAATTTTAATAACTATTTGTTCTTTCGGACCATAAATTTCCCATATTATTGAATTATTTTCTACCTTACGAACAGTGCTCACTCTTTCATCTTTTAAATTATCCTCAAAACTTATGCCCCGAATAACCCCTGGTTCATCAACCTGAATGTACATTCCAGATGTTTTCCCTTGGATATAGTAGGCAGAATGATCACCCCGATTTTCTGGTATTATATATATATTTCCTTTTGTAAATACCGTTTTATCTAAATCTTCGTAATTAATAATTTTTACCAGATTAGACACGTTTTCTGACGTTTTAGAATCTGTACAGCCACAAAAAACTGCTACAATAAGTATGAATAGAATGTGTTTAACGTTTATCTTCAACTTTAACCTCCACTGGTTTCTGGGTAGACCCACTTATATTATTCATTAATCTTGAAACGTCTTCCTTGATAATAGCATCACTTGTCAATTTATCTTTAGCAGTAAAAAAATATAGACTCGTTGTTTCAGATTTCTTGCCTTCTTTAATATTAACTGAAAGATTATATATTGCATTACCTTCATCGTCTCTCTTGCCTGTATTTGAAGCAATTATAGTTATTGATGTAGTTTTATCACCAGAATTAATTTTTGAAGTAGCAGATTTCCATTCACGTGAGAGTTTGACAAGGCTATTTCCACCATTTAATTTAAGTACCTCTCTATTTCTTTGAGCAACCCATTGTGGGCCAGGTTTATAAATAATATTGTCATAACTACTGAATCTTTTACTTTGATATACCCAGCCAATCGGAACAGTATCACCTTTTTTTAATTTAATACCCGTATCAAGAAGGGCATTGCCATCCGGGTCAACAAACCTAACCGGATTATTACCTGCATAATGATAAAGATTAAGATTTACAGGATTATAAACCCCTCCATGACCTTTGAGGACCTCTTCAGGATTAAATTCTTTTCCTGCCTTTTTTGCATCCAATCTGTCCTGAACATTCGGCAGATATTCATCTACAATTGGGTCAGGGCTGACCCATTTCCCAATTCGGGAATCATAATATCTGCTGTATGATATACAGGGAAATGTCATAATAAACAGAAATATCAGCAACCTATTGAAAGTAGTCATAATATTTGACCTCCAGTTCTTTTAATCGTTTTTTTGCAGATTGATCTTCAACCCTTGTTATATTTCCAGAATCACTTGACCTTGATTCAATTTTCTCATCATTTCCCTGTACAGCAGTTTTCCAATAATCTTCAGGAGTCGGTGGAGCACTACCAAGGTTTTCTGCTATCTTTTCATGTTCTATTGCCTTGAAATAAAATGGTTTCCTCTTTTCCGGTGATTCAAGACTGTTACATATTTTACCATAACAATGAGACAGTACCTTATGATTATGTGAATTTTTTGGATTAAGGCTGACTGATCTTTCAAGATATTTAACGGCGGCTTTAAAATCTCCCTTAACCATATAAGATACGGCGTTTTTATGCAGTAGCGATCCAATATATTCTTTTTTCGTTAAGGTTCTCATATACACACCATTATTAAATGCCTGCTTCGGTATGTTCATGTCATCAATATAAAAAAGATCAGGTACTTCACCGCCTCCGCTTGTCACTTCAATATTGATATATTTTCCATTCTCTAATACATACCTGCAAAAAGTATGATCCGGTGCTTCTACTGCATATATCGGATACCCCAACTTCTCCGCAACAATCATGTAAAGCAAAGGCAATGAGGTACAGACTCCTTTTCGACGATCCAGTACACTTGAAATAAAATGATTATAGGGTTTTCTGCCCAAAAAATCATCTTTATCATAACTGAAACCATATTCACGGAAAAGAACAGTGTTTATTGAAGCAATTCTATATTCCGGGTCAGTTCTGTCTTTGACATAGACCTGAACCCTTGCGGCAATACCGTCAATTATTTTCGTATATTTTGAAAATTTGATATCAGGGTAAATTTCTTTTGAAAGAATGAGAGCCGCAACTTCAATGTTCCATTTCTCTTCCGGTTGTTCCAAGTATTCAAATATTGACATGTTTTCGTTATTCTTACTGCAATTAAGAAAAAATACAACATTGAAGCATATAATCAATAAAGTAATCTTTTTCCGATTCATTTCATCTCCTACAAACCGGCGCACGGACGCGCCGGAAAAGTTTTATTGACCGTTTCGCACAACGTCTTGCTTACACGACGTTGCGGCGGTTTTTTGCCGCAATGTGCCGCAGGCCAAGCGAGGTACTCCGAGCGCAGCGTGTAAGCTTTGTTATATGCTGAAAGCGCAATTACGCAAAGTTTTGTATAAGCGAAACACGGATGTTGAGCGTTTACTACTTGTTAAAATTATTTAATGTAATTCTTTTAATCTAATAATTTTTAGAAATCAATCATTGAAAATAAAATACAAGTGATTATTCAACTAAAAAAATGATTATTTTACATTAAATTTTACTTTTAATTTTGTCACTCTATCTGCTTCTTCAAGGTTCCATTCAGTATCTACAAGCCTTTTGATAAACCTTCTGTCATGGCTAATAATTATTACAGCACCTTCAAATTCTGAAATGGCATCCTCAAGACACTGTACTGAAGGCATGTCCATATGATTTGTCGGTTCATCCATCATTATAAGATATGGTGTTTTTAACAGACCCAGTCCCAGTATCATTTTTCTGATTTCGCCAGGGCTTGGGATGAGAGAGTTAAGTACACGTTCGGGCTCCGAGCCCAGCCTGTGAACTACAGAAAGAAGTTCCCCTTTCTCTTTTCCGTTAAGCATTTTAATTTTTTTATCTATCGTATACCATTCTTCTCCGGATATCTCCTGATTAATAAAAATAATCTTTTCCTCAGGAATTTTTATTATACTTTTTATATAATTGAGCAACGTGCTCTTTCCTGTACCATTATTTCCAGTAATCCCAATTCGGTCACCGGGGAGGATGTTAAGTTCCGGTAAATCTATACAACGATTTTCACCCATGCTTATTTTTGTTGAAGGGATAAAAACAAGCCTGTCACCTTTGTATTTCTCACCGGTATAGGTAAAACCATCGGTTTTTATTCTTTTAAAATATTTTGACTCGGCATCAGTTTTAAGAGAATCAGTTTTGTTTTGAAGCAGTTTAACTTTTCTTGAACCTATTTTATCTTTACCGGTAAGACGGGCCAGGTCAATTTTCGCTTTGGCATCATGATCATTCCTGACAGTATTTTTTTTAGAGAGCAAATTTTGTTTTTTGTTTTCTTTCTGCTTATGCGACAGCAAGCTTCTTTTTATTCTTTTATATTCTTTGATTGCAATCTCATGTTCGTGGGCTTTGCTTTTTATTTCAAGAATTTCCTGTTTAAGCCCTGTAGATAAACCACCAGGGCGTAAGACTGTACTTTCGGGGCGGACAAATAATGTTGAAGTGCACAGCGAATCCAGAAGTTCCCTATCATGACTGATAATTATGCCCGTTCCGTTATATGTTTTTAACGCCTTATGAATCAGTTCCTTCGTTGATAAATCAAGATGATTAGTCGGTTCATCAAGTGCAAGTATTTCAGGTTCAAGCCATAGCGATACACCTATCTGAAAACGCTTTCTTTCTCCATAGCTGAGAGTTTCCCATCTGGAGATCCAGTCATTTTGAATGCCTAAAAGAGACATCAGTTCACCGGATCTGTTGTCAAGACTATATAGAAAATCATCTGAATTTTCAGGAGGAAGTTCCAATCCCTGGGTGCAGTAAAATGCTGAAGATTTGTTTAATCCTGAAATTTCTCCTTTGGTTGGCACCAAAAGTCCAGTGGCGAGTTTAGCAATTGTTGTTTTACCAGCTCCGTTCGGTCCAACAATACCAGTCCACCCCTCTGAAATTGTTATTGTCAGTCCGGAAACTATAATTTCTGAAGTTGTATTATATGAAAACGAAACATTAATAAATCGCAAATTAACTGATGACATAAATCTCTCCTGTAACCGTAGCGTGCTTAGCCATTATTTAAAATGGCAGGCTGGTTTTTATGAAAGAGAGAATCTTGAATAGTGTAAATTCTCTCAGTTAAATTGCTAATTTCATGTTTGATGTTCTCCTGTTATGTGGGTGATTTTAATTAAAACAAATTGCGAGATTATGTCAATTAAATTAGCTGTTCATTACTCATAATTTTTTTAGATGAAAAAGTGAGGCCACGGATGGCCGATTAAAAGTTTTTGCGCTTTTTGCATATAACTACATATATACGCAATACGTAAAACATCTTGATTTGGAATGATATGCGCATTGCTTATATCATTCCAAATTCAGGTAATATACGCAATTTAAATATGATCAAGAAGGTTTTTTCCTTTTATTTCTGCTATTTCAGCCGTATCCGCAGACACAGAAACAATTGTAGCCTAAAAATCTGTAGAATATCTCAGCCACATGATCATTAAAATCTTAATACAAAAGTTTCTCAAGTATATCAAGCCCAAAATAAATCACATGAAGGACTAACAATTAAGCGTTTACTGAGCGAATCGAAATGCAGGTATTTAATAGGACAGAATGAGATCCCTGCATTCGCAGGAATGACCAAAATTTCGAAAGCACCACAGAAAGAGATGAATGATAGAAACAGAAAACTAGAATCCAATAAGACATTAAGAGATCCCTGCATCCGCAGGGATGACAGAAAAAGAGAACAGAAATGAGCGATAGAATGCAAAGCACTACAGAAAAAGACGAATGAGAGAAAAAATACCTAAACCATCAGCCGAAGGCTGATACTTTATAAGCGCAGACTTTCGCAATCCTCCGAAGGAGGTGCGAAAGTTCTGTCGCGACAAGCTCCGCGCAGCGGCGCCCTTTTCTTTCGTCCATTTCTTTTGGGCGACGCAAAAGAAATGGACAAACCGGATTAAAAAGGTGTGAAACACCTTTTAAGTATGCCCGGCTCCCGGGCATCCCTTTGATCTTATCGCATGAGACCATGCAATTAAATGAATACATAAAGCGCAGCTTTATGAGGTAGTCCGACACTCGGATAACAATTAATTCCTTGACTTTTAACAAAATATGACGAAAACATAGCTAACCGGCAAAACGGTATATTAGGAGAGTTTTATGAACAGGAGAATGCCAGTTCTGCTTTTAGCAGCGGTTTTTTTGATATCAGGCGCGCTGCTTGCACAGTTTAAACCTTCGGGCGGGTCAAACCCTCACTCTGTGGTAAAAAAACTGAGTATAGACAACTTCAGAGCTATAAAAAATCTTTATTTTGCCATCATGAATTTCGGCGGAGGAGAAGCAGAATTCAACCGTCTTGTATCGGGTTACGCTTCAGCGACATCAAAGTATTTTGCAAAAGAATACGATGATTCTGCCGCAGCTTTTAAGCTGAACGAAAAAGACATTATTGAAACAGGGATGTCCATCGCGGCAAAATACAAAGACACAACATCAAAAATGCACACAGAAATAATCGAGATTCACACAAAATATACAATCAAGCTTTCATTGGACGGAAAGAAGGCCGATCCCGCACTTGAAAAGCTTCTTAACGAAGCTTCAGAGTCGCTTGCAAAAGCAAATGATTTCAACATAAGAAGAAAACCAGTCAACGCAATCGAGCTTTACCGCAGATCAAAAGAAAAAATTCTTCTTTATTATGAAGCAATCAAACAGCCTATTCCTCAGGAATATGAAAAAGACAAAAAAGACAATGCCCTTGAACTTTACGTTTCAAAAGAAAAAGAAAATTGAAAACCAGCCCGCCGCAAGGCGGGTTTTTTATTCCATATTATCAGAAATTTCCGCACTCTTTTTTAAGACTTTAAGCGACCGTACTCTCACTTCGGCATTAAGACTTACAAGAAGCTCCTTGATTCTGACTGACAATTCCGCATCAATAACAAAACCTTCAAGCGCAGAAAGAAGAGCGCAAAGATACGTATACTTTTGCAAATTATCTTTCTTTAATACTTCCGCACGGATTAGCGGATAATCGTTAACATCCCTGTATGAAAGCGAATTCAATGCTGCAATCCTTACGCTTAAAGAATCATCAGAAATAACAAGCGGAAAATACTCATTCTGTATTCTCCCGATTTTTGTATGGTCTATCGAGAACAATCCCTTGACTGCAGCTTCGCGGATCATCCAGTTCGCGTCGTCATAAGAAAAAATAAAAATATCAGCGCACGCCGGGCTCTTAAACTCTGCAAGAACATTCAGAGCTTCGAGGCGGATAACGTAATCATTCTTCATCTGTGCGATTTCAGAAAGAACGGATATTGTTGAAGGTGTATTAAACTGAGCAAGCGAACGGACAGCTTCAATTCTTACTTTGTTATACGGATCAGAACTTGCTTTCTGCAGAAATTTTTCTGTTCTTGAATACGGGTATTTTGAAGCAAGATTAACCGCGTTTCGTCGGTCGATCCAATACGCACTTTGGTATTGCTTTTCCGCTATTGAAATGCTTAGGAGATATTCCTGCATTTTGGCTTCATCGGCGGTATTATGAGAACATGACAGATGAAAAAAAAACGACACAGTGAGCAGTAAAATAATATTTCTGCTCATCTTATTTTGCTTCTTCAGCATAATCGGCATGCATCCTTTTGCTGAATTCCTTATCTCCCCAGACAGAATCAACTATTGATGACTGTACCGGAGTTTTATAGTAAGAATCATAATGAATCAGCTTGAACTTTTCGCTTTCAACCCCTTCGGAAAAAGTATCAATCTTCGCAAGAATTTCCTCAAATGAAAGAATCTTCTCTTTTATCTTTTCTTCACGTGTAAGATGCGGCTGAATCCGCGCAAGAAAGGCATACCGCTTCGCTTCCTTTAGTCTTTTCATCGCGCGGGAATATTTATGCAGTCTTAGTGAATAAAGAAGCGGCTTATAGTTATCCGCCATAGTAGCCTCAATCTTCGCGCTCGCAAGCTCACGATAACCTAGTTTGAGATAATGCTTCGATTTTGCGTCTCCGGAATTTACAGCCAATGGAGCAAACTCATCAAGCAGAGCCTTAACCGAAATCTCTTCATCATCGAGCTTCTTAAGATAAAGTTCTATCAGATCTTTTTGATTTTTCCTTATCTGACGGTATGCCGCACGGAAATCAAACTTGAGATACATTACCTGACATAGAATATCCCTTCTGATTATTCCTTCAAACTTTGTTCTGTCTTCCTCCGAACCGAAGTTTGTTATGGTGGAATTTATGTAATAAATATAATATCTGTTGTCTTTTAGACCCTTCTGCGCAAAACGCTGAACGCCCGCCCTTGTGCTTGATGCCGCTTTTTGTGCGTCAAGCTGCGGATGAAAAACCGCAAAGCAAAGTAGAAATGTTGTTATGTAACGGAAAAAGCGCATGTAAGTTCCTTAGTTAATTAAATCCCTTAAAAATAAGATTTTGGCAATATTTTTTTTCTGCAAGTCCAATTAAACTTGACTGTCTAAATAATCGGTATTTTCATGAAGCCATGATAAAGAAAATTCTTCCTGCATTAATATTCTCGGTTTTTTGCGCGATGAGCTTCCAGCAGCACGAAAATACCCTTCCGGCGGAAAAAGGTTCCGCGCTTGTCATATTCAGAACATCATACCAGAACGCAGTTCCGAGAGAACAGATATTAACTGAAATTCTCCGCCAAACACTCGGAAAAACCGTAAGCTTTCATTTTATCCCCTATGCTGATGATTCCCTGATTTTCTTCAGCCCGACAGCTAATAAAATCGCTCAGTACAATAAATCTCTTAACTTTGATAAATATAAAACATCCGCGTATGCGGCAAACTATCTCAAAGAAAACATGGCATATTTTCAGAAGCTTATGGGAGAAAAATACACCCATATCATTATTTTCGAATCCGATTCGCCTTTTAGCAAAAACACATCTAAATTGAAAATTAATCTGTGTATGGTGAGCGCGGATAAAAATCTTGATATAAGATCAGTTGCCTACTGCGAAGACAGCTTCAGCGAAAAAGCACTATATGATTCACAGAAGGAAAAATACTCAAAAATAATTGCAGATGCGTTTGTTGCAGAAATAGAAAAGCTTGGTTTTTTCGTTAAGATTAAAAAATAACCTTATAGAAATGAAATGCAGGCACTTCATAAGGATGATTCTTTTTGATAGTATCAGTTAAAACCGGAATAAGCTCTTCTTCACATGCCATTTCAATGCGGATTTCCTTAACCTGTTCAATTATATTTTTTTTGCCGATGAAAGGATTGCTTCCTTCAAGAGGTCTGAACTGTCCCATGCCCTCAGTCTGCCATGAACATCTGTCATAACCGGCATAGCTACCCGCACCGGCATCAAAAAGTGCCGATTTCAGAGCTTCCGCATGAGAAGTTGGAACATATACTACAAGAATATACATAATATTAAATAAGCGGCTTAAGCCGCTTATTTACTTTTTAGCAGGAAGAACTGAATCTTTGCAGGCTTTCGCGATTTTGAACTTAAGAACTTTCTTTGCAGGAATTTTAATCGCTTCACCGGTCTTAGGGTTTCTGCCTGTTCTTGCTTTTCTCTGCTGAATTACAAGTTTGCCGAGACCCGGGAAAGTAAATCCGTTTTTCGCTTCTTTATATGAAAGCTGAATTAGAATATCAATGAAATTCTGAACTTCTTTCTTTTTGAGACCTGTTTTCTCTGCAAGAGAAGCAATAATCTCAGTTTTTGTCATTGGTTTCGATGCCATTATAAACTCCTTATCTCTTTTATGTGTGGAATACGTTAAGAATGTTTTAATTGGTATTTGTACGTGTTTCATGTCAATAAAATTTAGTATCAAATTGAAAAGCCTGTTTTTATTTGATTTTCGCCGAAAATTTGATCCCATCATAAATTATTTGATATTATTCCAACACTTGTATAGATTTATAAAAAACTGTTCTGCCTTAGCGGATTGTACGACATTAAATAGAATTTATGCTTAAATGATTATTATAAGGAGAAACCTGTGAATCGGCGTGACTTTTTAAAAACATCATTACGAACTGCCGGAAGCATTTTCATCTCAAGTTCAGTATTTTCCGGAAGGATATTCAGCGCAGAAGAAGCAAATGCAGGACATTTCGATCTTGCCGCAGTGCGCAATGCCGAACCGGAAAGGCTTTTCGACGAAGCAATTAAAGCTCTGGGCGGTATGAGCCGTTTTGTAAAAAAAGGCAAAACTGTACTTATCAAGCCGAATATCGGATGGAATATCGAACCGCAATACGCGGCAACGACGAATCCTAATTTAATCAAGCGAATCATTCTCCACTGCAGGGAAGCAGGCGCGTCAAAAATTTACGTTAATGATCATCCCATCTTTGACTGGAAAACATGTTATAAAATAAGCGGAATAGAAAAAGTGGCAAAAGACGCCGGTGCAATAATAGTACCGTCAGGAAGTGAGAGCTACTACCATTCAACGGCTGTCCGCAGAGCAAAAGCTCTCAAACATGCTAAACTGCATGAAATTTTCATGTCTGCTGACACAGTGATAAACGTTCCAGTTCTCAAACATCACTTTGGAAGCAAAATGACATGCGGATTAAAAAATCTGATAGGAACAACCTGGGACATGAATGCCTTTCATTCGGCGGGTCTTCACGAATCAATCGCTGATATTGCTACTGTCCGCAGAATAGACCTGACGGTAGTTGACGCGTTCTGCATCGTAAAAAGAAACGGTCCCAGAGGCGGTGATTTCAGCGATCTTCTCAAGATGAAATCACTTATCGCGTCGCCCGACATTGTAGCGGCAGACACAGCAGCAGCAAAACTTTTCGGAATTAATCCCGAGGCAGTTGACCATATAAGATATGCTGCGGACTTCAAACTCGGACAAATGGATCTGTCCAAACTCAGAATTAAGCGGATAGTGCTATGAAAAAATTTAAAATTATCAGAATCATTTTATCTATTATCGTTCTTTCCCTGACATTGCTTTTTTTCTATCACAAAAACATACCCGGATCAGCAGTGCATTTTTATGAGAAGGCTGCACAGTTCATCATCAATTTGCAGATTTTGCCCGCAATTCTATCTATAACTCTCATTTATATAATCGCAATTATCTGCATTACGCTTATTACCGGCCGGGTCATCTGTTCGGCATTCTGTCCTTTGGGAATATATAATGATCTGATTTCGCGTCTCGGTGCGAAAATCCGGAAAAAGAATTTTCATTACATTAAAAAAATCAATTTTCTCAAATACATCATCCTGTTCGCAGTCATCATTCTTTCAGTGCTCGGGCTTTCCGCTTATACTGGTCTGTTAGAACCTTTCAGCATATTCGGCA
>Ga0209097_10002949_pt1 | contig 13374 bp, 12 predicted proteins | sample AD_UKC052_MetaG_FD_184419 | JGI IMG/M metagenome (GOLD analysis project Ga0209097, IMG submission 184419) | Active sludge microbial communities of municipal wastewater-treating anaerobic digesters from USA - AD_UKC052_MetaG (SPAdes) (version 2) | ecosystem: Engineered > Bioreactor > Anaerobic >... | reverse complement strand
GCCTTCATGATCGACCGGTAGACCGCCGCCGGCATGGCGCTGACCACCAGCACCGGCGTGCCCAGGCCCCGCTTGTTCAGCAGGTTGATCAGGGCGATGCCGGCGTGCCGTTCACGGCCCAGTTCCAGGTCCAGCGTGACGAGGTCGAAGTGCTCGGCCGACAGCACGGCCTCGGCGGCATCGCGGTCTGCCAGCGCGGTGACGACCGCGTCGGGCCGCGCGGCGCGCAGCCAGCCGATCAGCTGGTCGCGGGTGGGTGGGTCGTCCTCGACGACCGCGATGCGGGTGGGAGCCTGCGCCATGCGCCGATTGTGCGGTGGCGTGCCTGTGCAGCGCCGCGGAAGAAATCTTCCGACCGCCGGCGGTGGACACACCCGGCGCCGGCATGGCGTCTTCGTGGGTCCGGCATCGACAGTGCAGGCACCGATCGCCAACCACCCGCAAGGACACCGACCATGCCTGACACCGACACCACCTCCGATCCGGCCCCAGCTGCCACCGCCGCACCGCGCATCACGCCGCTGGTCTCGGCCTTTGCCGGCCCCGCACACACCGCCATGCGGCAACTGCGGCGCGCTGCCGTGCCGCTGGCTGCGCTGGTGGCATTGGGTGGCACCGCCCTGTGGCTGAGCCACCAGCGTTTGGCGTTGCCGACGGGCGAACAGCTCGTCCGCACCAACACCCTGACCGGTACCACCGTGGTGCTGCAGGACGGCCCGGCCTGGGTGCTGCCCGGCCTGCACCGGGCGCGGCTGCTGCCGGCCCGCGACCTGCAACTGCGCGCCAACCGGCTGGCCCGGCACGACAGCCCGCAGGCCCTGCAGACGGTGGAAGGCCTGTCCATCGGCCTGGAAGTGACCCTGCGGGTGGCGCTGGACGCCCAGCGCCTGCCGGCACTGGCGCGGGCGCTGCCCGAAGACATCGGCCGTGATCTGGTGGAGCCGCAGCTGGCCGGCATCCTCTACCAGCAGGTGTCGCAGCGCACCGTGCGCGAGCTGTTCAGCACCCAGCGCGCCGAGGTGCAGCGCCAGGTCGAGCAGGCCTTGCGCCAGCGGCTGGCCGCCGACGGGCTGGTGCTGAAGGACCTGCAGTTCGGCGCGGTGGACCTGCCGCCGGAGTACCGCCGTGGCCTGGATGCCCTGCTCAACGAGGGCCTGGCCAGCGACAAGATGCGCTTCACGCTCGAACTGCGCGAGAAGCAGGTGCGCGAGACGGCCTTGAAGGCCAGCGCCGAGCGTGAGCGCCGCGAGATCGACGCCGACGCAGCGGCCCGCGAGCAGGTGATTGCCGCCCGGGCGCAGGAAGAAGCCATGCAGCATGTGCTGCCCTTCAAGCGGCGCCAGATCGAGCAGCGGCAGCTGGAGGCCGAGGCCGAGCGCCAGGCGCGCATCAAGCTGGCCGAAGGCGCTGCGCAGGCCCGCCGCATCGAGGCCGACGGCGAGGCCGCGGCGCGCCAGAAGCTGGCGGATGCCGAGGCCTACCGCATGGCCCAGCTCGGGCAGGTGGCAGCGGCGCAGATGGCCCGCGAGGGCCAGCTCATCAGCCGGCATCCGCTGCTGGTGCAGAAGGCGCTGGTGGACAAGCTGTCGGACAAGGTGCAGGTCATCGTGGCGCCGCCTGGCATGCCGGGCCAGCTGTTCGCCCACCTGAGCGGCAGCACGCCGGGCGCACCGACCGACCAGCCTGCCGACCCGGTGGCCCCCGCGGCCGACGAGGAGTGACACCATGCCCGCCCGAACCCAACCCTGGTGGCCCGCGCTGGCCGTGGCATTGCTGGCGATGGTGGCTGCCCTGCTGACGGTGGCAGCGCATGCCGCAGACGATCTGCCGCCGCCGGCCGGCCTGGTGGTGGTCGATACCGCCGCACTGCGCGCCGCGCCGCGTGACGCCGCGCCGCTGCTGGTGACGCTGTGGCGCGGCGAGGCGCTGCAACTGCGCGGCGCCCGTGGCGACTGGTGGCAGGTGTGGGACGCACACCGCGAGCGCGGCGGCTTCGTGCGCGCGTCGCAGGTGATGGCGCTGCCGCCTGGCGATCGCGCGGTGGCCGACCTGGCGGCGCAACTGCGGCTGGTGCGCCACCAGCCCGGCGCCGAGGCGCTGGGCATCGGGTTGGCGGCGGCGATCATCGGGCGGGCTGGCGCCCCTTGGCTGGCCTCGGCGGCCGGTGCGGACATGCTCGACAGCCTGGTGATGTTGCAGGGCAGGCTGGCGGACCGCGTGCAGGGCGCGTCGACCCAGCAGCAGGCGGCAGCGGCCCATGCCGACGTGGCCCAGCGCTACGGCTTCCCGCTGGCGGTGGTGGCGCGGGCAGACGCCACCCACCGGCTGTGCCCGAACCCCCAGGCCGCGCTGCTGTTGCGCGCACACCCCGCCGCACAGGCGCCGCAGCTGGCTCGCGCAGCCTTGTCGTTGACGCGGGGCGACTGCCTGGGGGCCGAATTGCTGCCGTCGCAGCGCCAGACTGCCTTGCAGCAGCACGCCGACTGGCTGGACCACATCGACATCGCGGCCCTGGCGCCGGTGGAGCGCAACCGGCTGCTGCTGCGCCGCGCCAGCGTGTGGGCCAGCCTGGCCTTCGCCCGGCGCGATGGGGATGGCCAGGCCGGTGGAGGCCGCGCCGCGGCAACAAGCGCCTTTGCGGCCTGGGCCCAGATCATCCCGGCGGAACTGAGCGACGACGACGCCACAGCCCTGCGCGAGGCTGCTATCCGGCTGAGCCCGCAGCGCTGGGCCCTGCAGCCTGCAGCAGACACCCGGCGCGTCGGCCGGATCACGCTGCGGGCCGAGCGCGGCGGGCCGGGCGAGACCTGCCTGGTGTGGGCGGCCGATGCAGCGGCGGGCACGGCGCGCCGCTGCAGCCACGGGCAGATCCACCTGGCCAGCGCACGGCCCGCACCGGACGGGATGACGGTGGTGCTTGCCGTGCAGGTGTTGGACGGCTGGACAGAGCTCTGGCGGCTGGATGCGGCCGGACAGGCCCAGGTGCTGCCGCCGGCCGCCGACGCACCCGGGCTGGGCGCGGTCGAATGGGCGGGCTGGAGCCAGGGCCCGGCCGGCCTGCAGGTGCTGGTGGCGCGTGAATCGGAGGCGGGTGGCCGCATCCAGCGCCGGTTCGAGGTCTATGGGGATCGCTGGGATCAGCCGCTGCGCTGGGCGGGCGAGCCCGGCATCCTGGCCGCGTTCCAGCGGGGGGCCGATCCCGCCTGGCGCAGCATGTCGACCATCGCCCGGTGATGGTGTCGTGTGACCAGTCCATCTTCGGGGGCAGTCAACCGGCTGGCGCCGCCGGTCCGCACTGGTTCAGCGCACCGCCGGTGCACGCCGCAGGTTCAGCAGGTTTCCTCCGATGATCAGCGCGACGCCCAGTGCGGTGAACAGGTCCACCCGCTCGGCATACACCGCCCAGCCCACCGCGGCGGTCAGCGGCACGCGCAAGAAGTCCATCGGCACCACCACCGTGGCGTCGGCATGCTGCATGGCGCGGGCGAAGCAGTAGTGCGAGAACGTGCCGCAGAACGCCACGACCACCACCCAGCCCCACACCTGGGCTGACGGCCACTGCCAGACCAGCAGCGCGGGCACCAGGCCGATCACGCTCTGCACCACCAGCATCCAGAAGCTGACCTGGATCGCCGTGTCGGTGCGGGTCAGCGACTTGACCAGCACCACCGACACCGCAAAGCCCACCGCGGCGGCCAGCGCGACCAGCTGGCCCGGGTTCAGCCCGGTGGCTGCTGGCCGCACGATCACCGCCACACCGGCCAGGCCCAGCACCACGGCCAGCACTTTCCAGCGGTTCATGCGTTCGCCGAGAAACGCCACGGCCAGGGCGGCCGACCAGATGGGCATCGTGAACTCGAGCGCCACCACCTGGGCCAGCGGGATCAGCGTGAGCGCGACGAACCAGCCGTACTGGGCCGCGTAGTGCACCACGTTGCGCGCCACATGCTGCGCAAGCCGCTGGGTCTTCATCGCCTGCATGCCGCCAGCGGCATGGATCAGCGGCCACAGCATCCCCAGGCCCAGCACCGAGCGCAGCAGCATCACCTGGAACACCGACAGCTCGCGTGTGGCCTCCCGGCCGGCCACCGCGATGACCACCATCAGCGTCAGCCAGCCGGCCATCCAGGCGGCGGCGCGGGGGATGGATGCGGTGGGTGTGGGCATGTTGCGCAGGTGAGCCCAAGCCTGGGGGCGTGAATGCGACACCGTCCTCGGCCGATCGGCTGTGGTCAATTCGACTGTCGGCCGGCAGGCCGCGGCATCAGCGACGGGCATGCAACCTGGCGGAAGCGGTGAGATTCGAACTCACGGACGGTTTCCCATCGCCGGTTTTCAAGTTCACAGTAGAACTAAATCAAATCAAGAGCTTAGCTGACTTTCGTCTCCGCAACCTACCCAACTCGTCTGCTGATGCATGCCCGGCAGGTTGCGACTCAAGCTCGCAGTTGCGGAGAGCATTTCCAGCCTTGCCGAGAAAGGCGCGCAGGTGCGGCGGATTCGCATGCGACGCCCAAAATGTGGGCGCCAACGCCTCACAGGTCTATTCGCATCGTAGTGATGCCTACCGGTTTGGACGATTGCAAGCCACATCCGAAGAGGACCTTGCCCTCCTCAAACAGTGGGCGGGCCACGACGTCTGGTGCGTCACGAACCGCACGACGCCACTTTCTCGCTCGCACGCGCGGCACGACCCCGTCCGTCAGAATAGCTGCGACTGATCGCAGCGAGCGCCAGCGTACAACTCGCCAATCTGCTGCAGAAACTGTCGCTGACCACCGTAGCTCGGATGACGTACCTGGACGACTGGCACTTGTAGGTCGAGTCTGCCTGCAGCGGCAGCTGCATCATTGCCGATAGCTACGATTCGTGCAGGCTGCAAGATCGAGATCAACTGATCGAGCACCTCTTCACCCGCGCGCCGCTCCGTCGAGTTGTGCTGTCTGTTCGAGAAGGGGTTCTCGGCCTCGTGCGGGTGAAGCGGGAAGACGTTCCATAGAAATATGCCGTCTCGAATGCGATCCAGCATGCTCCAGATGACTGCTGCCGTTCGTTCCGAGACCGCATCGCCGATGGTTGGTCGGCTCGCGGCGATACCCCATCGTTCAGCGTGAATGCCCATATGCACGTCATCTGTGAGTGCCAGGCCCGTTCGCCTTCCACCTCGGTATCCGAGGTCCCTGCCTATCCAGATTGCGTCAATCTTGCTTGACTGCGCTTCGCGCAACATCGCCGACAGCATGAGGGCCCGCCGATTTGCGGCGTCTGGAAGATCATAGACAGGGCAGCGGTCAGAATACGGGTTGAAGCAATTCTCGAATTGCATCGCAGCTACTGCGCGCACGAACGGGTGCGTCTTCTTGCCGGAACTAGAGGGGCTCATAGCGAAGCGTGCGCGTTAGGCGGTCCCCAACAACCCATCCGCCGCCAGCATCTCTCACGCTTCGGAAGACGGAGTAGCCATCAAGTATCGCTCGCTCCCACAGCTTGAGCGGGCAGCGCGATACCTCGTATCCAGCCGTGAACTCCTGGATAGTCTTCAGCAGTCCAAACGAAATGCGCTCTTGCCCTTCAAAGTAATTCAACTCCTTGGCTCGCGAGAATATCCAAGCGGTCAACCCCTCCTCAACAACGCTGGCACGGCCGCCATCTTCCGCTTCGTCAAACAACGCATCGCTCTTGCGCTTCTGCTTGATCAGCGCTCTAAAGACGGGGGACCAATGAAGGATCGCAGCATGAGCGAAGTGAAAGACATCATGAAAGCGGTAACCATCAGGATCCCGTATGTTGTCGGTCAACGGGTCTCCGATGAACACGTCGTTCCAACGTAGCTGGCTCCTTCCAGACCTTCGCTGTTCAACGCGAATTCGGAACGCGAAAGGAATTCTTTCTTCTTCCGCGAACTCATCGTCAAAGGTAGGAAGTGTGCTCAGGTCAGGCGAGATGAACGCGCCGCGAGTTTTGGCGATGTTCATCCGGGCGACACTGGCAAAGCTCAATTGGGACGCGTGGAGCGCGCTCAGAAAGCAGCGAGCAAATCTCTCCAATCTTGACACGAGCAACGTTTCATCGTCGCTGGCCTCCAGCAGAGCGGCAGCAGCCAGGCCGAGATGGAACAGAGTGTCGTCAATTTGGATCGAGGTCGAGGGAACAAATACATGTGCTATGGCACCGGACCCGAAGTCACTCGCAGCGCACTCCGCAATGAAGGTAGTGCCCTGGGTCGCCGCTCGAAATATCGAATCCAGCGACACCTGCCGTCGACGGCAGTAGGCGGCTAAGTACCAAAGCGTGTCACCGAACTCTTCTTCAGCGGCTCGCCTGAATCCAGGGTAGGCCTTCTCTTCGCGGACGTGCTTCTTGGCAGTCGCCATGATCCCGCCGACCTCGCCGTACAGGCCCATCAGCACTGGCCTGTGGTCGTGTTCTGGTAGAACGTCAGTGTCTCTCACTGCCGACTCGTACTCTGCGAGTGTGATTGTTGCGCCGTCGTTTTCAGCCTGTTTGGCCACGGAGGGTTCTCCATTCGTAGGGGGCGGCCTGGTAGCCGGTGACACCCAATGACCTGATCCAGGTCACGAACGCCTGCAAGAGCTCGGGTTGATCGAAGCACGATCGACCGATACCACTTTTGCACACGTCCTGCCCCTGAAAGGACCGTAGGTTTTCTGGAAAGGCTGGCCCGTAGCCGCCAAAGTACACGAAGTCTTCACTGACCAACACACGATTGACACCGGTGTCCCTAGTCACGTGCTCCGGGTTCTGCGTTCCGTCGGGTCTGCTGTGAAACGAGTCGCGTTGAGCCCAGCCCCGTGCCGCGTCCACATTAACGTAGATGTTGTCACCGCAACTCTGTTTGCGGCTGCCGTATCGAAACGGCTTCTTGCGGTAGAAGCGCGGATCAGCGTCGTATTCTTGGAAGGTCAATGCTTCGGTAACCGACATCGCGTACACCAAGTGCCCGCCGCGCCGAATGTCGCGGCTGTTGCTGCCACTTCCGACGATCCAATCACCTACCTGCGCGACGCGTCTGATGTCTGGCTTGCAAGTTGCCAGGGTGCAGTAGCCATAGAAGGGATTCGGAGCGAACCCGCTGTCGTAGCGGACAACGTAGGAGTGAAGCCGCATTGCTCGCGGCTAGCAGGGATGCCGCTTGAGGGGCACCGCCGGCAAGCTACTACCGTCCGCATTTTCCCAGCCGTCCTTGTTGCCTACGATGGCATCGACTATGGAGTTGCCGTGCCAGCCGACCATTGCGTCGGCATATTCCTTCAGTGCAGATGGCAACTCGCAATCCTTCTCACCATGCGCCCAAACACCGACAATTCTTTTGCCTTGTTTTGCGGCGTACTCTATTTCCCAGTTGACCCACTCACTATTCTTAGTGCCTGGTGAAACGTAGACGATGAACGTGCCCGCCCAATTGATCTGGGGAGCCAGAATCCCGGTCTTGATGTAGTCGTGATTTGTTGCGTTGTTTGGATTGGACGAGTTGATGGATGAATCTCGTACCGTCATTCCGTTCTTCGACAGGAGGTTCTTGAGGTCGCCAAGCTTGCCGTCATCCTCGTGGATGTGGCTAATGAAGACGTTCTTGGTTTGCTCAGCCATATTGCTCCTCTTCTGACGAATAGTGAGAATCCTGTCGCCCGTTGCCACCGGCTCTTGCGGCACGTTGCAGTGCCGGCCGAACTTCAATTGTCGCCATCCTCCGCGTCGTCCCGTCCCGATCGGGGTAGAGCGTCATCTCTTTTGTTGACGAGGTCGTCCGCCTAAGTGGCCGCAGCGGTTCCGACATTGACCAACCCCCGCAAGACAAGTGTGACCGCTTGATCGACATGCGGCGTGCGCGCAAGTATCGCGTTCTCTTCTTCGGTCAGCCCGTTGTTGAGGCTAGCTGCGGTGAAAGCCTTAAACGCCTCCATGCCTCGCCAAGGGCCATGAGGCATGTTTGGCAGCTCCACTAAGCCTAGAACCCCTGCGATGTCGCGGGCGCACCCACCGAAGCCTCCCAACACAAACAGCGGCTGTTGAGCGGTCAGCGACATGAGGGCCTCCTCTGCGATGCCGGGCATGACGCCCTTGTATTGGTCAACTCGGCCGCCGAGCACTATCCGGGCATCCGACTCGTCCAACATCACTTTGCGCATAGCAGTGAGCCCATCGGTCCACTCCGCCTCGGACGGTTGCCGTTGGGGCAACTGCCGACGCGCGTCCATACCAAGTCGTGACCCGTTGAGTTCCAGGCAGATGAGGGCGGCGGTATCGGCAAGGTCGACATGTGCGGTCTCTATGTCTGCGAACGCCATACGAAGATGGACCGGCCACGCCAGATAGTTGACCACGCCGGGCCGTGCATCGCCAATCTCGGCGTCGCGTCGATGACGGGAGACCAACTCAAACAGGAGGTTGCTGAACCCGTTGGCGCGCAGGTCGCCGCCGTAGACAAGGCGCGACCCAAGCGCCAGCAGATGACGAGCGATTTCTGCCATCGCATCTTTGAGATGCTCGTCGCTCAATCCAAGTGCCAGCATGTCCGGACTCTCGGAAATTGAAATTGCCACGACGCGCTCGGAAAGTACTTCGGTATAACTCATCGCACAGCTCCAGCCAGCCATTCTGTGAGGCTTCGCAACTGCACCCTTGGAGCGATCTCGGCGAACAACCTTTCTTCTTCTTTGCTGAGAGGTGGATCCGGATACACGATGACTGGCTCAGGGACTTCATCGGCCGGCGGAAGGGACGCCAGGGTTATCAATTCCGGTGGCCTTGGGACAAAGAACACTTCGGCGCCAGCCGCTTCTCGCGTCAGTTCCACCCTACACTTCCAGAGAAAGTCCTTCAATACTTCATCGAGTAGACGTCGGATAACGAAGTCGATACGGTCGACGCCTTGCGGATCAAGCCGTACTACAGGTACGTTGCCCATGTACGGAAAGCCACGTTCGTCGATTTGGCTCAGACAGTTGGCAATGACGAGCGGTACGTTCCAACGTTTGGCCTCGATCAGCTCGCGCCTGCACCACTCTCGCGATGAATAGGAGTCGGTGTGTATCGCAACCATGGCGCTGACTCGCACCCTCTGCAACAGGGCAATGTCGAAACGGACTCCCGCTGGGATGTTGTGGATATCGAAGAAACTGGCGAAATCATGGCCGGCATGCAGCCTGTCGCGAATTGCGATGGCGACGCGTGCACCGTCGTTGTCATGCTTCGAATGGCTGAGAAATATTCGAACTGGCGTCAGGTACCGCTCGAGTGCAGTCTCATCCTCAGCCGGTCGCTTGAGGTGTTCAAGATAGTGCCGGAGCATCCTGCTGAATTCGTACGCAAGTTCACCGATCAGTCGCTCTTCACGTTCCTCGGGTTGTCCCGTCCACGTGTCCCAGCGCAGCGCTTGCTCGGCAAGACCGAGCGATGACAGTACCGACTGTTCAATCGCCACGGGGAAAACACGAGTCGCGAGGCCAGTGGCTTCAGTTGCGCTGACCAGCTGTTGAAGGTACGCCACCCAATTGACATCGGCCGCCATGTTTGGGTCTGCCAAGACAACGGTCGCGGTCGTCTCAGCTTCGTTGAGATCAATGGGGAGTGGCGTCAAGGCCCCCGCGGGCGGCGTAGATCGGAAGAGCACGCTAAGGCCGGTACCGCCCGCCACATTTTCGTAGAGCTCACGCCGAAAGTGCTTCCGCAATGTCTCCGCGATCTGTGCACCCGCGGCAAAGCCTGGATGCCAAGCCACATAGACTACAAGCAGTGGGCGAGTGGGATGGGGCACAGCCGGCAACGGCGAGCCAGCAAGATCAGCGGGAGCAGTCACGTGCACGCCTTATTGTTTGCAAAACGGTCCCGAGAGTTGACGACCAGATGCGCTTGATTCTCTCGCCGCCAGAACGCGGCTTCAATGGCAGCAGCGAGTGCGTCAACGGTGTTGGGGTAGGGGATGTGCCTTGCGTAGCAGTCGGTGATTCCAAGAGCTTGTCGAGCGGGACTGAGAAGGTTCGCGTCTAGCCGTTCAGGGAACCGGTGTACAGACTCGTTGAATGAGGGAAGCTTGACTCCGAGGAGCCCATTTGGCGGCGACGCTGGACCTTGCCGCAAAGAGGCCTGTATCTCCCAGTCGACGTACCGCCTGGCCCAAGTGCAGCGACCGAGCATCACCAGCGTGACTGATGTGCCCTTGAGATACCGCTCGCGAATCGCCCGCATCACATAGTCAGTGTCGGTGCTGTTGACGATGTCCGATGACATCTCTTGCCCGAGCCCGCGTGCAGAAAAAAGGCTGTGCCAGTGGTCGAAGGTGCGAATGAACTCGTCCACTTCATCTTGATCTGCGTGGTGGTACGAGACGAAGCACCGCCGTTGGATTTGTGTGGCCAAAGGTCCTCCTCAGAATCTTGGGGTCAGGCCTCGTTTGCTGGCGTAAGAACTCGCGGGTTCAAGTCTCTTGACCCTACGGACCTGGCCCAAGGGTCGATCCCTTCTCGCGCAGCCCTTCCCAAAGCTTACCTGCAACCAACAACAAGTCCTTCATGGCGGCTCCAGGTAGCGCCAAGCATGGCGTGCCGTCGCTGAGCCTTCGAAGTCGAAGTTCGAGGTGATGCCGTCGGGATAGGCGGTCGGGGTCTCGGAGAAGCGGTACGGCTCGGCCAGCGTGTGCATCAAGAGTCGCGACACGACATCAAGGATAGCTACGTGAAGCTGAGGGGGAGCGTGGAGTCAGCAGGCCTGCTGAACTGAAATCACGGCACTCCGACGGCCCGGTGAGCAAGTCTTGGCGGTTTGACCTTGGCATTCGACTGATCCTCCCCTGCCAGCAATTCTGACCGACGAGAAGGGAGCCAGTCCATGAGCACCCGAAGATGCCTTGCATGCGGAAGCCAGTTTCGGCTGCTGCCCCAGGTCCCCGAGCAGAACCATTGCAGCGCACCAGCCTGCCAGCGCGAGCGTCGAAAGCTTTGGCAGCGGCTCAAGCGAGCGACCGACCCTGCCTATCGCGACAACCAGGCGCGAGCGCAGAAGGCATGGCTTGAACGGCACCCCGGCTACTGGAGTCAATACCGAGACAGCCACCCAGAGTACGTCGAGCGCAATCGCGAGCACCAAACGGCTCGAAACGCAAACCGGAAGGAGGGCAACCTGATTGCAAAGATGGACGCGTCGCGGGACCCCCGGCCCTTGCCGTCCGGCACGTATCGACTGTCCATGGTGCAGGACGGGCAGATTGCAAAGATGGACGAGTGGATCGTGCAAATCGTACTGCTGGCAAAGACTTAGCGGGCAATCGTCTCGATTGCTAAGAGAGGACTCGATCGGAATTCCTGCAGGCAACTGCTACCGTGCACGCGTGGCGGCTGCCGACCGCTGAAGCCGTGCAGAAATCCCGCCGACAGCAGCAACGGCGAAATGCCGCATTCGACTGCGTCTCGTTGGCTCTGGGCCTGGAGACGTGCAAGTCACCGTCCGGGCCGAGACGACCATGCAGAGCGAAGACAAACCACCACCCCCCGCCCGCGTTGACGCTCATCTTCGAGCCGTCGAGTATGTGCGCATGTCAACCGAGCATCAGCAGTACTCGACTGAAAACCAGGCCGACAAGATTCGAGAGTACGCTGCCAAACGCAATATCGAGATCATCCGGACCTATGCGGACGAGGGCAAGAGTGGTCTGCGAATCGACGGCCGTAGAGCTCTTCAGCGCCTGATCAAGGACGTTGAATCCGGAGGCGTGGACTTCCAAGTCATCCTCGTCTATGACGTCAGCCGCTGGGGCCGCTTTCAGGACGCCGACGAGAGCGCCTACTACGAGTACATCTGCCGCCGGGCTGGCATTCAAGTGGCGTACTGCGCCGAGCAGTTCGAGAACGACGGGTCCCCGGTGTCAACCATCGTCAAGGGAGTCAAGCGCGCTATGGCCGGTGAGTACAGCCGCGAGCTCTCCGCGAAGGTCTTCGCGGGACAGTGCCGGTTAATCGAACTCGGCTACCGCCAAGGCGGGCCCGCGGGCTATGGCCTGAGGCGCGTGTTGGTCGACGTCCAAGGCTCCGTCAAAGCTGAGCTCGCGCGGGGCGAACACAAGAGCCTGCAAACGGACCGGGTCATTCTGACCCCCGGCCCGGATGAGGAGGTCGACACGGTGAACCAGATCTATCGCTGGTTCATCGACCAGGGCCTGGTCGAGTCAGAGATCGCGGGCCGGCTCAATGGCATGCGAGTACGCACCGATCTCGACCGTGACTGGACCAGGGCAACGGTGCATCAGGTGCTCGTCAACGAGAAGTACATCGGCAACAACCTCTACAACCGGATCTCGTTCAAGCTGAAGAAGCTGCGCGTTGTGAATACGCCGGACATGTGGATTCGCAAAGAGGGCGCGTTTGATCCCATCGTCCCGCCGGACGTCTTCTACACGGCGCAAGGCATCATCCGCGCGCGTGCTCGCAGGTACTCGGATGAAGAGCTGATCGAGCGATTGCGCACGCTGTATCAGCACCGAGGCTTCCTGTCCGGACTGGTGATCAACGAGGCCGAAGGAATGCCGTCAACGTCGGTCTACGTCCACCGGTTCGGGAGTTTGGTCCGGGCGTACCAGTTGGTGGGCTACACGCCGGATCGCGATTACCGCTATCTGGAGGTCAACCGGCTGTTGAGACAGATGCATCCTGACCTGGTCGCAAAAACCGAGGCACGCATCGCTGCTCTTGGCGGCGAGGTTACGCGCGACCCGGCCACGGACATTCTCTGGGTCAACCGCGAGTTCACCGTTTCCATCGTGCTGGCGCGCTACCAGGCGCATGCGGAGGGGCGTGCACGCTGGAAGGTCCGTCTGGACGCTGGCCTAAACCCGGACGTTTCGGTGGCGGTGCGCCTGGACTCGACCAACAAGGACGTCCTCGACTACTACCTGCTCCCCCACCTCGACTTCGGCGGCCCACGTCTGAGCCTTGCGGACCAGAACCCGGCCGAGTTCGAGAGCTATCGCTTCGAGACTCTCGACTACCTCTATTCGATGGCTGAGCGCGCGCGGGTGCGGGTCGCAGCATGAGTCCGACGCGCACACCGGGTGAGATCCGGATGATCCCGATCGACGCTGTCGATGTTCTGAACCCGAGGGAACGCAACGACAAGGCTTTCGATGAGATCGTCGGCAACATCAAACGCATTGGCCTGAAGAAGCCGATCACAGTAACGCCGCGAAGGCGGGCAGATTCGACCGAGTACTTCCTGTTGGTCTGTGGGGAGGGGCGCGGCGCGCGTCAAGGTAGTTGTCGCCTGACTCACGCAGCCATCTGCTGAGTATGTGGACCGTCTGCGGCAGCGCTGACCACTGCGTCGCGTTCGGGGTTGAGGGTGACCGCCCCGACTGGCGACCAG
>Ga0209097_10002947_pt1 | contig 13377 bp, 12 predicted proteins | sample AD_UKC052_MetaG_FD_184419 | JGI IMG/M metagenome (GOLD analysis project Ga0209097, IMG submission 184419) | Active sludge microbial communities of municipal wastewater-treating anaerobic digesters from USA - AD_UKC052_MetaG (SPAdes) (version 2) | ecosystem: Engineered > Bioreactor > Anaerobic >... | reverse complement strand
GCGGCTGTCGGCAGCCCTGTTTTGTTTGGTGGATTTACACATATGCGGCCGTGAAGATGTTTGAGGATTCGAGGATTTGAAGATGCGAGGATTCGAGTATTTGATTTCAGATACTCGAATACTCGAATCTTCAAATCCTCAATCATGCTACGCCAGTCGTTTCAACGTCTCATTAATGACATCGATCTGCGGTATCGTGAACTGATTGAATCCTTCCACATATTTTTCATTCATAATCGTATTGTCGAGGTGCGCCAGTGCGAGCATGTGTCCGAGTTCGTGTTTCAGCACACCGGTAAATCGTTGTTCGGGCCCGATAACTCCCGAACTTTTCAGGATGGCGTCAATCTTGATGATGCCGATTTTTCGAAAAGTCGGCTGTTTGAGGTCTGTATATTTTCCGGGAATACCGAAACCGAGTACGCTGTCCTTTTCCCAGTCTTTTTCAAAATCCTCGTACGGATGCACCGGAGCGGTTTCGCGGGTATCGGGTCCTGTTATTTTCCAGACCTTGGTTTCTTCCGGGATATAATGATCATGCAGAAGAGCGGTCATTTCATTTGCGCTGGAATCGGGGAGTGCGTCGTAGTTGAAAATGTAAAACGGGAATTTCATCTTGCCGAAACACCCTTTTTCGGTCTGGCTCGGATTGCTGTGGCGGTATTCTACGTGAAAGGTAAATTCGGATAAACTCTGTTTGAGGGCCGGTTGAAGGCCCGGTGTGTTTTGAAGCCCGTTGTAAAAGGTGCCGACTTCTTCCAGCGCGTCGTGTTTCAGGTCCGAGTTGCTGTCGATCAGGCCTTTGGGGTCGAACACGATGATCCGTACGTTTTTGCCGTCGTTTTCAACCGGGCAGTTGGGCGGAATATCGCTGGGTTTGTGCGGACTGGAGTGGCTGCGGGTGGTTTTACACATGTTTTCTTTGGTTCGGGGGATAGGGGATGATCGAAAAGGGATATCTATTTGAAAATCAAGGCGTCACGGGTTTCGCAACACCGGCCCCTGCCGGAAATGTTTCACGATCGATTCCAGCCGAACGCCATTAAAACCGGTCAAAACGTCAGAAAAGGAAGTTCCGGGAAAATACCGGTCGCGCAGGGTTTCCAGAATTTTCCCGCACACGGTGATATTGCTTTTCGGAAAACGCAGCAAGTTGAACAGATCGATCTTGTCGTCGGGGCTCAGGCCGTTGAATGCCTGCAACAGGTTTTGCAGCGGCACCACGCGGGCGGTGCCGTTTTCGGGAATTTCCGTCCAGGGTAAATATGGGTCGGTCCCGCCGCTGGTCCTCGGTAAAGACATCGCCAGCAGCACCGGCCGAATGCCGCACACGCCGGCGGCTTCATTGGCCCGTACGTCGAGGTTGGGGTCGGCGCCGTTGAGGATAGCCGCCAGTTGTTCGATCTGCCGGGCACGGTGTGCGTTGCTGCGTTGCAGCACGCCGTCGTACACCTGATCGAAGAGCAGTTTGAAAAAACTGTCGCCGCTTTCCGGCACGGCAGGTTGTACGCCGCGGTAATAAATATTGTAGTCGTTGACGAGTTCGCGGGCTACCTGCGGGTTGGCGATGCCGGGGCCGGTTTCGTTGTCGGCGGCAGAAATGATTGCTTCCAGTTCGGGGTTGAGTTCCAGCACGTCCTGGCTCATGGTGAGTGTGCCGGCGCCTCCGGAAAAGTTAACGGTGACGGTGAGTGCTCCGGTGGACTGCGGCTGGTACGTGTATTCGCCTTGTATGGTGTTCTCGCGCTGCACCTCGGCGCCGTTTTCGGAAAATATCCATTCGTAACCCGTCACCGAGTCGGCGAGGCCGCTGTCGGTTATAAAAACGACGTAGGTATTGTCGCGGTGCACCACCACGGGGCTGCTGACGTGCGCGATCAGCACGGAACGTGCATCGGCGGCAGGAGCGGCCTGGCCTAAATCGGCAGGCTGAAAATTGGCAGGAACCCGGCGTTCGGTGTTACGGGCGCTCATATTGGTAGTCAGGATTCTTATGAAGTCTGTAGGATTATGCATTTACAGCAACTTGCGTGAACAGGCAAGGCGCTTGAACAGATCACTTTAACACTTCATAAGAGGCATTCGATTACGAACGGGACCGCCGGACTATTCGGCTAAAGGCCGAAATCGGGTGTTTGGTTTTTTGTGTTTAGTGTTTGGTGAACACAAGACACAAAAACGGGACACACCCTAAAAGGGCGATTATGAGTAAATAAAAGTAGGTCCTTTTTCTGTGTTTGCCGTTTTTCAGTTCAATATTAACAGAATTTGGTCACATACATTACAAACACGGGTGCGTCGTGTAGCGCACGGTAACCGATCCGGTGAGTTCGCAGCCGCCCGGCGTGGTGACGGTTACCGAATACGTTCCCGGCTTGTAAATCGTCAGATTGGGCGTCTGATGGCCGGTGCTCCATTGGTAGGTGCTGTATTTGCCTTCCACTTTGAGGGCGGTGAGTGAGCCCGGGCAAATGATGGTTTCGCCAGAAATTTGAAGGCCGGTGCGCAGGGGTTTGGCGGTGCTGGTATCGCGCGGGGCCGATTGGGCGGCGGCGGAGAGGGCGGAGAGGAGGAGCGGGAGCAGGAAGGTGTATTTCATTGTGGTTCGGATTTTTTACCGGCTGATGGAGACGGCACGGTGATGAACTTAATGGTAGCACGGCCTTCAGGCCGTCGGGAAAAGGCCATTTATGAAAACATTCAGAGCGCCCTGAAGGGCCCTCTTCCCGACAGCCTGAAGGCTGTGCTACCAATAAGTCACAACTTGAGTTAATTAATATACGATGTACGCTCTATGTCGTATTTGGGTTTTCGGATAAATATTTCCCCTGCATGTTTTACGGTACGCCGAGGGCGGACTAAATCCATAAAAAATTAAAAAAGTGGCCGAAAGGCCATCAAAAATCTGCGGAAATCTGCGCCTTCTGTGTCGCCCGCAGTGCCATTGTTCCTGCAAGGGGCGTAGCCGAACAAACACCTGCTCTCTGTTAAAATTCCCCCCACCTGTTCACGCCCTTCCCCGCCACTTCATTAACCTCCAGTTCAGAAAACCGGCGTACCTCCCAAGGCCACTCCAAAACCGAATTCCCACCTGAGTTCCTGCCAAGCGGGGGCGAGCCGGTTTTTTGAACGAAAACCGATTTCCTCACTCTTTAAAATCAAAGGAACATGGCTATCAAAATGCAGGGCGCTTGGTTTATCCGCGTCAAAGCCAAAAACGCATCATTCCCACAGGAATTCATTGTCTCCGGCGCCTCCAGCGGCAACGGAACCTACCCGGGCACCCAGGCCGGCGAAATATTCGTCACCGGCGCTTCCTGGACCATCAGTGTCCGAAATAACCCCGGCACAGGCTTTCAGTCGTCGCAGATGAAACTGAAATTCCCTACCACTTCCGGCGGGTTCCGGCAATTCGATATCGAATCCAACGACGCCGGCAACGACCAGGATTTCGACGACCTCATCCTTACCTGCCGCACACCGGTGACGGCCAACGACCACCTCATTTACGGACACGTGAGCGATTACAGCGGACCGTGCATTTTCAATCCCTGCTTTCCATACTGGGTGATCGACACGCCGATCAAACTCCAGGAAGCACTGCGCATTCCCGACCTGCGCAAGTACCTGCTGGAAATAGACCCGAACCTGCTGCGCCGCATTCCGAAGCCCGGCCCGCCGGATCCCATCGGTCCTGTATCGCTCAATCCTCAGCCCTTACCGCCACTTAAATTCACTCCTATTGCCATCGCTGCACCCGGCCAACTTGCCACGCCGCTGAAACAACGTTTCCTCGTTCGCACCGAAGAAAAAGCCTTCGAAGCCAATGCTGTCGGTAAAAAACAGGCCCACGCTGCCGACGCATCCGGCGCCATGACCTACCAGGCCGTCAAAAATATCCAGGAAATTCCGCCGGCTGCTATCAGTGCCGACGTAGCCGCTCTGAACCGCAACGCCAAAATTTCCTCCGCCATCGCCCGTTTCCGTTTTTGCGACAGCGATACCCTGGCCAACGTGCGGGTGCGTTTCTGGGAATACGACCGTACCGACGCCGAAAAAGCCGGCGGCGCGTATTCCGGCGAAGGCGAACGAACAGCCCTCGGCTCCACACTCACCGATGATTTCGGGAACTACATTTTCCGTTTCACTACCACGCCCGACGATACGGTGGATGAAATCCAGAACGACCTGGCCGAAGGCGAAAACGCTTTCGTAGCCGTAGCACCCGACATCATTGCGGAAGTTATGCAACCTTTGAGCCCGTCGCTGCCCGCTTTCGAAACGGCCGCATACTGGAACATTCCGCTGCTGAAGCGTATCAACATCTGTGTGCCGCGCGAAAAAATCGGTGTACGCCCGCTCGCCTGCGAAGGACAACATATCCTTCAAGGCGTAGGTAATATTCCGCTGGCGGCTCCGTCGGGCAGCGGCGCCCGGGTAAGTGCCGACACCTCTTTGAGCAGCATCGGCATCATCACTTCCACCAATTCGCTGGGCCCACGCACCGACTGCTCGGCCTGGGCCGGCACCCTGCTGCTGCGCGGATGCCTGAAAAACCAGACGGTGAAATATTACACGCTCGAACACCGTCGGCCGGGTGAAGACTGGCAGCAACTGAGCGTGGAATTCACGTTGCCACGCTTTTTCGGCGCCTTCCTGTCCAGTGCACAGGTGTATCAGGGTATCGTTAACGGCAAGGCAACTTACCTGAACGTCGAAACCGATGGCAACGACTGGCTGATGGCTTTCCGCAACATCAAAGCGCAGATTCCGAGCACCATTTTCCCGGAAAGCGGCCCGCGCGAAATCCGGATTACCGGCCTCAACGCCGCGTACGCTCCCGTGGCAGGAGTGCAGGAAACGCTCGTGCTGTTTATACTGAACAACGGTATCGATCTCGACCTGAAACCCGAAATTGAAATGGTCGGCGTGGGTAAAATCACGGAATGCGGCCTGTTCACGCTGCCTGCCGACAGGGAAAATCCGGTGATTCAGGTGAGTTTCAAATCCGTGCAATCTAATGTGCCGCCCGTTTATGGCGGCTACGGATTTATGAGCGATTACGCGGTCGGTATGACCAAAGGCGCGTCCGGTTTCGCTACCACCAATCCGCCGAGTCCCGCCAACCCGCGTGCTGCGGGCGTCTGCGACCTAACGTTTACGGGCACCAACACCGAACCCGGCAATGTGGCCGGTTACGTGGACCTCGAACTCAGTCCGGCCTCGGGCCGCTGGCTGGAACCCAACCAGACGTTCTGCACCTTCGGCGTGTACCTGAACGGCCACCTCCGCCGCACCGACGGACAAAGCAATGAAGGGTATTCGAGTGCGGTTCCGGTGTTGTTCGGGATTCAACGATGAATTTGTGAGTTGTCAGTTGTGAATTGTGAGTAGGCTTCGCTCTTGGTCTATTCACAATTCACTACTCACCACTCACTATTCACAACTCACAACTCACAACTCACAACAATGGCCCTCCTCCTCTCCTTCCTCCTAGGTTCCTTCGCCGTCTGGCGGGTTACCCACCTGTTCCATGCGGAAGACGGGCCGTGGGACGTACTGGTGCGATTGCGCAAGTGGCTGGGCAACGGTTTTTTCGGTCAACTGACCGATTGTTTCTACTGCCTGAGTTTGTGGGTGTCCGCGCCGTTTGCCTGGATGTTGTGTGTTGATGTTCGATCAGGGTTCCTGCTTTGGCTGGCCATGTCGGGCGCGGCGATTTTACTACAGCGATTTACAGAAAGAAATTCACCTCCTTTTCCACCCAATACATACGAAGAACTATGAGTTGTTGCGGTTCCAAACGGCGGGATTTCCTGCCTCCATCCAATCATTTTTCCACGCCCGTGCAGGCGACGGAAGTCGTTTTTGTAACATTCAGATACACCGGACAGCGCGGCATCGCAGTCACCGGCGGCGTGACGGGCCGGAAATACCGGTTCCTGAACCCCGGCGATGAAGTGCAGGTAGACGGCCGGGACGCGCCGGGCATGTCGGCCGTACCCAATACGGTTCGGGTGTACACGTAGACCCGAACCCCAGTTCGGGGAGTTACAGGAAAATCTTGGGTTGATTCAGGATTGCTGGTGTAACAGCCCGATCACTTCCCGCACCGTTTTCGGCTCCCACCAGCGTATCAACCGAAGCACAAACGTCACCCAGCCGCGCGGCCGGCGGATATTTCCTGCCACGCAAGCCACCATCGAGTCGATTTGTTCGATATAAGCGGCAGCCCCCAAATCGGGCAGTTGTGCCAGCGCTGTGGCATTGGCCCAGGCCGCCTGCCGCGCTTTGGTGATGCTGAATTCGATAACAGCCTTGTCGCGGTTCCGCATGATCCGGCGGATAAAATGCATGGGCCACCAGATGCGTTCCAGGCGGGCCTGCATGCCGTCGGTGAGCGCCGAGATGATGTCGTTGATTTTGTTGAAATCGTTCTGGAGTCCGTAAATAGCCTCTCCCGGGGCCGTGGTGGCCGCTGCGATCGCTAAATCGAGATTAATATGCGTATTTACCCCAAGCACAAGGTGTTGTAACACAATGAGCGTATCGTCGGTGCAGGCGTCGAAGGCGGCCTGCCAACTTTTCGTGACCGGTTGCTGTAGGTTGTACTGTTGCCAGGCGGACAGATAACGCCCCGCAAAAATGACGTCGAGCCGCTCCATGCGCTCGTTGTTTTCGAATGCGCCGGCACGAATCGCGTCGCGCACGGCCACCGTCATTTCGCGGTACAGGATCGCAAAATAGGCCTGCCGGGAGCCTTGGGTTTCACATTGCAAAATGACGCCGTCGAGGGCGTCGATGACTTCCTGAATCGTCTGGGCCTGCATAGGATTGTTTTAAAAGTTTTGGTCGGGCTAAGATAATGACGACTTTTTGTAGTAAAATAGATTAAATACAATACCTTTGCCGCTCATTACTAACCTTTCCCAATTTATTATGAGTCAGATTTTTGAAACCATCAAACAAAAAGTAGCGGAAGCGGAAGCAGACGTTGCAAAATTCACCCAGGGAAACAGCGCAGCCGGTAGCCGCGTAAGAAAGGCTATGCAGGAACTGAAGCAATTGGCACAAGATATGCGTCAGCACGTGCTGGAAGCAAAAAATGCTGCAAAAACCGGAAAATAAGTAATTCATTCCCCGGTTAACTGGTAAAACAGAAAGCCTCCGAACGGTTTCGTTCGGAGGCTTTTTTTGTTGGGATTTGGGCGGCTTCGCCGCTTGTAGGAATAATGGCTGCGCGGATGACGCGGATGTTGCGGATGGACGCGGATTTTTGTGGCCTGACGGCCACCTTGCTGAACTTTCGGCAATTATATAAATCATAGTAAAATCCGCGTTAATCCGCCTAATCCGCGTCGTCCGCGTAGCCATTATTCCTACGACGGGCGCAGCCCAACTAAACAAATGACACTAAATTATTCACAAAACCGTGTTTTTTAGGATTGGCCCGTTTCGGTCTTTTTGAGAAGTGTTCCGGTTGTTTTGAGATGTGTTTGACTGGGTAGGCCAAACGCTCCGGTTGTTTTGAGAAGTATTTGGGTTCCGGAGTGAAATTTTTAGGTCACAGGGTTAAACGTTTAGGTCTTTTTGCGAAACGTTTGGGTTGTTTTGAGATGCGTTTGGTGGGTGGGCTGAAACGTTTAGGTTGTTTTGAGAAGTATTTGGGTTCCGGAGTGAAATTTTTAGGTCACGGAGTTAAACACTTCTCAAAAAGACCCAAACGTTTCGCAAAAAGACCTAAACACATCTCAAAACAACCCAAACACTTCTCAAAAAGACCTAAACGATGCGGCAAAACAGCCAAATACTTCTCAAAACAACCGGAAAGGATCGTTGGATGACGGGAACGGGGTGTTCGGGAAGGGGGGAATATGGGGGATAGGCCTAAAAGGGGAGTGAGGGGATTGAAAAGGGGTGTGAGGGAACCTGAAGGGATGGCCATAGAACCCAAAGATATCTGTGTGGGACCGCAGGCATAGGCGGCACACTGGCACAGCCGGCGCGTCAGCGCGGCTCGGGGTAAGGGCCGGGTAGCGGAAAGGAACTTGTATTTTAAGCGCAGGAGTTTTTATTTTAGCCCCTATGAAACGTTTCATTTTTATAATATTCCTCGCCTGCCTCCAGAATGCTCTGTTATCACAACAGATTTGGCATGTCAAATACGACGCCTCCGGTAACAATACAGGTGTTAGCTGGCAGGATGCCTTTACCAATCTGCAATCCGCCCTTCAAATCGCACAATACGGCGACGATGTCTGGGTGGCAGCCGGTACATACAAACCTACGCAAAGCGATGATCGCACCATATCGTTTGATATTCCGTCAGGAATTCACTTGGCTGGAGGTTTCACAGGAACGGAGACTTTGTTTGCCCAGCGCGCATGGAATATAAACCCAACCATTCTTAGCGGAGATATAGGAGTTTCGGGATTATGGGAAGACAACAGCTATCATGTAGTGAAAATTTATGGGGGCGACACCTTGACCGTATTAGATGGGTTTAAGGTTATGCACGCGAGAGGAGGTACATTTAATGATCCCACTCCTCATGCTTATGGTGGTGGATTGTTGGTATGGTCCGATGAATTGCGGCCCGTATCAGTTCCAATTATTCAGAATTGTACTTTTGAACAAAACTATGCCACGTCTGGAGGTGGTATGGCTTGCGTGAGCCGTTATCAGGAATATACTTCTACTGCTACCGTAAGGAATTGTACATTTTTACTTAACAAGGGAGAATACCAGGGAGGAGGGTTTTCCCAAGTAGGGAAATGCCTACCCAATCGTCCATTTATTATTGAAAATTGTACTTTCTCGCGCAATTATTGCACACAATATGGAGGCGCCTTATCTATTACTCAACCTACAGGTGATATTTATTTGCGAAATTGCTCTTTCCTGAATGATACAGTCCAATTTGAGGCCGCTGCGATGTATCTCGAATCGACTGAAAATGTGAGGTATTCCATGGATTCGTGTACGTTTTCGTTTAACTATGCCAAAAACGGAGGCGGTGGAGCGATCACACATATTCAACAAACGGACACAACTATATTTAGTATCCGAAGCTCTGTTTTTTCCCATAACAGAGCCCAATATAATAATGGAGGAGCATTTGTCTCAAGCTCCTTTGGCATGCAACAAATACTCCGGATAGAACAAACCAGATTTGAACATAATACCTCGTTGGCGGGAGGATGTGGAATTTATTTATCAGGGGGAGGTAATACTGATTTCCAAGTGAAGATCGATCGTTGTATTTTTTTGAAAAACCTCTATTCCAATAACCTTACGGGTGGAGGAGCATTTTTCATTCGAGGGGATGGTTCACTGGGAATGCGGAATTACAATTTCATTTCCAACTCTTTATTCGCATACAATGACGGCACGATCATGACCTTAGGTTCAGATCCAGGGTTACTTGAAACGGATGTGGTCAACTGTACCTTCCTTAACAACGGCCTCGTTCCATTCCTCAAATATTGGACACCTGATTTCGATGCCAATTTTAATCAGAAGATGACGATTCTCAATTCTCTCATCTGGGAAGAAGAATCACCCGGTGCCTATCGCCTTTTCTACAATAATGATCCAGATAATTTTAATGTCAACAACTACACCGTAGAGCATTGCCTGCTCAACCTGCCCACCTGCGAATACGAAGGCATCGATCCCTGCGGCACCGGCATGATCTACGAAACGCCGCCACAGTTTGTCTCCACCGATCCAACTATGCCCGATCTGTCGGTGCCGCCCGGCTCACCTGCCATCAACCGGGGCAGCAATCTTGTCGTCGACACTTTCGGACTTCAATACGACTATGCCGGCCACGCACGCATTCTTCAGGATACAGTAGATATCGGTGCTTTCGAATCCGATTCAATTACAAGCGGCACACTGGATCCTTTTTTCGAAAAAGAATCTTTTCTTGTACAGATAAAGCCTAACCTGCTTTCCGCAAGTCAGCCTTTACAAGTGTCTGTTTTAAATCTGACAGGAAACCAATCTTTTATCATCCGTCTGTTTGGCATCGACGGTCACGAATATTATCGTTCAGAAACGGGAAAGGTGCCTTCTCAAACACCTGTGCACCAATCCGTATCGACGACCGGTTTGCCGGCTGGTGTTTATTTTGTTTCTGTCAGTGATCTTCAGTGTCGGCAAAGGATTCAGAAGTTTGTCCTGAAATAGTGTGTAAAAAACAAATCCCCGCATCGAAAACTTCGATGCAGGGATTTTTAGTGGCGGAGGCCGGACTTGAACCGACGTCCGCCGCGGCGGATATGAGCCCTCACGGATTAATCCATGCCTGAATTCGGGATTTAATGAATTCCCGACCTACACCTGATTTAAGCCATTTTTCACGGTCCATTGCCTCTTTTTAGTGTTGAACTCTTCTGTGTAGACAAGTTCCCATGGCCTGTATTTCAATGTCCAACCTTTATGGCCGAGAATATTATGTGAAATCAAGCGGGCTGTTAAGTCTGAAGTATAGCCAACATAGGATTTAGAAAATTGAGGAGAGTACAATAGGTAAACGGTGTACATAAGCGAAGGCTTAAAAAAACAAATCCCCGCATCGAAAACTTCGATGCAGGGATTCTTTGTGGCGGAGGCCGGACTTGAACCGACGACCTTCGGGTTATGAGCCCGACGAGCTACCAACTGCTCCACTCCGCGATTTAGTGGCGCAAAGATAATATCATTCGAGCGAGAAAACCTAATTTATTTTAAAACTAATTCTGGAATGATGAATGATGAACGATAAATGATGAATGGGGGCACCGCATTTTCATTCATCATTCATCATTTATCATTTTTTGAGTCCGATTTCCCGCAGCCGCTCATCCAGGTATTCCCCGGCCGTGATCGGTGCGTAGTGCTGCGGATTGCTGTCGGTCACACAACTTTCCAGGGCGTTCAGGCTCATCTGGCTCACCGGGTGCAGGAAGAACGGAATACTCAGGCGCGGCAGGTGCCATTCCTCGCGCGGCGGGTTCACGACGCGGTGCGTGGTGCTTTTCAGATAATTATTGGTGAGGCGCTGGAGCATATCGCCTACGTTGATCACGATTTCGTCGGCTTCCGGCTGCACGGCCACCCATTGGTTCTGGGAGTTCAGCAGTTGCAGGCCGCCGGCGCTGGCGCCCACCAGCAGCGTGATGAGGTTGATATCTTCGTGTTGCTCGGCGCGGATGGCGCTGGCGGGTTCCTGCGTGATGGGCGGGTAGTGGATGCTGCGCAGGATCGAGTTGCCGTGCGTGATGTAACCCTGGAAATAGTCTTTCGGCAGGTCGAGGTACACGGCGATGGCTTCGAGCAGTTCACCGCCGGCTTTTTCGAAAGCCTGGTAGAGTTGTTTGCCCAGTTGGGACACTTCGGGGCTTTCTACAACCTGCACATTGTCAGGATATTGTGCCTTGAGCGGATGGCTGTCGGGTACTTCCTGGCCGATCTGGAAAAACTCCTTCAGGTCGGCTACCTGCGATTGTTTGGCGTGCTCCTTGCCGAATGACGTGTAGCCGCGCTGGCCCGCCATACCCGAGATTTCATACTGCCTTTTTACATCATCGGGAAGTGCAAAAAACGCTTTGGAAGCGCTGTAAAAGTCATCCACCAGTTTCTTGGGGATGCCGTGGTTGACCACCGCCACGAATCCTACTTCGTGGAAAGCGCGGCCGATATCCTGCACGAACTGGTCTTTTTCTTCCTGCGTGCCGTGTACGTATTTGGAGAGGTCGACGGTAGGTACACCTTTTTCTTTCATGATTGACAGCGTTTTGTTGGTTAGTGTTGGTTGAGGTTGTTGGGGGTTGAGTTGTTGAGACTGTTGAGTGGTGGAGGTTGAGATGGTTGAGGGGAGGGTTTGCAAATATATGCGGGCAGCAGGAAAATTACGGTGCTTACCAGTCTTTTTTGCCTGTGGCGGGTACTTTCCGGGCCTGGCCGGAGCGGTACTTGCGGGCGTTTTTGCGGTCTTCCGGGCCGATGGTCGTTTCGAGCAGGCGTTTGGCTTCCTCCTGTTTCATACGTTGCGGATCGTTTTGCTGTTCCTGCTGCTGGTTGGGCTGCTGCTTTTGCTGGAGAGGCTGCTGTGGCTGCTGGTTCTGGCTTTTGTTCTGATCCTGGTTCTGCTGATCCTTGTTTTGGTCCTGGTTTTGTTGCTGGTTTTGGTCTTTGTTTTGGTCCTGGTTTTTATCCTGATTCTGCTGATCTTGATTCTGTTGCTTCTGCTTTTCTTCCTGCTGGTCTTTCTTTTTGGCCATTTGCAGGTTCATTTTGGTGTCCGGATCGCCGGGGCGCAGGCGCAGGCTGCCTTCGTAGGCTTTGATGGCTTCCTTGAATTTGTTTTGTTTCAGCAAAGCGTTGCCGGCATTGTGCAGCACGTCCGCTTTGGAGCGGTTGTCGGGGGCGTTGGCGACTGCTTTTTCGAAAATCTTGCCGGCTTCTTCATATTTTCCCTGCTCGTACAACGAATTGCCGAGGTTGTATGCGGCATTCCAGTTGGCAGGTTCTTTTTCCGTCACGCGACGGTAGTGCGGCTCGGCCTTGCTGTAGTTGCTGCGGTCGTAGGCGGCGTCGCCGGCGCGCAGGGATTCGTAAGCCGTTTGCGCGGACAGGCATTTCCCGAAAAGGAGGATGCAAAAAATACCAATATTTTTACTGAATAAATGACCTGTAAACATTTGACAATCAGTTTTTTCGGTAAAAAGGAATCCAGGTGTCGACGAACAACAGCAGCAAAGCGGGCAGCAAAAACCACTGGAAATAGGACTCGAATTCCGTGTAGGAACGCAAAGTGACCTCGCGTTTTTCCAGCCCGTCCACTACGTGTTTCAACGCGCTCAGTGCCGAATCGCTTTGTTTGATATTAAACGTCTGACCGCCGCCGGCGCGTGCGAGGTCGAATAAAAGTTGCTGGTTCAGCCGGGTGCGCACCACCTCGCCGTCCTCGTCGCGTTTGTATTCGGAAAAATCGGAATTGCCCACGGGAATGGGGCCGCCGTCGGTGGTTCCTGCGCCCACGGTGCAGATCACGATGCCGTCTTCGTAAGCGGCTTCGGCGCGCTCCACAGCATCCTCGTCGTGGTTTTCGCCGTCGGTGATGATAACGAGGGCACGGCCGCCGCCGGGTTCGTCGCCGAACGATTGCATGGCCAGGTCGATCGCGCTCGGAATGGCTGTTCCCTGCTCGGTGATCAGGTCGGGTTCGGCGTTTTGCAGGCTCTGCATCAGGAAGTTATAGTCGGTCGACAGCGGCATTTGCAGAAAGGCATCGCCGGCGAAAAAGATCAGTCCGATGCGTTCGCCTTCCAGTGTTTGCACCAGTTTTTTTGCAAAAACCTGCGCATATTCCAGCCGGCTTGGTGCGAT
>Ga0209097_10002946_pt1 | contig 13381 bp, 11 predicted proteins | sample AD_UKC052_MetaG_FD_184419 | JGI IMG/M metagenome (GOLD analysis project Ga0209097, IMG submission 184419) | Active sludge microbial communities of municipal wastewater-treating anaerobic digesters from USA - AD_UKC052_MetaG (SPAdes) (version 2) | ecosystem: Engineered > Bioreactor > Anaerobic >... | reverse complement strand
GTTGGTACTGTCGGTCATCATGCTGGTGATCCTGGCACTTCCAGCGATCCGCAAAAAGCGTGACGAAACGTTTGTCGACGATTGATTTGACAACTGTCGCGTACGAAAAAACGGGCACTTCGGTGCCTGTTTTTATTGGTGCGAGGTACTCTGTGTCGGTATCAAAACCACAAGGAGGCACTATGAGCAACACGACCCGTCGTGACGTATTGAAATCTATCGGCACCGTTGGCGTCATCGGCGGTAGCGCGGCGATTACTGGCTGCGCGACCGTGAACGTAAAAGTGGAGGCGCGCGCGACGCCGTTTCATGTCGCGGCACCGTCCATCCCGATCGTCGGCAGCGCACAGACATTTCCCGTGCGTCGTATCTATTGCATCGGCCGAAACTACGCAGCGCATGCACGCGAGATGGGCTCTGACCCGACGCGTGAGCCGCCGTTTTTCTTCCAGAAGCCGAGCGATGCCATCCAGTACGTGCCGGTTGGTCAAACGATCAACCATCCGTACCCGCCGTTAACCAAAAACTACCACTACGAAATCGAGCTGGTCGCGGCGCTACACAGCGGTGGTCGCGATATCTCCATCAATGATGCGCTCAAGCATGTGTACGGCTACGCGCTGGGGCTCGACATGACTCGTCGCGATTTACAGCGCGGCATGGGCGATCAAAAGAAACCGTGGGAAATCGGGAAAAGTTTTGACCGCTCGGCCCCGATTGGGCCAATACATCGCGTTGCCGATGTGGGGCATTTCACGGAGGGCAGCATTCAGTTGCTGGTCAACGGCGTGGTCAAACAAAAGGCAGACTTGAAGCAAATGATCTGGAGCGTCGCAGAGCAAATCAGCAAACTCTCCGAAGCGTTCGAGCTCATGGCTGGCGACATCATCTACTCGGGCACGCCGGAAAACGTCGGCCCCGTGGTTCGTGGGGACGTGATGCTGGGCAAGCTCGCAAAGCTGCCAGATATTTCGGTAAAGGTGGTCTAGATTTACGGCGTCTTTACAGCTTTTATGAACAAACGACCGTCCGACGGTCGTTAGCGGCTATATTTTCTTTAAGTCGACATTGTAATTTTCAGGCGCGTAGCGACCGCCCGCCGGTCGTTGCGCCGAATAAGCTACTGTCTGACTCGCGTCAGACCGCAGCACTTCAAGTATCGCGCCTACTGTGAGCTTGCCGCCAGTGGGTACGCGCTACTTTATTGACGCCAAAACTTGGTCGATCATGACGCCCGCTTGGCCCAAGTAATTCGCCGGATCGCAGAACGCCTCAAGCTGCGCGCGCGAGACATGCGCATTGATCTCAGGATGCTCAGCAAGAATGTCCACCAGCGGGCGGCTCTGCTTCACTGCTTCGCGGCACAGGTCGTACACAAGGTCGTGCGCGTATTCGCGACCAATGTAGGGACCAAGGCCCATCATCACAGCCTCGGACATCACAAGGCCGTGCGTCATGTCGATGTTGGCGCGCATTTTCGCGGTATCTACCTCGAGGCCAGCCAGCACAAATTTCGTTTGCTTGAGCGCGCCGGAGAGCAGGCAGAAAATTTCAGGCAGCGACACCCACTCGATCTCCCACGGCCCGGTTGAGCGCTCGTGGTCAGCAACCATCGCGTCCATTAGCGCAGCCGCGTGCTGCCGCACGACGGAGATATTGGCGTGAATGTAGAGACAAGAAATGGGATTGCGCTTTTGCGGCATCGTCGATGAGGAACCGCGGCCTTGCGCAAACGGCTCGAACACTTCGCCCACTTCTGTTTGCATCATGAGCTTGACGTCCATCGCGATTTTCCCAAGCGAGCCGCCCACCAAACCAAGGAAGGCGCCCACTTCGGCAATGTTGTCGCGAACGGTATGCCAGGCAATCAATGGACAGCCCAGGCCCAACTCGCGCATCAAACCCGCTTGCGTCTCCATCGCGCCCTTTTCGATGGATGCCAACGTGCCGCAAGCGCCGCCAAACTCGCCCACGAGCACACGTGGTTTCAATTGCTGCAACCGCTCACGATGACGCTCGATGCCCGCGAGAATACTTGCCGTCTTGAAGCCAAACGTCACTGGAATCGCCTGCTGCAGATTGCTGCGACCAATCACAGGCGTGTCACGGTACTTTTTGGATAAGCCAGCCAGCGAGTTCGAAATTTCTGCGAGATCAGACTCGATCAGGGCCAAGCCTTCACGAATCTGCATGACCGTTGCGGTGTCTGTAATGTCTTGAGTGGTCGCGCCCCAATGGCAGTACTCCCCGAGGCGATCACGAGTGAGCGCGTTAATCTGATTGACCACCGCAATGATGGGATAACCGATCTGCTCGGTCTTTGCCTTCAGCTTTTCCCAATCAATCTTGTTAATGTCGCAGTTCTTGACGATCTCATCAGCCGCCTCTTTCGGAATGATGCCGAGCTCTCCTTGCACCTTCGCGAGCGCACGCTCGATGTCGAGGTATTTCGCCGTACGGTTCTCGTCGGACCATACTGCGCGCATTTTCGCGTCACTGAATATGTCACCAAAAATTTTTGAATCGACAATTGTTGCGGCCATCTCGGCTGTCTCCGTTAATTAACAAACTAGTTTCTGTGAAAGCTCAAGCCTCAAAGTCGCTGCAAAATGCGCTGCGCTTTCAGTACCACGGGCCGATCCACCATTTCTCCGTCCACCCGAACAGCGCCAGCACTGCTCGCGGTCGCATCCAATACGCGACGCGCCCACAGAATTTCAGCTTCGCTCGGGCGCAGCGCAGCTCGAACCCCTTCGATCTGCTTAGGATGAATGCAGAGCTTGCCGCCAAACCCCAGGCCGCGTGCGGCCCGCATATCGGCCTCCACTGCGGCAGCATCGATAGCAACCGTGACGCCCGCGATCGGTGGTGAGATTCCCGCCGCTCTCGAAGCCAACGCGATGTCTACCGAGACGTGCTCAAGCATCGCCGCCTCTGAATCAACGTCGAGGTCAACCGCAAAATCGATTGACCCAAAGGCAATTCGAGACGTACCTGACGCCTCAGCGATTTCGCGAATGTTTTGCACGCCTCGCGCGCTTTCGACCAAGGCAATAATTTCAACGTCTGCCCCGACCGCATCGCGCAGGGCATCAATTTGCGCCGCATGCTCACACTTGGGCAGCATGACTACGCTCACCCGCGCACTGATAGCCGCTGCAACGTCGTCCCGATAATGTGTGGATAGTGCGTCATTGAGACGCACAGCGATCTGAGGCGAAGCAGCATCAGATGCCTCCCGCGCATTCGCCCAGTCAACAAACGCGACCCGCGCACTCGCCTTTTGCTCGGGTGCGACCGCATCTTCGAAGTCAACAATCACAACGTCTGCACCTGACGCCATCGCCTTTTCAAATCGCTCTGGGCGGTTCGCCGGAACGAAAAGGTACGTCGCGGGGGGCATAAGCGACGTCTTCACCACGTCGAACCCTGCAGGAAAATCATACGGCGCCTTCAGCTCGAAGGGCCGCAATGCGTGCATCGGAGTAACCCAACGAAGCCAGAATTGCCGACGTATGTTCGCCCAACGCAGGAACCGCATCCATGCGGGGTGGCCCCTTGTCCCAAGAACCCGGCGGCTTCAACGCGGGAATCGGCCCGGCAGGCGATTGAACTTCGGCCCACCGTCCGCGCGCCTTAAGCTGCGGATGACTCCAAACCTCCTGCATCTCGTTCACCTGCGCGTTAGCGATCTGCGCCTCGTCCAATCGCGCCAACACCTGTTCTGCCGTTAGTGCGGCAAAGGAATCGACAATGATCTTGCGTAGCTCCACGCGAGCAGCGCTGCGCTTCGGATTGCTAGAAAAACGCTCGTCGGTGGCAAGCGAAGGTTGCAACAAAACGGTGGTGCAAAACGCCACCCATTCGCGTTCATTTTGCAGGCCAAGCATCACGGTTTTGCCGTCGCCCGCAGGGAAAGGTCCGTAGGGGTAAATCGTCGCGTGGCTAGCGCCCGTGCGCGGCGGCGGCGACGCACCGTCGAACGCGTAGTACATTGGATAGCTCATCCACTCGGTTAGGGATTCGAGCATCGAGATGTCGATACGCTGCCCTTCGCCGGTCTGCGAGCGGTGCAACAGCGCAGCCAAGATGCTGCTGTATGCGTACATCCCCGCAGCAATGTCGGCAATGGAAGGGCCAGCCTTAGACGGCTCGTCGGGCGTACCGGTCACCGAGAGAAAACCGGCCTCGCTTTGGATCAGCAAGTCATAAGCCTTTTTGTCGCGATACGGGCCATCGGCCCCGTAGCCGGAGATGTCGCACACGATGATCCCGGGTTTGGCTTTGGACAGCACTTCGTACGAAAGGCCCAGACGCGCAGCGGCACCCGGCGCGAGATTCTGCACAACGACATCCGCGTTCTCGACGATCAATCGATTGAGGATAACTTGGGCTTCCGGGTGCTTAACGTCTAAGGTCAGGCTTTCCTTGGAGCGATTAGTCCAGACAAAGTGTGACGCCAAACCACGCACTCGCGTGTCGTAGCCGCGAGCAAAATCACCGACCCCAGGCCGCTCAACCTTGATGACTCTCGCCCCCAAGTCCGCCAATTGGCGAGTCGCAAACGGCGCGGCGATGGCGTGCTCTAGTGTGACAACGGTTAAGTGCTCTAGCGGTCTCATAGGATTGGTCGGTTAAAGTAATTTTCTGGGACGGCGCTCACGCAATAGTCGCAAGTGCGTCCATCGTGAGCCAGCCCTCGTGATCCTGCCCCCAAAGACGAACCGTCTTCCCGTCGCTCGACGGCTGACCGTGAACGGAGAACGGATGAATATCGAAAGTTGGCCGCACAGCCTTAAATTCGAACCGCGTCACGGTCGCCGACGGCAACTGCCGCCGCAACAAGTCTAGAAGAAGCGTCGCAATCAGTGGGCCGTGCACGATCAAGCCTGGATAGCCTTCTGTCTGCGTCACGTACTGGCGATCGTAATGAATGCGATGGCCATTGAACGTTAACGCTGAATAGCGAAAGAGCAGTACGTCGTCCGCAACGACATTGCGCGACCATGCAGCACTCGACGGCGCAGCGAGCGGCGGTGGCGCTACGTCGCTCGACGACGGCAAATCACGATACACGATGTTGTGATGCTCACTGAGCGCGACGGCCGCCTCACGTTCCCGGCGAACTTCGTGGCGCACCTTCACAAAAACAAGGCGACCTGTTCGTCCGGACTTCTCGGTGACGTCGACAATGGTTGACGTTCGTGCGAGCGCGTCACCAATATGTATCGGCGAGCAAAACTCAAAATCACTGCCCGCCCACATGCGTCGCGGAAGCGGTACCGGCGGGAGAAAGCCCCCGCGCTTTGGATGCCCATCGGGACCGATCTCTGATTGCTGCGCAATCGGCAGGAAATACAGCCAGTGCCACAGCGGCGGCAAAACCGTTCCAACCGTTGGCCGTTGTGCTGGCCAATCCAATGTTGCGGAAAGCGCTGCGTAGGGTGTCGCGGTCGCCACGTCGGTCACCGTCTCGCTTCGACCAATCCAATCCCGCAAATTCAACTCGCTCAAAACGGTGCCCCTTAGCCTTAGTCAGCCTTAATTTTCGCAGCAGCGACGACGCCGCGCCAGCGTGTCAACTCACGCTGCACCAACGACTTCATTTGTTCCGGAGAACTGGTTTCGACATCGGCGCCCTGCTCTTCAATCTTCTTGACGACGTTCCTTTCGGCAAGCGTCGCGTTTAGCTCCTTGTTCAGGCGGTCAACAACCACTTTGGGTGTCTTCGCGGGTGCGAACAAGCCATACCACTGCGACATGCTCACGTTTTTTACGCCTTGCTCAGCGAGGGTTGGCACGTCTGGCATAACCGCCGAGCGCTTATCTCCCACTAAGCCCAGGGCCTTCAATTTGCCGCCTTTAACTTGAGGATAAGCGGTGAACAAGCTCGGCAGCATCACCTGCGTCGTTCCTCCTATCGTATCCATGATGGCTGGCGCCGATCCTTTATACGGTACATGCAACATGTCCACGCCAGTCGAGAGTTTCAGAAGCTCCGCCGCAAAGTGAGGAGCCGTCCCATTGCCGGCCGACGCATACGAAAAGCTCCCGGGCTTGGCTTTCATGAGCGCGACGAGTTCCTGCATGTTCTTTGCCTTCACATTGTTGTTCACCACTAACAACGTAGGCGACGCCGCCACCAGGCCAATGGGTTCGAAATCAGCGACTGGGTCGTAGCGAAGTTTCTGTAGCGCAGGATTGATCGCGTGGGTAGCGATGTAGCCGAACAAAATCACATGGCCGTCAGGTGCTGCTTGTGCAACATACTCGCTGGCGATCGCGCCGTTCGCGCCTGCTTTATTCTCGACGATAACTGGCTTGCCCAGTCGCTGACTAAGACCTTGCGCGACCAGTCTTGCCATGGCGTCGTTCGCGCCCCCCGCGGCAGTTGGCACCACAATTGTGATCTGCTTGGTTGGAAAACCCTGGCCCTGCACGGTGCCCGCCAAGACCGATAAGCCAACCGCTAGTGTCGTAGCGATTCGCGCTGCCCAAAGCTTACTTATGTTTGAACCCATCTTCATCCCTCCAATTGCGTCCAAAGTTGGCAGCAGATGCGTAATGTTTGCGCAAAGGAATGATTTTGCCCAGTGCAATTTTTGTTAGTATTAGTGCATGGCACGCATCAATTTTGATTTGCAGCAATTACAGGCGTTTCTCGCTGTGGCGGAACGAAACAGCTTTCGAGCGGCGGCGGAAGCTATTCATTTGTCACCGCCGGCGCTGAGTCGTCGAATCGACAAACTCGAAACGATTCTTGGCGTCAAACTGTTCAATCGCACTACGCGCGAAGTTGAACTCACGAGTCTGGGTCGCGTGTTTTTAGAGCGCGCGCGTACCGCACTCGATGATTTAGAAGCGGCGATGCTCGGAATAAGCGAAGTCTCCGCCACACGCAGCGGCAGCGTCTCTGTGGCCTGTGTGCCATCGGCTGCGCTTTATTTTTTACCGACTGTCATCCGTTCGTTCACGGATCAGTATCCAAAGATACGCATTCGCGTGATTGACGAGGCTGCCGACATAGTGCGCTCAAGCGTTGCGTCCGGCGAGGCTGACTTCGGAATCGCATTCATGAGCGCGCAAATGCCGGGCATCGATTTTGAGGCCATCCATGATGACCCTTTCGTGCTGGCCGTCTGCTCCGATAACGCGTTCGCCCGCAGGAAATCAGTTCGCTGGCGTGAGCTCGGCACGGAGCGCCTCATTAGCGTTGCCCGCAGCAGCGGCAATCGTCAATTGCTAGACGACGCGTTGTCGAAAGCGGGATTCGACCCCAAGTTCGCGCTGGAAGTGAACCACGTCGCAACACTTCTAGGCATGGTGGAAGCAGGTCTCGGTGTCGCTGTCGTGCCGCGCATGGCGTTGCCCAAATCGCATACGGCGTTGGTTGGTGTCGCGCTCAGCGAACCCTACGTTTCGAGACGTCTTGGTCTGATACTGCGTCACAACACAGCCCTGCGCCCCGCTGCTGACATTTTCTATTCACATTTGCGCGCAGCGTTCAATCAACGTAGCGGCACTTCGGTGCGTAAGCGGACATCGTCGCCCTAAGCAGGCCATCACGAAAAAAGGCCCCGCTACGACAATGTGGTGCGGGGCCTGTGAGGAGAGAGGCGTCGTCAGTGGCGCGTTGGCACCACCACTCTTCAGCGCTGGACTAGAAGGTGTGGCGCATGCCAATTTCAATGCCAGTCGAACTGCGACCGCCTGCAATGCCGCTCGCGCCTCCAGGGACTACGAAAGTCGCTGCCCCTTTGTTTGAAACTCGGGAGTACGTTCCATAAAGCGCGCTTCGCTTCGACAAATTGTGGACATACCCCACCGCGATTTGTTGTGCGTCGTTGGAGTCGATAACCGTCGCGCCCACCGAACCCTTCATGTCCGCGCGGTTGTAGGAGGCCTTGAATTCACCGCTTCCGACCGGAGCCGTTACCGCTATCAAAAGATTCGCCTGCTTGGCGTTGAGCATCTTGAATTGTCGATGTGCAACAGCGAGCTTTGCGACTTTAAAGTCGTAGCTGACACCAATCGCGGTGTCCTTCAAGTCGGCGCCAACATTGAGACTATTGCTCGTGACCGTGTGTGCGATCGACGCATTGATCGGCCCTGCGACATAACCGATACGCCCCGCCTTCACAAGATGTAACCCGTTAGCAGCCGTACCACCTTCATCGGGTGCATACATCAGCGCACCCTCAACCCCGGCCAATCCCGAGGGCAAGAAGTACTGAATTGCATTGCTCGAACGAACAGTGGTGTTCGGATTACTACCAAATGTCGTACGAATCGGTCCCAGTGGCGTCGCTGAGACGAAGTTATTGGAGCCACCAACACCGACATAACTGAACGGATCGAAGCGACTCCACCCCGCGTAGCTGGGTACGAAATCGCGACCGAGGCGCAACTCGCCGACCTTATTGCTGCTGACACTTACCGTCGCGCGACGATCAAAGAGGTTCGTGATGATCGCGCCGGTGTCAAGCGCGAATCCGGACTCAAGCCAGAAGCTTGCACGCAAGCCCGAACCCAAGTCCTCGTTGCCACGCAAGCCCCAACGACTCGTGGAATTCGACCCGCTGACCATAGAGTTCACGGTGCCGAGACCCTCGTTGCGCACGGTACGCACAGCGCCGTCGGCGATACCGAACAGAGTGACATTGGCTGTTTGCGCCAAGCTGGCGGCCCATGGCGCGAGAGCGGCCAGTGCGATGAACGTCTTTTTCATATCAGTATCTCCTTGGTTTACAGGCAGGCAATGTGCCGGCAATGATGCTTCTGGTTAGGCGCGAAACGCTTCGCGCGCTGGTAGATGCCGAATTATTCTTGCGCGTTACTGTTGAGTAAACTGCAAACATCGCACCGATTAATGCGTTACGTGCATCAATATCGTGGAGCCGTTCGTCGAGATGTCGATCGATGCAAGCGTCGGTTGCTATAGCGGCGGGTTGCGATTCCCCTAGAGCAATCGTTTAACTTGTAAGCCTGAATCGCGCTCATGTGCCACATGCGTCCCGCTGAGACCCCGTTGCCAAATCGCGTGTTTTGTATACATTGATACCCTCGCACACAAAAAGGAGTTCTCATGGCGAACGCCAACGACCGTCGCGCCTTTCTTAAGGCCACCGCTGCAACCGCGCTTATTTCGGTCCTGCCGCTGCAAGCGCAGACAACATGGCCTAGCCGCTCGGTACGCTTCGTCGTCCCCTTCGCACCGGGCGGCACTTCGGAAATCGTCGCTCGCATAGTCGCAGCAGAACTCACCAAACAACTCGGACAGACGGTGTACGTCGAGAACAAGCCGGGCGGAGCGGGTGTCGTCGCGATGCAAGAAGTCGCGAAAAGCGCGCCGGACGGCCACACGATCATCCTCGGCCACGTTGGAACACTAGCGGTGAACCCGTACATGCTCGCGAATCAACCGTACGACGTGAACAAAGACTTCATTCCCGTCACGCTGCTCGCGAAGGTTCCAAATCTATTCGTGATTCACCCTGACGTGCCAGCCAAGAACTTCAAAGAGTTCGTCGATTACGTGAAGAAAAATCCCGGCAAAGCGAACTACGGCTCGGCAGGTAACGCCAGCGCCGGACACCTCGCGATGGAATACCTGAAACTCGTCACCGGCATGGACATGCAACACGTTGCCTACAAAGGCACTGGGCCGCAATTGGCCGACTTGCTCGCCGGGCGCACTCAGGCTGCCTCGGCGGGCCTACCCGCGCTCTCCGCACACATCAAGAGCGGCAAGCTGCGCCCCATCGCCGTCGGCACGCAAAGCCGCATCCCAACTCTGCCGGACGTGCCGACCGTCGCCGAAATGGGCTACAAAGATTTCGAGACGTCGCAGTGGTACGGCATCCTCGCTCCAGCAGGCACCCCTGCCGCGATCGTGAAGCGTTTGCAGGAAGAATCATTGAAGGCGCTTAAGTCCACCAGTGTGACGGAGCGCTTCGCGACCGACAGCGCCGTCGGCGGCGGCGGTCCCTCGACCGAGTTTGCCGCGTTCATCTCACGCGAGCAAAAGACCTGGAGCGACATCGTCAAACGCGCAAAGATCAGCGCAGACTGACACCGCACATGGTATTTGACGTCTTGGTGGTCGGCGGTGGTAACGCCGCGCTGTGTGCTGCGCTCATGGCGCGCGAGGCGGGGGCATCTGTGCTCATGCTCGAGGCTGCGCCACGAGAATGGCGCGGCGGCAATTCCATGCACACGCGTAACTTGCGCTGCATGCACGACGCGCCGCAAGACGTCTTGACAGACACGTATTCCGAAGAAGAGTTTTGGCAAGACCTACTCAAGGTCACCGGCGGGCAAACCAACGAAGCGCTCGCGCGCCTCACGATTCGCCATTCGGGCACCTGCCGCGATTGGATGCGCAAACACGGCGTGCATTTCCAACCGTCACTGTCGGGCACGTTGCATCTCTCGCGTACCAACGCGTTCTTCATGGGCGGCGGTAAAGCGTTGGTCAACGCGTATTACCGTAGCGCTGAGTTGCTCGGCGTGCAGATTCGTTACAACGCACCCGCAGATCGCATAGAACTGGATGGCGACCGATTTTTGGCCGCGCACATTGGCAACGAGCGCATCGTTGCCAAAACTTGTGTGCTCGCGTCCGGCGGCTTTGAATCGAACCGTGAATGGTTGCGTGAAGCATGGGGCCAGAACGACGCCGGCGAATGGCCCGCCGACAACTTTTTGATTCGCGGAACGCGTTTCAACCAAGGTGTGCTGCTCAAAGACATGATGAACGCTGGCGCGGACATGATCGGCGACCCGAGCCAATCGCATTGCGTGGCCATTGACGCGCGCGCACCACTCTACGACGGCGGCATCGTCACGCGAATCGATTGCGTTTCGCTCGGTATTGTCGTCAACAAGAACGCCGAGCGCTTCTACGACGAAGGCGAAGACTTTTGGCCGAAGCGTTACGCGATCTGGGGCCGTCTCGTGGCCCAACAGCCGGGGCAAATCGGCTACTCGATCATCGACGCCAAAGCCATCGGCCGCTTCATGCCACCGGTGTTTCCAGGCACGCAGGCGGACACGCTCGAAGCACTCGCCGGGAAGCTCGGTCTCGATGCCGAAAAATTCACGAGCACGGTTCGCGCGTTCAACGCCGCGTGCCAGCCGGGAGCGTTTGATCACACCACGCTCGACAACTGCGTGACCTCTGGCCTCACGCCCGCGAAAACTCATTGGGCACGCCCCATCGACACTCCGCCCTACTACGGTTACGCGGTGCGCCCTGGTGTGACATTCACGTATCTTGGCCTGAAGACCGACGAAAACGCCGCCGTGCATTTCGGCGGCAAACCGAGCAGCAACCTGTTTGTCGCGGGGGAAATGATGGCGGGCAACGTGCTCGGCAAGGGCTACACGGCCGGCGTCGGGATGTCGATTGGCACTGCGTTTGGTCGCATCGCGGGGACGTCCGCGGCCCGCACCGTACAGCAGCTGGAGCGCGTCGGTGGCTAGCAAAATCATCCCGATCAAAAACCTCACGCCCGCGACGCACAGCGCCGAGGCCGAAGTAGCGCGGCAACTGCAAATCTGCAACGCCTGTCGCTACTGCGAAGGCTTCTGCGCGGTCTTTCCGGCGATGACGCGCCGCCTCGAATTCGGTCACGCTGACGTGCACTACCTCGCGAATTTGTGCCACAACTGCGGCGCTTGTTTGCACGCATGCCAATACGCGCCACCGCATGAATTCGCGGTGAACGTACCTAAAGCTATGGCGACGGTTCGCGCGAAAACCTACCAGGATTTCGCATGGCCGACGGCGTTGGGCGGCTTGTATAAAAAGAACGGGCTGACGTTGGCCGTTGCGTTGGCGGTCGGGCTCGGGTTGTTTTTGCTGCTCGCCAGCGTGTTGCACAGCGGCGCATCATCCGCATCGCTCAACGGAAACTTCTACAGCGTGTTTCCGCACAATTTGATGGTGAGCATGTTTGCGCCGGTGTTTTTGTTCGTCGCGCTCGCACTCGGAATTGGCGTAACTCGCTTCTGGCGAATGTCGCCACCCGGCCCCATCACGCCCACGGCTGCCTCTGAAGCCGCGTGCGACGCCGCGCGATTGAAGTACCTCGACGGTGGGCATGGCGAAGGCTGCCACAACGAAGACGACGCTCACACATTGTGGAGACGCCGCTTCCACCACTTCACGTTCTACGGATTCTTGCTCTGCTTCGCCGCCACGAGCGTGGCGACTATTTATCACTACGCACTCGGTTGGGTTGCGCCATATGCCTATTCGAGCGTGCCGAAACTCCTCGGCATCGCCGGCGGCATCGGTTTGATCGTCGGACCCGTCGGACTTTTTTGGTTGAATCTGCGACGACATCCGGAGCACGGCGACTCAGCCCAGCGTCCAATGGATCGTGGCTTTATCGCGCTCTTGTTCTTGGTAAGTGCGACGGGGCTGGTACTAATGCTGTTTAAGCAAACGGGTGCGTTGCCGACACTGCTCTCTATCCATTTGGGCGCGGTGATGGCGCTGTTTTTGACGATGCCTTACGGCAAATTTGCGCACGGTTTCTATCGTGTTGCGGCGCTATTGAAGTACGCGATTGAGCGACGGCAACCGAGCAATTTGCAGCTCAAAGGTGATTGAGCGCACAACGAGGACGCACACCAAGCCTCTAAAGTAAATCTTCATCCATCAGCTTTTTAGCAAAAACGACTGCCATATGGTCGTTTCAGCGATAAAAGTGCCTATAACGTCCGTACAACTGTCGTTCAGCAATAAAAGCTGAATACCTATACGTTCCCATTAGGATGTTCGTCGGTTCGCCAGTCACACCGCGTCATCTGCGTCGATTCCCACAATCCTCCCTTCAGCGCGAACGAATCTGTCACGCTTGCCACACCGCCAAATACTGTATACATTTACAGTTATGGACGCCGTGTTTTACCAACAACTCATCGAAAGCGACAGCTTGCTGCGCAACCACGTGCAACGTGGCGCTTCGGCGGGTGTGGCGTTGGGCGCTGACGAAACCGCAGGCCCGGGCATCGCGACGAACTTTGCGGTGCTGGACGCTTTCCTGCCGTGGCGCGGCTGGCCGGTGGGCGCGATCACAGAGATCATGACCGATACGACGGGCTGCGGCGAAATGTCGTTGCTCCTGCCTGCGATGGCGCGTCTGACCCAAGAAAAACGTCCAATCCTCATGATCGGTGCGCCCCACACACTGTACGCACCGACCCTCACGCAAGCGGGCGTTGACCCGTCGCGTGTGACGCAAATTAATCCCTCCTCCACGAGCAAACAATCAAAGGAAAACCTATGGTCAGCGGAACAAGCCCTCAAAACGGGTCTACCGGGTATGGTGGTTCTGTGGACGCCTGCCTCACAGAGCGTGGCCCCGGAAGT
>Ga0209097_10002945_pt1 | contig 13383 bp, 14 predicted proteins | sample AD_UKC052_MetaG_FD_184419 | JGI IMG/M metagenome (GOLD analysis project Ga0209097, IMG submission 184419) | Active sludge microbial communities of municipal wastewater-treating anaerobic digesters from USA - AD_UKC052_MetaG (SPAdes) (version 2) | ecosystem: Engineered > Bioreactor > Anaerobic >... | reverse complement strand
GAAAGGCGGGCAAGGGGGCGCAGGGTATCCATCGTGTTCCGTGTCACACCTATGACGCCAAAGGGCCCGGTAGGTTGCTCAGGACCACGAAGATACTTCGCACCCTGACGCATCGTCCGTGCGCATCGGATACCGCCAAGGCGCACCAAGGCACAGTGGACGGGCCTCGGGTGGAGGCGTGCCTAGCTTTGGCACTCCCTATGGACCACGCCACCACCTACCTCCTCAGCGCACGCCATCAGTTCACCTATTACAAGGCACTTGGCGAACGCACCTTCGCCCAAGTGGACGACGCGCAACTGTTCTGGCGCGCCGACCCTGAAGCCAATTCCATCGCCATCATCGTACAGCACCTACATGGCAACATGCTGTCCCGGTGGACCGACCTGCTCACGAGCGATGGGGAGAAGGAATGGCGCCAACGCGACCTGGAGTTCGAGGAGGTGATCACGGACAGGGCCACGCTCCTGGCGCGCTGGGAGGAAGGCTGGCAATGCCTGTTCCATGCCCTGGACACGCTGAACACCGCGAACTTCGACAGTACCGTGTACATCCGTGCGCAGGCCCACACCATCACCGACGCGGTGAACCGCCAGCTGTGCCACTACGCGTACCACGTGGGGCAGATCGTGCTGCTGGGGCGTATGCTGAAGGGCGTGCCGTGGAGCAGCCTGTCCATCCCACGCGGCAACTCCGGCGCATTCAACCAGGAGAAGTTCGCGCGCGGTGCACATGGCGGGCATTTCACTGACGAATTGAAGTAGTTCGGGATCAAGTGCCATCATCCTCGAAAGTGCGCGATGATGACGAGCATGAAGCACGTGCCAAAGACCACACCGACGCGGCAGGACCGACGCGCGCAACAGCTAGGGCAGGATCGGGTATCTTGTCCAGCAAATGCCGATCGTACGCGATGAAGGACCTCCGCAGTGAACAATGGGACGCGAGCTACGCAAGGAAGGAGAACCACATCCAGTACCCCAAGGAAGAGGTCGTCAAGTTCCTCAGTCGCCATGTCCGGCGTAAGGTTGGACGGAATACGTTCGTGGATGTGCTCTCCACCACCGGACGGTTGCGCGGTCTGGACCTCGGTTGTGGTATCGGCAGGCAGACGGTCCTGCTCGAAGAGTTCGGCATCCATGCCCATGGTGTGGACATCTCCGCCAATGCCCTGGTCGAAGCGCGTGCTATGGCCCGTGAGCTGGGTTACGCCATGGACGACCGTTTCCTGCTATTGACGGATACGCAACTGCCCTTCGATGCGGGGGCGTTCGATATCGCCGTGGTGGATTCCGTGCTGGACAGCATGGAGTTCGCTTTCGCCCGGCAGTACATGCACGAGTTGGACCGCACCGTTGACCACCTCGTGTACATCAGCCTGATCGCCGTGGGTTCCCATGGTGCCGAAGCCGCACTGGATGCCGAGGTGACCGGTGTACACGAGCACAACACCATACAGGGCTACTACGATGCCGCACGGGTCGAAGCGTTGATCAGCGGCACGAACTTCACCATCCGTTCCATGTACCGCACCAGCGAAGAGGACATGGATGGCCGCGTAAGGAACGCGCGCTACCACATCATCCTGCACAAACAGCCGTAGTGATCATGCGTCGGCTCGGTGAACTTCAACTGCGCACGGAGGATAGGAGCCGCACCATCCTGCGCAAAGACCTCGTGGTCGGAGTGAACGATACGGGCGGACACTTCGTGCGCATCCGTGATGATGGGTCCATCGCCTATGTCATCGACAAGGTCTGCGACCATGCCGGTGGTCGCCTCATCCTCAAGGAGGGCAAGGCCGTATGCCCCATGCACGGCTGGCGGCTCGACCTGGACGATCTGCGCTACAACGATAGCCATGTGCGCAAGAGCACCACGGACCACACCCTGGACCAGGCGGGCAACATCGTGCTGTCGGAAGCGGTCGGTCACCTCTTCGACCCCTTCAAGGGCGAAAAGAAAGGGGCCGTACGCGTGCGCTGGTTGAACCATGCCACGGTGCATGTGGAGTGCAACGGGAAGACCCTCGTCACCGACCCCTGGCTCTTCGGACCGGCCTTCATGACCGGTTGGTGGCTCGCATCACCCAGCCCGGCCGACAGTGTGGAGCTCCTCAAACAAGCGGACCACATCTTCATCTCGCACAACCATCCGGACCACCTCCACGCCGAGACCCTTGCCGTGCTGCCACGCGATAAGCCCTTGCTGGTGGCCGACTTCAAGACCCGATCCTGCGAGAAGTACCTGCGCGCATTGGGATTCACCAACGTCACCGCCCTACCGTTCAAGGAGGTGCATCAACTGGGAGAGCACTTCCACATCAGCGTGCTCAAGTCCGGCGACTTCCGTGATGACTCGGGACTCTATATCTGCGCCAATGGACACTCCTTCCTGCTCACGGTGGACTGCAACTTCCTCAACCACCACATACTGCCCAGGGACCTTGACCTGCTGATGACCTCCTTCGCCGGTGGCGCCAGTGGTTTCCCGCTCTGCTTCGACAACTTGGGCCCCGAAGAGAAGCAGAACGTACTGGAACGGAACAAGGCCTCGCTCCGCTTCATGGTGACGCAGTACATCAAGACCACCCGGCCACGGTACTACATGCCCTATGCCGGCATGTTCACCGAACGCGCTCCTCGGGATGCTTATATCCTTGAACACAATGCCAAGAACAGTGCCTCCATGTTCAGCGAGTTGGCTCGCACCGCCGGGGCCGCGCTGGTCCGTCCCGCCCATGAGCACCAGCTGCACTTCGCCGATGGCGATCTGACGCTCGAGCCGGTGGACGTTGGACACCTGGTCCCTGAGGAACCCCTTGTCTACCTCGAAGCCTTGGCGCGCGAGTACCCCTATGATGCCGAACGCGTCATCGACTACCTCAAGAGCTCCGGTTATCGCGGTGATCGTATCCTGTATCTCATCCCCACCGATGACGCCTTCCAACCCACGCACTACCCGGTGATCCGGTCCGACTTCAAGCGGAACGTGCATGAACGGGTCACCCTGGCCGACATCGTGCCGGAGCAAGCGGACATGAGCGTGTTGCAACTCCGTATCCGTCGCGAGGTGCTCATGTGCGTGGTGGAGAACCAGTTGCCGTGGGAGGACTTCTCCATCGGGTTCCAAATGCGGGTGTTGCGCGCACCGAACACCTATGAGTCCGACCTGTGGTACCACTTCACCAACGTTTACATCGCCGGACACCACTTCCGGTACTCCTCCTTCTGTGGGGCATGCACCGTGGTGGAACAGAATCCCATCTGGGCCTCGCGGCGCGTATGACCTTTAAACAGGGTTGCGCCGACCTATGCAGTGTGTCGCGCTACTCGATGAACACCTGCCGCTCCAGGTCCACTTCCAACGTATCGCTTCCGCGTACCAGCCGCATGTGGATCCGGTCCTTGTCCCGCTCCACCTTGTTCAGCTGATAGCGACAGACATCCTCAGCACTGGGACCGACCAGGTCCGTGGTATCGATACGCAACACCTCATCCCCCACCTGCACGGGGATCGAGCGTCCTTCCACCACTTCCACCACCCGCGCACGGCCTTCCTCGAAACGGTACCACATACCGAAACCCTCCATCACCTGGGGAGCTGCGCTCGGACGTCGATCGAGGTACACCCGCCGGGTCGACCAATCGAGTACGAAGAGGTGGTCCTTCAGGAACCGATTGCCCAACAGATTGCTCTTGCCGCCTTCGATCAGCTGGTGCTCGAAGGTCCTGCCATCCAACGTCACCGCCTGTTTCATCGTGAACATCCGCTCATTGGCAGCTGCCCCATAGATCCCCAGAGCGCCCGACCCATAGGACGTGATGAAGCGCTCTCCATTCGTAGCCTCCATGTGGTGCGCGTAATCGTTGAACACCGACACGTGGCCTGAGGAGCCCGTGTCGAAGGTGAAGCTCAGCTTCCTGCCGTTCACCTCACCGTTCACTTTCGGGGTCTTCTTGTTGTCCTCGTGGAAGGCCAGCGCCAGATCGAAAGTGTCCACACCGAAGGCCGTGATGTCGCGCGAAGCGATGGCCTCCTTGTTCGCATAGTCGAACTGCCAGATCAGTTCGGACAACAGGTTCGCACCGATGAAGCCATCGATGCCGAAACACGCGGTGGACATCGCCTTGAGGTCGATGGCTACACAGGCGATGTTCCTGAACTCCATGTTGCCCAAGCGCAACGAGGGGATCACGGAGATGATCTGCTTCGCCTTGTTCTTCTGGGAGTCCACCACCTTCAAGGCCCGCTCCTCCTTCAGTCCGAGCGCCTCGTACAACTCCATGGAGATCACCGTCGGTGCACCTGTATCCAGGATGAACGTGTACGGCCGGCCTTCGATCGTCACCTGACAGAACAACAAGTCGTTCTTGATCTCCAACGCCACACGCTCCGTGCGGGCCTGCATCACCACCTCTCCACCGTTGACCAACTTCCGCCCGAACCCACAGCCCCCGTGGAGCACCATCAGCACACTGAACAACGCGATCGACTTCTTCATGGGACAAGGGATCTCCTACGGCAGGTGGGATGGTTCCGGGTAAATGTACCGATCGGATCCCTCCTACTTCACCACGTTCACGTAGCCACTTACTCCGGCCTGATAGCGCACGCTCGTACCATCCACGCTCAACGAGAACGACGCTGGACCTGAAATGGGATAGGTGGGCGCCGGTGTTGGCGCAGGACTTGGACTCGATGTGGGCTCATCCTCATCCTTGCTACACGCTGAAAGGGACAGCAGGCCAAGTAGTAGCATGGCCTGGAATTTCGCGGGCATCATCTCTTGTTGGTGTTGTTCGCGGGGAAATATTCATGTACTTCCCGATCCACGCACCGCGTCGCTAAAAGCCTGGGATAACGCGGATCAACCCGGGCTCCTGTCCTGTGTGGTCGCAGGTTACCCTCGGATAGCGACCAGGCTTGCACCCTTCAGAACCGGCAGTGGGCTAGTGCTGCACCACCAGCTTCAGGCGCCCGGTGGACGATCCTGCGTTCACCTCCACGAGGTACAGGCCTTCGCTCAGGTCCGCCACGTTCAATTGGTCCTGATCCACCGCCAGCGTGCTGGTCCGGACCAAGGCGCCACCGAAATCGAACACACGCACCGTACGCAATACGTTCCTCCCATCCCGTGCACGGATCATCACGCTGCTGGATGCCGGGTTCGGACCGATGTCGAATGCGCTTCCTTCCTGCACTGGATCGTGGATACCGACATCCGATCCCGAACGCGTGATGTTGCCAGCGTCACCAATAGTGATCCAACGACCGTTCTTCCACGCGATGTCGTTGATGTGCTGAGTGCTGAAGTAGAACGGGTTGTCCTCCGTGGTCCAGGTAAGACCCCCGTTCACCGTCTTCATCATGAACCCGCTCGTGCCAGCAACATACCCTTCCATTTCGTTGCGGAAGCACACGGCATCCAGCCACTCGGTGGTGCCGGTGTTCATCACTGACCAATTCGCCCCGCCGTTGGTGGTCTTCAGCATGGTGCCCTGCCCACCTACGATGAAGCCGATGTTCTCGTCCAAGAAGAAGATGTCATTCAAATACGTGGACGGTGCACCGGTAACGGACGACCAGGTGGTCCCTCCATTCGTGGTGCGGCGTATCGCACCATTCTCACCGATGGCAGTACCAAGGTTCGCGTTCACGAAATGGACCTGGCGGAATTGTGGGGACCCGCTGGCCGTTTGGGCTGTCCAAGTGGCGCCGCCATTGGTGGTCTTCCGAATGAAGCCGTTGAGGCTCACCACGTAGCCGGTGTTCACATCCGGGAAGCTCACGGAGCGGATGGGTAACGCCTGGTTGTTGACCGTCAGCGTCGTCCACGTGTTCCCACCGTTCGTCGTCTTCTTGATCACGTCATAGAACCCAGCCATGTAACCAACGGTGCTGCTGGGGAACGAAAAATCCCCATCCACATTCCCCTGATGGGTGGTGGCGGTCCAAGTATCCCCTCCATCGGTGGTCTTCAGCAGCACGGAATTGCTGTTCATATATCCCAGTTCATCCGTGAAGAACGCCATCGACCACAGGTTCGCAGCGATCGGCGAGGGCACCTCGACCCACTGACCGTGAGCGGAAAGGACGATAAAGGACGCAAGTAGGCACGTGTAACGTAGATCCATGGAATTGGTCTTTGGTCCCGGTATTGTAATGTGCGAACGAAGATAATCGCAATTGCATTCTTTCCGGTCCGATAGGACCCCTCCTACTTCACCACGTTCACATACCCCGTCCGTTCCTGCTCCACCGCATCACCGGTCGCGATGGCCGTGTACTTCACCTTCCACAAGTAGGTCCCACCGGCAAGGTCCTGCACCCCCAGCAAGCCACTGGGGAACGCCGCGATCGAATCCGTGGACCAGACCTCCACCGCCCAACGGTTGTACACCGTGGCCTTGAACGCCGTCACGCGGCAGGGGCAGGTGGTGGGCACTGCTTCCACGCTCGAGCCCACCACCGCAGGAACGACCAGGGCGCAGGGCGTGGGCTGCTGGGCCATGGCCCACGTGATCGACAGGGAGCCGATGAAGGCAGCGACGGAACGCCAGGTGGGGAGCATGGCCGCAAGGTAGCGCTGCGCGAGAACGCATCGGAACGAACGTCGACCCCCATCGCTGGTCCTTCTCGCGCGTCGGCGATCGAATAGAGCGCGATGCGCTGGGATCCTGTTGATCGGATCGTACTGGGTACCTTCAAAGACGCATGACCCACCTCCCGACCTTAGCGACACCCTCCTTTGCACACCCCATGCGCACCGCACGCCTCCCCGCATCCCGCGTCCTCCCACAACTCCTGAGCATCCTCCTGCTGGTGGCCACGAGTTGCACCAACACACCCGGTTCCCTGCCCCAGGAACAATTGAAGAACGATGCCGCCCGCGAACATGCCTTCCTCGCGGACCTGTACGCCGATGACTACTTCCCCAAGCACCTGGTGGACCAAGGCCGGGACATCCTGGTGGACCTCTGCCACACCCTCGAAGCCCGACCACCGAAGGACCTGGACGAACTATACGCCTACAGCCACCAAGCGACTGAACGCTTCAACGACCTGCAGTCCGCCTTCGAAGCAGCGGGGAGCGAACTGGAGACCGCCGCCCGCGAAAGCATCGGCATGGACTTCGCCTTCATCGCCGAAGCCTATGGGTTCGATGCCGATGTGGAGGAGCTGATCGCGCCGAGGGAGTGGTGAGGAACTCCGGTTCGCAGGACAGGCAGCGCTGATCAACACCACAGGTCTATTTACCACCCGACCGCTGCTCCTTCTCCAATGCAGCCTCCAAGGCCCGCATCCGCGCCAGCTCCTCTTTCCACACTGCGTCATGTGCTGTCGTAGTCGCCTGATAGCCCTCCATCAGTGCCAAGGTCCGCTCCACCTTGATCCGGGTGATCAGATCATTGATTCGCACCACGGAGGCTGCATAGGCTCCAGCCGAAGCCCGGGCACCCGCCATGCGGGCGGTGAAACGATCACGGCTCGATACCACGGTGGCGATCAGTGCAGCGCGCATGGTCGTATCACCAATGGCCCCGGCACGCGCCAAAGCAGCGGTGTAGTACGAGGCGTTCCGCTCCATGAAACGATCGTATTCCTCCATGGCGGTCCGATGATGCACATGCTGTGCCTCGATCCGTTCCAGCAAGCCCGCCAATGCCGTGTCCTTCTCCAGCACATCGGCGAACAGGCCATCCACCAGGTCCTTTCCGTAACCCGAACGGGGAAAGGAACCCAGCATCCCGTCCACCTTCTGTTCCACCGCCCCGGCATCCTGTAACGCCTGTGGCAGATCTTCCGCAGGGCTGTTCGTACGCCCACATGAAACAAGGAGGGTCATCGACACGATGAGCAAGCGGTACTTCATGGTCACAAGCAGTTTGGCTGTCAGTTGCTCGAAGCTAGCTAGACCCCCGGGCTCCCTTCCAGCGCTTTCGGATGAACGGCATCGCGCAGGTGCTGGCCGCGTTCCGCGGTGCTTGTGGCCGGCATATCCACGCATCGGCATACGCCGCCCATTCGCGGATCCGGTGCAACGTAGCCAGCTGGAGATCCGTCCTGTACAGGAATGAACAGCACGCACCTCCTTCGCCCAGCCCTGCTATGGCTCGCGCTCCAAACTTCGGTCGTTGCACAACACCCACTCCCCGATCGGGACAAGGTCCATGTGGATCCACCCGCCATCACGGTCATCGAACATGTGAACGTGGTGACCATGATCGACGGTGGCGCGCCCCTCATGGATGCGACCGTGGTGATCGCGAACGGACGGATCGTAGCCTTGCAGGGTCCGATCCCCGACGGTGCGTTGCGTATCGATGGCAGTGGCAAGTGGATGATCCCCGGCCTCACCGACATGCATGTGCACATCCCTTCCGATGGGTTCATGGGCCCGAAGAAGCATCCCACACAAGGACCCGACCTGCACCTGAACGTCCAGGACCTCATGACACCCTACCTCGCCAACGGTGTCACGCAGGTCTTCCACCTCGATGCCACGGCCGGATCCATCGCCCAACGCAACCTGATCGAACGCGGTGATGTGCAGGGACCGCATATGGCCCTGGCCGCCTTGATCGATGGGGGCGAGGGGCAGGGCCGACGGGTGAACAACCCCACCGAGGGAAGGCAATGTGTGCGCGATGCACAGGCCGAGGGCTACGAATTCATCAAGGTGTACTCGGAACTCGACACCGCCACCTACCGCGCCATCCTCGAGGAGGCCGCCCAGCGCCGCATGAAGACCGTGGGACACATCCCCGATGCCTTCCAGAAGGACCTGGCCGCCGCATTCCAGCCGAACTTCGGCATGGTGGCCCACGCCGAGGAGTTCTCCAAGCACTCCGCGGACTTCACCGAGGCCGACGCCCTGCGCTTCGCTCAACTCGCACGACAGAGCGGCACCTGGGTCACACCCACCTTGACCACCATCCGCTGGATCGCCAGCGAGATCCGCTCGCTCGATGAACTGCGCGCCTTGCCATCCTTGAAGTACATGCACCCCTTGATCCAACAGAAATGGGTGAAGGCCAACCACTACAACAAGGATTTCACGCCAGAGGACGCGGACCATTTCGATCGCATGGTCCTGTTCCAAGCCCGGCTGGTGAAGGCCTTCCAGGAGGCAGGCGTCCCCATCGTGGCGGGTACCGATGCGGGCACATCCGGTGTGGTGCCCGGCTTCTCGCTCCACGACGAACTGGAACTGCTCGTTGCTGCGGGACTGACGCCACGGGAAGCGCTTGCCGCTGCCACGCGTTTGCCGGCCGTGTGGCTCGGTGTGGACCAGGAGCGTGGGACCATTGAGGTCGGCAAGGCCGCGGACCTCGTCCTGCTGGATGCCGACCCGCTGGCGGACATCGCGAACACACGCAGGATCCACGGCGTGATGCTGAACGGGCGCTGGTTGGACCGGGCCACGCTGGATGCGATGCTCCTCGACCTCGCCGCATGGAACACCGCGAATAGGGATCGCTTCAGCTGGCCGCCCAAGCGATAAGGATGCCGCCCTGGCGCAGGTACTTGCGCATCAGCGTCACTAGCCCCACCCTGCGTTCCGCTTCGGAGACACATGCCAGCGTAGGCGCCGGTATAAAGAAATACACCCTGCCCGGCAGAGCAGTCGTCGGAACCCTGAACCTCCACGTAGGCATTTGACGAACGATGCAGCCCCGAGGTCGACCCGTTTGGCCCAATAGTCCGACGATGGGGACCATGCGGTGGTCCAACGTCCTTCTGAAATTGACCCGATCATCCAACGGAAATACGGACCACTCCCGAATTCTCGTGATGGTCCACCACCAGGGGGCGCGGTAGTTTTGGGATAGCCAACACTCGCTCTCCATGCACTGCGCACGTCCCGTACTTGCTCTGTTCACCCTACTGGCACTGGGCACCGCTCAGTCCCAGACCTTCATGCGCGCCTATGCCGTTCCGGCTGTGAGTTTCAGTCCACCACAAGGACAGCTTTTTTCCTTCGGTGCGGTGGTCCTGGATGAAGGGTATCTGTTCACCACGCTTGATGGGCTGGCCTGCTCCACCGATGGGAGCGGCGAACTGATGCAGTGTGTCCAACTCCAAACTTCGACCGGGAGCATTCCCAGCCAACTCCAACTCCGCTCGGTGGAACGCGCGGCGGATGGAGGGTTCTACTTCCAGGCCTTGCAGGGTGCTGACACGGCGCTGTTGCTCAAGACCAACGCCGCTACGGAGGTGCTCTGGCAAAAGGGCACAACGTTCTCCAACGTAGCGCTCAATGAGCAGGTCGTATCGCTGGCCGATGGCGGTTGCATCATGGCGCATGTACGGCAGCAAGGACCATCCACACGCCCGGTGTTGAGCAGCTACGGCACCAATGGCTCCGTCAATTGGCAACGCACCTACCGTGCAGGAGTCTCCACGCTTGGCAACATGAGCTTCCGCGATGTGGTCCAACTCCTTGATGGTGGTCTTGTTGCCGCGGGCCGCTACAACCCCACTACGCCGCCGCGTCCCATGGCAGCCCGCTTGAACGCCGATGGAACGGTGCTCTGGGCCAAGGAGATCGCCCCGTTCAACAATGGGAACGCCGATGCCCTCGCTGTGCGTGAACTGCCCAATGGACAGTTGCGTATCGCCTTGGGCGATGTGAGCCCCGAGATCAGGCTGGCCGTCGTGGACATCACCTCCTCAGGGGATCTGGTGAGCGCACGGGGTTACCTGGGGCTCAGCGGAACTCCGCACGACATCCGGTTCTTACCCGATGGTGCCCTTACCGGCGTCGTGGTCAACAGTGGCTTCGCATTCCGGATCGCAGCGGACGGCACACCCGTATTCGCCACTGAACATCTGGGGCCCACTGACACATACATGCTCGGTGAACAACTGCTTCCCACCCCTGATGGGGGACAGGTCTTCCACGGTCAATACACGGCGAGCTTCTTCGGAGATATGACACCCGTGCTCTACAAGACCGGACCGCTCGGTCAGCTGCCCGCACCGTTCGGAACCTCCTACACCGTATCGCTGACCGCATTCAGCCCCTCGATCACCAATGCTTCCGTGGTGGATTCGTTGGTGAACAGCTCGTTCGTCCCCTCCCTCCAATTCCTGCCCACGACGGCCTTGGCAGATACCCTGTTCGGTGTGGCCACCGGCGTTGCGGAGCTTCCGCTGAGCAGCATTCGTCCTGTTGTTCGCCCCAATCCAGCGAGCGACCGCATCACCCTGGAGCATGAGGATGCCATACAGGAGGTCTATTTCGTCGATGCCGCCGGGAAGCAGGTGCTTCGCTCCAACGGAGGAGCCTCACCCATGCAGGTCGATGTGTCGAGCTTCCCTCCAGGGGTGTACCACGCACTCGTCATAACGCGCGCTGGGCAGCGTGCATCCACCAGCTTCATCGTTGCCGGGGGATCACGCTGAGACGCACTTCCGGACCAGAGCACATCACGCGATCAGGTGCCCCCACTGCCCCCACTGCGCGTAGCCTGTGGCTACGCGCAACACCGTAGGCTCTCCGTAGCCTGTGGCTACCTTACCGCTCCAACCCAACGCACATGGCCTCCGGTTACCGCATCGGCGACCAGCACGCACTTCACTTCCTCACCTTCACCATCGTCGATTGGATCGACGTTTTCACACGGCGTGTCTATCGCGACATCGTGATCGACAGTTTGCGCCACTGCCAGATGCACAAGGGCCTGAAAGTCCATGCCTGGGTGATCATGTCCAACCACGTACACGCCATCCTCAGTACGCCAGAGACCGCGCTCTCAGACGTTGTCCGCGACTTCAAAGGGTTCACCAGCAAGGCGATCGTAAAAACCATCCACGACGAGAACGAAAGCCGCCGCGAGTGGATGCTGCAACGCTTCGTAGCCAACGCTACAACGACGGCGCGCAACGAGAACTACAAGGTGTGGACGCACGACAACCACCCGCTTCAGATGCAGCCTCATTTCATCATGCAGCGCGTCAACTACATCCACCAGAACCCGGTGCGCGCCGGTTGGGTGGACCAACCGCGCGACTACCTGTACAGTTCGGCACGCGACTATCAGGACGAACCGGGGTTACTGAAGGTGGAGCAGGTGTGGTAAACCACTGCGCGTTGCCTGCGGCTAAGCGCAACAACGTAGGCTCTCATTAGCCTGTGGCTACTTGGCTTACTTGTCTTTCTTGGCACTGACTTCTGAAAGGGTAGCCACAGGCTACCATGTTCCAGGGCTTGTCGAGCGTAGCCACAGGCTACGCTCAGATCTCGGCCAGGCTACGGACAGATGGAGAAGTAGCGGATGGCCTTGAGGCGCAGGGTCCTCTGCGAGAGACCCGGCGCAGGATTTGGCCCTCACCCCCGGCCCCTCTCCCAAGGAGAGGGGTGTAGAGTGGCCTCGTGGTTGTTCCGGCTCGGTGGCGGTCTCCGCCCAGGCTTTGCGGCATTAGGCATTGAGGCTCCTAAGCTGGAGGTCTCTTCAGGCCCAAGGGCAGGTACGTTCGTGTGGGGGCTGGAGGTTGGCTTTAGGTAGGGCGGCCGGTGGTCAGTGGTCTCGTGGTCTCTTAAGCTTCGTGGCCGGTTAGGCCTAGGCCTCGCGTGCACCAAATGCAGGGCGCTGCGAGCCGAGGGTAATTGACGGGCGATGATTTTCGGACCACTATTGCTGATCCTATTCGAAGTAACCGGCGCGAGATAGAAGAAACTTAATTCCCTGACGCACAACCATTTCGGCGGACTTACGTCATGCTTGCAAACCCAGATACATCGCAACATGATCGACCCATTCAAACAGCGCCAACTCCGCATTGAGCACCTCCTTCAGCACATCGAGAAGATCCGGCATCTACCCCGAACGTTCCATGGGGACCATGATGGAATGGATCGTATCGCAGTGCGTCACCAGGACTTCCCCTTCCAACGAGGGACCGAGCGGATGTCCGAATACTACTACGTGGTCGTTGAACCCAACACCAAGGTCATCGTGCGGATAGAGAACCCTTACGAGGACCTACGGGGTATCAGTCACCTGGATTCGTTTCCGCCAGGAGTGATACCGCTGGAAGAACTACTGAAGCAGGGCTTGCTGACATTCGAGCATTAGATTAGCTACCCATGCGCCGGTGGCTACTCCCCCTCCTACTGCTCTCGATGCTACCCATCGCAGCGGTGACGGCCACATGGAAGCAGCCGAGTGCCACGGTCATTCCGGTAAGCGAAACGGTGTACGTGACCAAGACCGGGCAGAAGTACCATCGCGGCAGCTGCGGGTACCTGAGCCAAAGTAAGCGGGCCATAGAGCTGGGTGTGGCCAAGGCATCAGGGTACACACCTTGTAGTAGGTGTAAGCCTCCGAGATAGAAAATGCACCTACTCTGTGAACACTCATTCCAACCGTGGCC
>Ga0209097_10002937_pt1 | contig 13416 bp, 14 predicted proteins | sample AD_UKC052_MetaG_FD_184419 | JGI IMG/M metagenome (GOLD analysis project Ga0209097, IMG submission 184419) | Active sludge microbial communities of municipal wastewater-treating anaerobic digesters from USA - AD_UKC052_MetaG (SPAdes) (version 2) | ecosystem: Engineered > Bioreactor > Anaerobic >... | reverse complement strand
AACTTCATCCCATTGTCGTCATGGTCAACCCATCCGATTTCCAGCACACCATTCGACGCATCTTTCACCACCACGGAAATCACTCCGTCATTGTGCTGCCACAATCCTGCCCACTCGCCGCTTTCGCGCGAGATATCCAGCGGCGTATGCCCCACAGGGTCCACCGTATAGACCGCACTGCAGCCCATCCCCAACATCACCACGCCCAGCACCACCACCAACATCTTCGCAACCCACAGTTGTCTCATGGCACGCCCTTGGTGAGATCCGCGCCCTCCGCGGAACTGTCGACGAGTTTGAACATCGGGAACCGGTCATACTTGCGAAAACCGAGGGAGAGCCAGAATTGCTGCGCCCTTCCATTTGCGCGCTCAACATCAACGTGGATCGAAGACACCCCGACCTTCAGCATCTGCGACTCCACAAAACGGAATACATTTCGGCCCAACCCCTGCCCCCGATAAGCTTCGTGCAGGTAGAATTCATCCATGATCGCGTGACGTCCGTGCTCAAGGCTGAACGCGAAGGTCACCGCCATGTAGCCGGCAATCGCGTCGCCGCTCTTCACAATCCAGCCACGGCCCAACCGCGGATTCGCCACCATGTATTCCAGGCGGGAGATGATGATGGGCTCATCGAAGACAAGCCCCTCCATCGCATAATATTCACGCAACATGGCGAGGGCATCCCTCATGTGCTGCGTGTCCAAGGACATGTAGCTGATCGTATCGCCACTCATCCTGCTTCTCCCCTCTGCACCGGGCCCGATTGCCCCCTCGATATTTCCACCGCCACGCTTCGGGCAAAACGCAACGCGGCAGGCTTGTCGACTGTCACCGTGGCTCGTTGAACTTTCGGATGCTGAAGACAAAGCTGGGCAATCCGATCCGCCAACGTCTCGATCAGATTGAAGTGACTCGCTTCGACCAGTTTGATCACTTCCTTCTTCAACCCCTTGTAGTCGATGGCGTCATCAAGGCTATCGCTCTTTGCCGCCGCCGAATGATCGCACTCGAGCACAATATTGATGATCACATCCTGCTTCTCACGCTTCTCTTCGGGATATACGCCGATAATGCAGCGCAACGCAAGATCTCGAATATGTATCTTATCCTTGTTCATTGATCATTCGCTGCTCACAACAGCCCCTGCCCTCCGTCAACAAAGAGAATCTGTCCCGTCATCGATTCTGCCTTTGCCAGAAACACTACCGCCTCCACGACCTCCACCGGCTTCACCTGCCGCTTCAACGGCACCGGACCTGCCTTGTCATGCAGGTACTTCTGCCCCTTGCCCGGCGGCGGCAGCACCGCGCCGGGCGCAACCGCATTCACCCGAATGCGCGGAGCAAGGTCCAGAGCAGCAATCTTCGTGAACTCGGCCAAAGACTTTTTGGCGAGTACGTACGGAACGCACTCGGCGTCGAGGCTCGTGATCCGCCGATCCACCAGATTGACGATCGCGCCCTTCTTCACCCGCTTCGCAAACGCACGCGTGAGCAGCATGGGAACAAACAGGTTCGGCCAGAACTCCTGCCCGATCTTCGATGCCGTCATGCTGGCCGTCGTGTCCTTATGAAAGACGGCGGCATTGTTGACGAGAATGTCCAGCCGGCCGGCCGTCTTCACGACAGACGCGACCAGACCGTCGCACGCCGCTTCGGATTCGAGCCCAGACTGAACCGCCACGCCTCCGAGATCCTTCGCAAGCGCCACCGCTTCTTTGCGGGATGAACGGTATTGGATCACCACGCAGGCGCCTTGGGCCGCAAAGGCCTCGCAGATTGCACGCCCGATGCGAACCCCGCCGCCCGTCACCAGCACCACTTTGCCTTGCAGGTCCATGCCCCGAGTATACAAACGCCACGCCGCTTTCCAAGCCCTGCGCTGCGAATCCCGGCGAGGATTGCCACAATCAGCTCCCAACGGTAGAATACGGGGTGAACGGGGGTATACTCGGCCATGAAAAAACTTCTCTTTGCGTCGGTCCTCTTGATGACTTGTTTGGCGGCCTTTCATGCCCCTGCCGCTGAGGCACCCGTCAAACAGGATGTCGTCTACACCATCCCCATCCGTGGAATGATCGAACCCGCCTTGCTCTACGTCATCCGCCGCGGTGTCGCCGAGGCACGCGCCACCGACGCCAAGGCCATCATCTTCATTATGGATACGCCCGGCGGCACAGTCGACGCCGCCAGCGAAATTGTCAGGACCATCCAGAACGTCAACATTCCCACTTACACCTTCGTGGAAAAGAACGCCTTCTCCGCAGGCGCCATCATCGCGCTGGCCACCCGCCATATCTACATGGCCCCCGGCAGCGTCATCGGCGATGCCATGCCCATCATGATGTCTCCGTTCGGGGGCGTGCAGGAGATGACCGAGGATTTGAAGGAAAAGGCCGTGTCGGGCGTCGCCGCGCTGATCCGCTCCGCTGCCGAGGCCGGCGGCCACGACAAGGCCCTCGCCGAAAAAATGGTCAGGCGTGACGAGGTGTTCAAGATCAACGACGAGGTCATCTGCCCCGCCGGCCAACTGCTTACGCTGACAAATATCGAAGCGGAGAAACCCATCGGCAAACAGAAACAGCCTCTGCTTTCCTCGGGCACCGTCAAAGACGTGAATGAACTGCTGCAGAAGATCGACCTCTCCGGCGCGGAAGTCCGTGAGCTCAAGGTGACGGCCGTGGAACGTATCGCCCGCATGATTGCCGCAGCAGCGCCTCTCTTTCTCATCGGCGGCCTGCTCGGCATCTACGTCGAGATCAAGACGCCCGGATTCGGCCTGCCCGGTATTCTCGGCATCCTCTCCCTCGCCATCTTCTTCTGGGGGCACCACATCGCCGGACTCGCCGGCATGGAAGACCTGCTGATCTTTACAGCCGGCGCGGTCCTCCTGGTCGTTGAAATCCTGTTCATCCCCGGATTCGGCGTGATCGGCGTCACCGGCATCGTGCTTATGCTCTGGGCGGTGCTGAGTGCAATGGTCACCCACTACCCCGGTTCGCCCTGGTATCCCACGTGGGAACAGATGCAGTTCCCCCTGGTGAAGCTCTCCGTCGCGCTCGTCGTCGGCACGGGGCTAGCCGCATGGCTCAGCCGCTATCTGCCCGACACCATCCTGTTTCGACGGCTTGTGCTCGCCAAGGCCACGCGACACAGCGAGGGATTCGCCGCCTCCAGTGACGCCTCGGGTCTCCTCGCTTCAGAAGGAAAAGCGTTGTCCGATCTTCGGCCCTCCGGCTCCGCCATGTTCGGCGATCGCAAGGTCGACGTACTGACGAGCGGCGAGTATCTGCCCGCCGGATCGAGAATCCGTGTTGTGGAAACACACGGAAACCGTATTATTGTCGCCGCATGCGAGAGCAAATCCGACAAGAAAGGCCCGAGCTGAAACTATGACATCCGCTGTTCAGATTTTCCTCATCCTCGTGGTGGTGGGGATGTTCCTGATCGGTGCCGAGATATTCCTGCCGGGCGGGGTTATCGGCGTGATCGGCGCTCTGGCCCTCTTGATGGCAGCGGGCATGGGTTTCGTGGCTTTCGGCATTCAAGGAGGCATGCTTTGCGCCTTGATCATCGTCATACTTACCGGCGTCTGCATCGTCCTCTGGGTTCGGTTCTTCCCCAGCACGCGTATGGGTAAGAACTTGATGCTCTCGAAGGACGGCAAGCTGTTCAAGAGTGCAGCGGCTGAACTTGTGAATCTCACCGGCAAGGAGGGCGTGGCCCTGAGCACCCTCCGCCCCTCCGGTATTGCACAGATCGAGGGAAAACGCGTGGATGTCGTCGCCGATGGAAGTTGGATCGAAACCGGCAAACGGATATGCGTGACCCGCGTGGAAGGCTCGCGCGTTCTCGTTCGCGAAACCTCCTCACCCACAGGCGGCCCGACCTCATGAGATACGCCTTGCTGACATTGCTTGTCCTCGCCCTCCTCTGTTCGCCGGTTTCTGCCTTCCAACTCGTCAGTGTCGACAGCTATACGCTGGACGCGGGCGCGGCCACGACCAACGAGTTGATCATTTCCGCCAACACGGTCCGGATCGCCGGCGCTGCCCACGACGATCTCTTCATCATGGCCACCACGGCCGAACTCGGCGGCCGCTTTGATGCCGACGTCTGGGCCATGGCCGATGCCGTGACCTTCACGGGCGAAGCCGACGACGATGTCCGTGTCTTCGGTCGAGCGCTCGAGGTCCGTGGCAATGTCCGCGGCAGCCTGACCGCCATCGCCAATTCCATCGTGGTGTCCAATGGCGTCGTCATCCGCGGCACCGCTGTCCTCATCGGCGAAACGGTGATCTCCGAAGGCGATGTACACGGCTCCCTCAAGATCGCCGGCAGCAGTGCCACCATCAGCGGACACGTCCACGGCAACGTACGGGTCGCGGCCGAAGACATCGTCATCATGCCCGGCACGGAGATTGACGGCGACCTCATCTACTCATCTTCCGAGGACATCTTCCTCGACAAGTCCGTGAAACTCAACGGCCAGCTGGTGCGCAAGACGGTGGATGCCTTCTCATGGTCGTCCCCGGCACCCACCTTCACCCAGGTCGCCACCGTGCAGTCATTCTTCTACGTATGTGCCATGCTGGCGGCGCTGCCTTTCATGGCCCTGTTCCCACGCTTCACAGGCCTCGCCGTCCGTCAGTTACGCCAGCGCTCGTGGGCAAGTCTGGCCACCGGCGTCGTCGCCATCTGTATCGTGCCGCTCGCAAGTCTTCTTCTGATGATCACCGTCATCGGCATTCCACTCGCCATCCTGCTCCTGTCGGCTTATGGCATGCTGATCTATCTCGCCAAGGTGCCCGTGGCCCTCATGCTGGGCGGTCTCATTCTTCGCCGGCGCGGACCTCAGCCGTTCGCACGTGTATTCACCGCCCTGTCGATGGGCTTGCTCATACTTTTCGCGGCGGGCGCGCTTCCCGGGATCGGGACGCCCGTCAAGCTGCTGACCATCTTCCTCGGCATGGGCGGCATGATAACGGCCATCTTCAGTTCCCAACTCGGCCACCATCAGGACCCTGACGCTCAACCGCCCCCGCTCGCGCAGAACCCGGCTACGCCGCCCGACTTGACCTCTCAGAACAACAACGAAGGTCCGCAAGAAGGAAAGGAATAACGACCATGGCACAGCAATTCATAGCCCTACTGTTCATCCTGATGGCTATCGCAGTCCTTGTTCTCATCGGGGTGTTCTTCTACTTCCTGAAGGTCTGGATTCGCGCCGCCATGTCAGGCGCGCGCGTCAGCCTGTTCAACCTCCTCGGCATGAAGTTGCGGCGCGTGCCGCCCACCCTCATCGTGGACGCCCGCATCCGTCTCGTGAAGGCTGGGCTCGACCTCGACACCGATGCCCTTGAAGCCCACTACCTCGCGGGCGGTAATGTCATTAATGTCGTCCAGGCCCTCATCGCCGCCGACAAGGCCACCATTGATCTCACCTTCCAGCGCGGAGCCGCCATCGATCTTGCCGGCCGGGATGTCTATGACGCCGTCCGCACCAGCGTGAATCCAAAGGTCATCGATTGCCCGGATCCCGCCAAGGGCACCGTCATGCTCGACGCCGTCGCCAAGGACGGTATCCGCCTCCTCGTAAAGGCCCGTGTGACCGTGCGCGCCAACCTGGAACGCCTCGTCGGCGGCGCCACCGAGGATACGATCATCGCCCGCGTCGGTCAGGGCATCGTCAGCGCTATCGGCTCGTCTCTCACCTACAAGGACGTGCTGGAGAATCCCGACCACATCAGTCGCAAGGTGCTCGAGAGCGGGCTCGACTCCCAAACCGCGTTTGAGATTGTCTCGATCGATATCGCTGATATCAGCGTTGCCGGTACCGGCGCACGCGACGTGGCCAACGTCGGCGCCATGCTGGAAACCGAGCGCGCCGAAGCCGACAAGAAACTGCGCCAGGCCGAGGCCGAAGGCCGCCGCGCCATGGCCATCGCCGCCGAGCAGGAAATGCGCGCGCGCGTGCAGGAAATGCAGGCCAAGGTCGTCGGCGCACAGGCCGAAGTCCCCCTCGCTCTCGCCGAAGCCCTCCGCAAGGGCAAGCTCGGCGTCATGGACTTCTACCGCATGCAGAACGTCATCGCCGACACCTCGATGCGCGAGTCCCTGTCCGAAGGCGGATCTGAGCAGCCCAAGGGCTGACCGGAAAGGCTGTCTTGAACATGATCCCTGAAAGGATCGTACAGGCCGGCGGAGGAGCAGACGCACTCGTCTGGATCATCCTCGCCATCTTCTGGGTTGTCGCCCAGGTGATCTCGAAAGCCGCACGACGACTGCCGCCTTCCAAGCCGCAGTCGCCCCCGCGGCCTCAGCCGCGCGGGGCTGTTCCCTCGGAGTTGCAGGACTTTCTCAACTCCCTGGCCCAACTCCAAAGCGGTCCGATCGAACCGCCGCCGCTGGACACCCCGCTCAGACCCATACCCTACGGGCAAACAGTCGCCCCACCGCCTCCGCCGCAACCCCATCAGCCCCAGCCGCAGACGCGGCGAAAGCACAAACAGAAGGCGCCCAAACACGTTGATCCTGTGATAGAGGAAGTTCTGCCACCCACCCCGGCTGCGCCCCAGTCGCTGGCCGAGGTATCATTCGACTCGCGGGTTGAGGCACTTCCGCGAGCCGTCACTGCGCAGCGCACCGATACGGCGAGGCAGTTTCTGGCGGCGACGGAGAAGGCGTTCAGGATGAGGATGCCGACCATGACCCCCGGCGGTCAGCACAGGAAGCCGAGTCCGCTGCTGCAAAAGATGCTGACGGGAAAAGCGGCGTTACGACGGGCCATGCTCAGCCGCATCGTGCTCGGTCCGCCAAAAGCTTTTTCATAATCGGCGTGACGTGCTTCACCACGTCACGCTCTGAAGCGCACGCCGGAACGCCCTGGAACAGGTGCCAGCGTTCCTTGTGTGTCGCCGACGCTCCCGGCTTCAACACGCCGAGCGGGGCCAAGGTCTCCAACTCCAAAATTCTGCGGTCCGTGTACACTTCGAGGTTCACGTTTCCATCCGGATAGAGCCCCCGGTCGTCTCTCGCGAACAGCTTCACAAACAGTTCACCACGCCTCAGGTACCCCACCCACCCTTCTCGCTGCGCCATACCCAGCTTTGTGGAACCACGGCGCGGATCCTGGCGAATCAGTACGAACTTCGCGCCCACGCGAATACGCGGATCACTGAGATCGGTGTAACTCCACAAGCTCCAGTTCTGGTTCGGCGTCACCCGGTCGTCGTGCGATACGACCGGCGGCAGCGGAAGAATCGCAAGTCCGCGTGGTGCCATCACGCTCAGCGCCCACGGTGCGCACTCCACCGGACGCCGCAATGTGTTCGTCAAGCTATGAGCAACTTCCACACCATTCGATCGATCATCGAATCGGATTTCGATCGATTTCTGAAGCCCCGTAATCGGACCCGGAGGAGCCACCACCCGCACACCACCGCGAATCTTCTCGAGCTCTATCGGCCCATTATCAAGCTCATAGGTGCGGGGCTTGTGTTCCGGTGCAACCCACAGCCGATGCCCGCCCCACAGCATCCACTTGCCGCGGGCCTTGCGTCCAAGCTGCTCGGGGAAAACACTAAAGACGTTCCCGCATCCACACGCGCCGAAATGAAGGATGCGCGGCCCGACATCCAGCGTGATGATCAACTCCAGGCGGCCGTTGCTCACGCGGATGTTCCGCTTCCAGCCACCGTATTCGATAAGTTCGCAATTCATCTGCGCCTTCCTTGCGTAGAGCGAGTACTCATAGCACCCCCCACCCTTTATCCGCAAGATAACCTTGAAGATCGCCTCATCCTCGTGTAGGAAGAGACCCCGAAGTTGCCGGACTTGCCCGCCGGAGGCGGGGTGGCGCGGGGCCACCACATGCGCGAGAACGGCAGTTGTTCTTTTCTTTGATGTGCCGGAGTGGCGGCCTGCCCCCGCATGGCGGGGGAATGGCAGATGGCCCAAAAGGGCCACAGGCGCACTGGACAGGAGCACCCGGGAATGCCCCAAGCCTGATGTCCTACATCAGGACTGACAGAGCCGGGTTCAGCTCCCGGATGCGGCAGGGCATTTCATGGCGGCTTTTTGGACTTATGTTTTGGAATCTTTAAGCGGTAAAGGCCTGTATACTGGGCATACGCAGGATGTGGAGCAGAGATTGGCAGTCCACAACCAAGGCCGAGCCTCGTATACTAGCAGAGGCGTGCCATGGCGACTTATGTACAGCCGTGGCTTTGACAGCCGGAAGCAGGCCATCGCGCACGAAAGAGAGATTAAGAAGATCGGCGCGCGATCATTTTTAAAGGATGGTCAGATTTGGATAGGTTGCCGGAGTGGCGGAATGGCAGACGCACTGGACTCAAAATCCAGCGCCTTTAACGGGCGTGTGGGTTCAACTCCCACCTCCGGCACCAGAATTCGCACCGCGAATTCTGGTGCCGCCACGCCGTAGCCCGAAGGGCGTAGGCGGGCAAACCTTCTCCACGCTCTTCGTTTGGTGCCGCCTCGGCGAAGGCCCCGCGAAGCCGAGCCCGCCTCGCCGTCTTGTCCGCCGTAGCTTCAGCGAAGGCGGAAGCCCCCGCCGCCCAAGGTTGAATTGTCCCCCCTTTTCGCCTACCTTGTCCCCAGGAGCTATTCGCGATGTCTACACAGTCCATGTACGAGAAGATGAAGGCGAAGCTTGGCCACGTCGTGCCCGATGTGGAACTGCGCTACAAGGCCGAAATCGCCGATGAGATCATGCAGCTCAAGAAGGAGCGCAACGCGGTCATTCTCGCGCACGCCTACATGGAACCGGCGCTTTATCACTCCGTACCGGATTTCACCGGCGATTCCCTCGGCCTCAGCAGACAGGCCGCCAAGACCACCGCCGATGTCATCGTCTTCTGCGGTGTGAAATTCATGGCCGAGACGGCCAAGATCCTCAGCCCCGGCAAAACCGTTCTCCTCCCTTCGATGGAAGCTGGCTGCTCTCTCGCAGCCAGCATTACGGCCGACGACGTCCGCGAACTGAAGCGTCGCTTTCCCGGCGCTCCCGTTGTCACGTACGTCAACACGTACGCCGATGTGAAGGCCGAGTCGGACGTCTGCTGCACCTCCAGCAACGCCGCGGCGGTGGTCCGCTCACTCGACGCCGACAAGATCATCTTTCTTCCCGATGAGTACCTCGCCCGCAATGTTGCCCGCGAGACCGGCAGGAAGATCATCTTCCCGACGATCGGCGGCAAAGCCCAGCCGTCCGCCGCCGAAGCCGCCGGCGATTTCCAGATGATCGGCTGGAAGGGCCGCTGCGAGGTCCACGAACGCTTCATCGTGGATGATGTGAAAAACGCGCGGAAGCAGTTTCCCGACGTCCTCGTTCTCGCCCACCCCGAGTGCAGCCCGGCCGTCGTCAAGGCCTCCGATTTCTCCGGCAGCACTACGGCCATGGTCGACTACATCAAGGATTCGAAGGCACGACGATTCCTCCTCCTGACCGAGTGCAGCATGGGCGAGAATGTCGCGGCCGAGAATCCGGACAAGGATATGATCAGGATATGCAGCATCCGTTGCCCGCACATGAACGAAATCACGCTCGAGGACACGCGGGACGCGCTGAAGCTGAATCAACACATCATTGAAGTACCCGAGGATATCCGGCGCCGTGCGCTGCGCGCCGTAGAGCGTATGATTCAGATCGGCTGAAATACACCGCCCGTGGACATAGGTGCGGCCTCAGGGTATCTTACAGAGGGGTTGAGCTATGCAGAGAACGATCTGGATAGTGGATGACGATCTCATGGTGTTGGATGTCCTCAGCACCATGGTATCCTCCTTGGGCTACAAGGTCCGCAGTTTCTCGGATCCCAAGGACCTGCTTCAGCAGTACTCAAACCAGCCGCCGGATATCGTCATCACCGATGTACGCATGCCCCGGATGTCGGGCATCGAACTCACCCGCGCGCTCATACAAAAGGATCCCCGCGTGCAGGTGATCGTGCTGACCGGCTTCCCTTCCGTACCCGACGTTATGGAAGCCCTGCGATCGGGCGCCAGCGATTATCTTTCCAAGCCGACCACGACCGGTGAGCTTCATATCCGCATCGAACGCCTGCTGGAGAATCGCAAGTTGCAGGAACGGTTGAAATTCACCCGGCTCGTGGCAACAGGCTTGGTGGAATCCCTGCCGCTCTGGCTGATCCTGGGCATGCTGGTCGCAAAGATATTCCGGTAGACCTCAGGCTAACCGAACCACCAACCCCTTCCGTTCAAGATACGGATTTTGGCGCCGTCCCGGAATTGCCGTATTCCGGAACGATCTGATGAAGCAGCCGGGAAACATCATCGCGCTGATCTTCCAGGGCGGCCGCCTCCAGCGCCGCAACCTGCGCATCCAGATTTGTCGCGACAAAGGAACTGGCCGCTTTCGCGAGAACAATCTTCTCGTGCGTCGTTCGCTCATAGGCTTCGTCTGTGGCAGCCAGTTCTTCGAAGAGCTTCTCGCCGCCACGATTGCCGGTGAAATGAATGTCGATGTCGTGTCCGAGTTCCAAACCCGAGAGACGAATCATGTCCTTGGCGAGGTTGACGATCTTCACCGGATCGCCCATATCCAGCATGAAGATCTCGCCGCCACGACCCAGCACCGCTGCCTGCAACACGAGTTGAACGGCTTCGGGGATCAGCATGAAGTAGCGTTGCATATCCGGATGCGTCACGGTCACAGGACCGCCCCCGGCAATCTGCCTGCGGAACGTCAATACCACGCTGCCGCGGCTGCCCAGCACGTTCCCGAAGCGAACAGCCACGTAAGGCCTGCCGGTGGCAAGGGCCGTCTGTCGCAACAGCAACTCGGCCACTCGCTTTGTCGCACCCATGATGCTCGACGGATTCACCGCCTTGTCGGTCGAGATCAGGACGAAATGATTCACGCCCGTAATCTGCGCCGCATGCAGTAGATTGCGTGTTCCCATCACATTATTCGTCACGGCCTCGGAAGGGTCCTGCTCCATGAGAGGAACATGCTTGTGGGCGGCCGCATGGAACACCACGTCAGGCCGATGCCGCCGGAACACGGCCTCAATGCGCGGCGCAAACCGCGTATCGGCAATGACGGGAATGATCTGCGTTGAAGCCTTCTCGCCGGCTGCCGTGGTCTTGGATACCAATCGGTTGAGCTCGCCCACGACTTCAAACACACTGTTCTCGCCGTGCCCCATCACAATCAGTTCGCGGGGATTCCGCTCGAGAATTTGCCGGCAAAGCTCCGACCCAATGGATCCGCCCCCACCCGTCACCATGACGCGCTTCCCGAACAAAAAATCGTGCACCGCTGCCATGTCGGTTTTAACCGGCGCCCGCCTCAACAAGTCCTCAATGTCCACGTGGCGAAGCTGGTTTACCCCCACCTTGCCGGAGATGATGTCGTACATGCCCGGCATCGTGCGTGACGGCACACCCGCAACCTCGCACAGCGCCACGATTTCGCGAATGGTCTTGCCCGGCGCCGTGGGCATCGCGATGACCACCTCCTCCACCTTCAGTTCCTTGACGACCTTGGGGATATCCGTCTTGGCACCCATGACGGGTATGCCATGGACCGACATGCCCCACTTCTGCTCATCGTCATCAAGGAACGCGACCGGCTCGAGATCCAGGCGATCGCTGTACTGCATCTCCCGGACAATCATGGCCCCCGCATCGCCCGCGCCGACCACCAGCACGCGCTTCCGACCGCCGATCTTTCCCCGCCGCCGCTGAAAATAGGCCGCCACCGCCTCGCTGTAGCGCGTGGAGAAAAGGATGGCCATCGTCAGCAGCCCGTCGATCAACGGTAGCGAATACGGCAGGCTGACCTGGGGGAACGGGTCCAGCACGCGCTCCGCCAGCACCACCGCAAAAAGCCGGCCAGTGGCCACGCCGACGGCGGCAAGAATCGACAAGGCCTCGTCCACACCCGCGTAGCGCCAATACTTGTTGTAGAGCTGATAACGAAAGAACACCGGCAGCTTCACGAGGAGTGCCAGCACCGTGTAGAACACCAACCCGTAAGTCTCCTTGGGCAGCCACAGACTGAACGGTTGGCGCAGCAACAGCGCGACCTCGGGCGTGAAGAACAGCAGCCAGATGTCCAGCATCAGATAATATCTGTTGCGAATATGTTGCATGACCACCCTGCACGCCACCGCGTTTTCAACGCAACACGGCCACAAACGTCTTCAGGAGTATACCCAAATCCGAGGCCAGTGTTCGATGTTCAAGATATTCGAGTTCGATCCGGAGCTTATCGGGAAGCACTTTCTCCCGGTAGGTCTTCTCCCACTCCTCGCCTTCAAGCATCTGCTCCTCGTGGCGATAGAGTACCGAAGCCGCGCTCGTAATGCCCGGCCGCACGGCCAGCACACGCCGTTGCTCGGGCGTGTATCCCTCGACATAGCGGGGATCCTCCGGACGCGGCCCGACGAGACTCATATCGCCCTTCCAAACATTGATGAGCTGCGGCAGCTCGTCCAGTTTCGTGCGCCGCAACCAGGCTCCCACTCCGGTGATCCGCTCGTCGCCGGCCCGCGTGATGCCCGGCCCGGCCGACGCTGCACCCTCCCGCATACTCCGGAATTTGTAGAGCGTGAACAACCGGCCGTCCCTGCCCACTCGCTGCGCCCGATGGAACGCAGGCCCGGGGGAGGTCAGCCGGACAAGCAAGCCCACGACGACAAGCAGCGGGGCCAAGACCAGTAGTCCGCCGCCCGCCGCGACCACGTCCAACAGCCTGCGCGCAACGGCGCCTCTATCGCCGGAAAGCGTTGACGATGTCGACCACGGCATCCACCACATCCTCCACATCCTGATCCGTCATCTTGGAGTAGATTGGCAGCGAGACTACGCGCTGATATTCCCCGTACGCCACGGGGAAATCTCCCGGCTCATATCCGTATCTCTCGCGGTAGTACGGATGTATGTGAAGCGGAATGAAATGAACCGACGAACCAATACGTCGCGTCCTCAACTCTTCGATGAACTGTCCGCGCGATATCTTCAGTCGATCGAGATTCAGCCGCAGGATGTACAACTGCCACGCGTGCCCCGCCCACGGCATGACCTCGGGGATCTGCAGCTCCGGCAGATATCCAAACGCCTCGCCATAACGGCGGGAAATATCCACCCGTCGCTGCCACATGCGGGTGGCCTTTGCCAACTGCGCCAACCCCATCGCTGCGGCGATGTCGGTCAGGTTATACTTGAAACCGGGCGCCACGATCTCGTAATACCACGACCCCTCGGCCGTGTAGCGCTTCCATGCGTCTTTGCTGATGCCGTGCAGCCGCATCACCCGACAGCGGTCCGCCCACTCGGCGTTGGCCGTGGTTACCATCCCGCCCTCACCTGTCGTGATCGTCTTCGTCGCATAGAAACTGAAACATGCGAGGTCACCGCCATAC
>Ga0209097_10002919_pt1 | contig 13445 bp, 8 predicted proteins | sample AD_UKC052_MetaG_FD_184419 | JGI IMG/M metagenome (GOLD analysis project Ga0209097, IMG submission 184419) | Active sludge microbial communities of municipal wastewater-treating anaerobic digesters from USA - AD_UKC052_MetaG (SPAdes) (version 2) | ecosystem: Engineered > Bioreactor > Anaerobic >... | reverse complement strand
CCTATTCATCCCTTCATTACTGCCTACTGCTGGAGCTAAACGTGGCGATCACTTACCTAAAAAAAGCGGCTAAGACCCCTGAAACTGAAACGGCTACCGCGCAGCAAGTGGTCACCACCATGTTGGCTGACATCCAAACTCACGGCGAAGCCGCCGTGCGGCGCTACGCGTCTGATCTGGATAAATGGAGCGGCGCGATCATCGTCACACCCGAAGAGATCGCGGCCAACGCGCGCGAGGTGCCTGCACAAGTCAAAGCCGACATCGACTTCGCCATCGCGCAGGTGTCGCAGTTCGCGCAGGCGCAGCGTCAGTCGCTCTCTGAGTTTTCTACCGAATTGCATCCCGGTGTCACCGCGGGACAGCGCGTGATTCCGGTTAACGTGGCCGGTTGCTACGCCCCGGCGGGTCGCTACGCCCACATCGCCAGCGCCTACATGGGTGTGGCCACCGCCAAGGCCGCCGGCGTGAAAACCATCATCGCCTGCTCGGGTCCGTTTCGTGGCGGCCCGATGCACCCGTATCTGCTGTACGCCTTCAATAAGGCGGGCGCGGACGTGATCATGACCTTGGGTGGCGTGCAGGCCATTGCCAGCATGGCCTATGGTCTGTTCACCGGAAAACCGGCCGACGTGATCGTCGGGCCGGGCAACAAATTTGTGGCGGAGGCCAAGCGCACGTTGTTTGGTAAGGTGGGCATTGACGTCTTTGCGGGCCCATCCGAAATCGGCATCATCGCGGATGACTCCGCCGACCCAGACATCGTCGCTAGCGACTTAGTCGGCCAAGCCGAGCACGGCCATGAGTCGCCCGCGTGGCTGTTCACCACCAGCCGCGCCATGGCGGAGGCGGTGATGCAGCGCATGCCCGCGCTGATCGAAAAGCTGCCGCCTACTGCGCGCGACGCTGCGGGTTCGGCGTGGCGCGATTACGGCGAAGTGATTCTTTGCGACAGTCGCGAAGAGGTGGTTGAAGTGTCGGATCGCTACGCCAGTGAGCACTTGGAAGTGCACACGTCGGAGCTTGATTGGTGGCTTGCGCGGCTAACCTGCTACGGGTCGCTGTTCTTGGGCGAAGAGACGACGGTGGCGTATGGCGACAAAGCCAGCGGCCCTAATCATGTGTTGCCGACCAAAGGCGCGGCGCGTTATTCCGGCGGGCTTTCGGTGCATAAATTTCTCAAAACGCTCACATGGCAGCGCATGACGCGCGATGCCGCGCGTGACATCGGGTTGGCTACCGCGCGCATTTCGCGGTTGGAAGGTATGGAGGCGCACGCCCGCACGGCTGACGACCGGCTCGCCAAGTATTTTCCTGGCGAACGCTTTGATCGCGGCACGCCGGTTGAGGTTTAACGTGGAACTCTGCAAGGGTAGGCGACGACTTGGCGTCGCTCGATGCAACGAGGAAGCGCGGCTAAGTCCGCCTACAAACTGCTTAGGCAAACGTGGCAACAATGCATAAAGCGCCTTCGGCGAACGGCAGTGCTTTTGACTTGAGCGGTCGTACGGCATTGGTGACCGGCGGAAGTTCTGGGTTGGGCGAGGCGATGGCACTTGCGCTGGGGCAGGCCGGCGCGCGGGTGCTGTTGTTGGCTCGTCGCGTAGAACAGCTGGAGGCGGCCGCTGAGCGGCTGCGGGCGCACGGCGTCAGGGTCGACGCCTTGGCGTACGACTTGGCGCTTCCCGCGTCGGTGCAAGACGCCGCGCGTGAGGCGCTGGCGATAGCGCCAGTGGACATCTTGGTCAACGCTGCGGGCGTGAACTTGCGTCAGCCTTTTGCGGAGGTTACACCGGAGACTTGGGGCATGCAGTTGCAGCTCCATCTCGGGGCGCCGTTTTTCCTAACGCAGGCACTTGCGCCGACCATGAAAGCGCGCGGCTGGGGCCGCATCATCAATATCGCGAGCCTGCAGAGCTATCGCGCGTTCGCTAACAGCGCGCCCTACGGTGCGGGCAAGGGCGGCATCGTGCAGCTCACGCGCGCCATTGCGCAAGAGTGGGGGCGCTTTGGCATTACCTGCAACGCCATCGGCCCGGGTTTTTTCCCCACAGCGCTGACCGCCCCGGTGTTTGCAGACCCTACGTTGGCGCAGCGTCACGCCGACCAAACCTGCCTTGGGCGTAACGGCGAGTTGGCTGACATTCACGGACTGACCGTGTTTCTTGCTAGCAATGCCTCGGCCTACTTGACTGGACAAACCATCATGCTCGATGGGGGATATACCGCCAAATGACCACCGACAACCAACACGACGCGTTTTGGATGCCGTACACGCCCAATCGCCAGTTCAAACAAGCGCCGCGCATGCTGCACTCGGCCGAAGGGGTTGCGTATCGAGACGCCCAAGGCCGCGAGATTCTCGATGGCACCTCGGGACTCTGGTGCGTGGGGGCGGGTCACCGTCACCCGCGCATTAGCGCCGCGCTAAAGCAACAAATCGATCAGCTCGATTTCGGCTCGAATTTTCAGGTCGGGCATCCGGGCGCGTTTGCGCTGGCGGAGCGCATCGCGTCAGTGGCGCCCGAGGGGTTAGATCGTGTGTTTCTGGTCAACAGCGGTTCTGAGGCGTGCGACACCGCGTTGAAAATCGCGCTGGCTTACTGGCAGGCGCGCGGGCAGGGCGAGCGCAGCTTGTTTATTGGGCGCGAACGCGGTTTTCACGGCGTAGGCTTTGGCGGTATTTCGGTGGGCGGCATGACCAACAACCGCCGCGCGTTTGGTTCCGCGATGTTGCGCAGCGACCATCTGCGCAGCACGTGGGACCCGTCTCAAGCCTTTATTCGTGGTCAACCCGCGCACGGTGCGGACATGGCCGACGAACTGGAAAATCGCATCATCGCTCTGCACGGCTCCAACACCATCGCCGCCGTCGTGGTTGAGCCGATGGCCGGGTCGACCGGCGTCTTGGTGCCGCCCGTGGGTTACTTGCAGCGACTGCGAGAGATTTGCGATCGGCATGGGTTGCTGCTTATTTTTGACGAGGTCATCACCGGCTTTGGTCGCCTCGGGCATTGGTTTGCGGCGCAGCGTTTTGGCGTCGTGCCCGACATGATTTTGTTCGCCAAAACCGTGAGCAACGGCGCGGTGCCGCTCGGCGGCGTGCTGGTCAAGCGCGAAATTCACGACACCCTTATGCGCGGGCCGTTGCATCTCGCCGAGCTGATGCACGGCTACACATGCTCCGGTCACCCGCTGGCCTGTGCGGCGGGCTTGGCCATGATTGATCTACTCGAAGACGAGCAGCTGATCCAACAAGCCGACGCTCTGAGCCAACCGTTTGAAGACGCAGTGCACGCGCTGCGCGCCGTGCCGGGCGTGGTCAGCGTGCGCAACATTGGCTTGGCCGCTGGCATCGAGCTCGCACCGCTGCCAGGTCAGCCCGGTCTGCGCGGCGCGCAAGTTCAGGAAGCCGCGTTTCACGCTGGCCTACTCACCCGTGCTCCCGGCGACGCCGTGGTGCTTGCGCCACCCTTCATCAGCACACGCGAGGATATCGGTCGCATGGTTGATCGACTAGCGCACGCTATCAGAAGTTCGCATAGCGAGGCTGCGGCGGTGTAGCGTGCTTGGAGTGGTGGGTGGGCATTTAGTGGTCCGCTTTTCTGCCACCTTTCGTCCGGTAACTTACGTTTGGAGTGCAGTTTTGCGCGTCGAGCGACAGCCATACGGGGCTCGCGGCCGTATTTTGGCTTAAGTCAACACTGACAATAAGTCAGCGCAAAGCCAGCAGGAATAACGGTTTGCGCTCGAAAGCCGTGTCGGCAAATTTCAAGCGCATGCGCAGACATTTCGCGTGACGCGGCAGCGCTACGACGCGTCATGCGCGTCGTCACCACGACCGTCGGAACCGCAAGCGTTCCGACCTACGGCACTATTGCTGCAACGACATCCCGCATTGGGTGACCAAGTAATCTCGAATCAGCGGCCAAGTGTTGCGTGTGGCGGTGGGCGGGAAGGCAACGCCGTTGACGACCGCGCTGCCGGTAATTCCGAGGGCTACACGATTTCCGATCAGCATGTCGGTGGTGGCGAGCACTGAGCCGTCGCCGTCAATGTCCAGCTTGCAGTTTTGATAGCCAAACGGCCCGCCGTCGTAGCGCGCGACACAGAATTCGGTGTAGGTGCCGTTGCGGCAGTTTCCCGCCAGCAAAACCCTACCGTCGGGTTGCAGGGTCATGGCAGTGCTAGTGTCGTCGCTGCTGCCGATGGCGGTGATGACCTTGCCGGTGCTGTTCCACGTGGTGTCAAGCGTGCCGTTGGAGTTATAGCGCGCGGCGCAGAAGTCGTTGTTGGTGCCGTTGTAGCAGTAGCCGGCCAGCAGCACCTTACCGTCGGGTTGCAAAGTTATGGCGCCAGCAGAATCGTAGCCGCTGCCGATGGCGGACAGGAGCTTGCCGGTGCCATTCCAACTGGTGTCAAGCGAGCCGTTGGCGTTGTAGCGCGCGGCGCAGAAGTCGCTGGAGCAAGTTCCGGCCAGCAGCACCTTGCCGTCGGGTTGCAGGGTCATGGCAGAGGCGGTACCGTCACCGCCGCCCATCGCGGTGATAACCCGGCCAGTGCCGTTCCAAGTGGTGTCAAGCGTTCCGTTGGCGTTATAGCGCGTGGCGCAGAAGTCGTTGTTGCCGCCGTTGTAGCAGTAACCGGCGAGCAGCACCTTACCGTCTGGTTGCACGGCGATGGCAGCGGCGGAACTGAGGACGATGCCGATGTCGGTGATGACCTTGCCGGTGCCGTTCCAAGTGGTGTCGAGCGTACCGTTGAGGTTATACCGCGCGGCGCAGAAGTCTGACCCGGGGCCGATGTAGCACGTTCCGGCCAGCAGCACTTTGCCATCGGGTTGCAGCGTTATGGCTTGGGCGGAATCCCAAGCGCCATTGATGGTCGTCATGACCTGGCCGGTGCCGTTCCAAGTGAGGTCGAGCGTGCCGTTGGCGTTATAGCGCGTGGCGCAGAACTCATAGTAGCCGCTGTTGTTGTCGCACTTACCGGCGAGGAGCACCTTGCCATCGGGTTGCAGGGTCATGGCAGAGGCGGTATCGCTGCCGCTGCCGATGGCGGTGATGACCTTTCCGGTGCCGTTCCAACTGGTGTCGAGCGTGCCGTTGGGGGTATAGCGCGCGACGCAGAAGTCGTTGTTGGTGCCGTCGTAGCAAGTTCCGGCCAGCAGCACCTTGCTGTCGGGTTGCCGCGTCATGGCCGCGGCAGAATCGTCGCGGCTGCCAATGTCGGTGCTGACTTTGCCCGCGCCGAGCGGGCTTAAGGTGCCCCAAGACGCATCGAGGGTGCCCGGTTGGCCAGGCGTGGCGTTTACGAGTGGGGCGTAGCAGGCGCTAACGAGTGCGAGGGCTGCAACGACGCGGCCCACGAGGGGATTGACGTTCACGATGGTGACTCCTGAGTCGAGGTTAACGCTCAAAAGACGGATTCGCGACTAAAGCGCGACACCAGTGGTTTTGGCCATCGTGGATCCATGCGGCGCTAAATGGGCGACATCACCACGATCGTCGGAGTCGCGCGCGTTCCGACTTACTGCGTCGTCGCGTCGATTCGCGAAGTAACTAATTTGGGGTGCACAGTTTCACGCCCTCTCCATCCCACCCCTGCGCAACCAATTGGTTGTAAAGCGTAAGACTGGTCGTGAAGCGATGGTTCGGGTCGTCTGGGAAGCGCGTTTGGCCGCGAAACGCCCGGTACACCGGCACTTGTCCCGCAGCGCAACTCCCGCCGACGCCCTCAATGACGGGCAGAAAAGCGTACGAATCGATGCCTTCGTAATAGGGTAGTCGAGGAGAGGCTTGGTTGTTGGGATTGAGCGCGGCTAACGCGGTTTTTTCGCTATCGACCAGTGTGTAGAAATGACTGCCGCGCGTTTGGTTTTTTGCGATTTGGTCGAAGTAGTAGCGGCTAATGCCGAGCGCGCCCGGGTCAGCAAAAGAACGTGTAGAAAACGATTGCCCCGTACGAGCCCAGCCTGGCAACGCGTCAAGCGCTGCCTTTTCAGTGTCGCGAGAGGTCAGAAAGTAATAGTTCAGCGGGTTATAGATGTACTCGGTCAGCGTTTTAGGCGTGTTCGGGCCGCCGTCGTAACGGGCGAGACAAAAATCGTCATTGCTGCCGTTGGAGCAAAAGCCCGCGACCACGATCTTGCCGTCGGGCTGGAGCGCGGCGCTGTTGGCGACATCGTTGCCGCTGCCGATCGCGGTGATGACTTTGCCGGTGCTGTTAAAGCTCGTGTCGAGTGTGCCGTTAGCGAGGTAACGGGCGAGACAAAAATCAAAATTGGTGCCGTTGGAGCAATAGCCTGCAACTACGATCTTGTCGTCGGGCTGGAGCGCGACGCTATAGCCGTAATCGTCGCTATTGCCGATCGGCGTGATGACTTTGCCGGTGCTGTTAAAGCTCGTGTCGAAGGTGCCGTTAGCGAGGTAACGGGCGAGACAAAAATCGGAATTGGCACCGTTGGAGCAAACGCCTGAGACGATGATCTTGCCATCGGGCTGGAGCGCGAGGCTGATGGCGTAGTCGTCGCCAACGCCGATCGGTGAGATGACTGTGCCGGACCCGTTAAAGCTCGCGTCGAGTGTTCCGCTGGCGAGGTAACGGGCAAGACAAAAATCGTAAGTGATGCCGTTGGAGCAATAGCCTGCTACGACGATCTTGCCGTCGGGCTGGAGCGCAACGCCGCGTGCGACATCGCTGCCACCGCCGATCGTCGTGATGACTGTGCCGGTGCTGTTGAGGCTCACGTCGAGTGCACCGCTGGCGAGATAACGGGCGAGACAAAAATCGGTATTGGTGCCGTTGGAGCACCTGCCTGCGACGACGATCTTCCCGTCGGGCTGGAGCGCAACGCTGTAGGCAGCATCGGTGCCGCTGCCGATCGCCGTCATTACTTTGCCCGAGCCGTTAAAGCTCAAGTCGAGCGCGCCGCTGGCGAGATAACGGGCGAGGCAAAAATCGTAAGTCGTGCCGTTGAGGCAAGAGCCTGATACGACGATCTTGCCATCGGGCTGCAGCGCGACGCTATAGGCACCATCGTTGCCGTTGCCGATCGTCGTGAGGACTTTGCCGATGCCGTTAAAGTTCGTGTCGAGCGCGCCGTTGGCGAGGTAGCGGGCGAGACAAAAGTCGTAATCGGTTCCGTTGGAGCACGTGCCTGCGACGACGAACATGCCGTCGGGCTGGAGCGCGAGGCTGTAGGCAACATCGGTGCCGCTGCCGATCGGTGTGATCACTGTGCCAAAGCCCGAGCCAAAGGTGGCGTCCGGAGCCCCCGGGAGCGCGGCGGCAAGGCTGCTCACCACAATCCAGAGCACCGCAACTGCGCGCGCCGTGCCTGATCGAAGGCGGCAGGCTGTCTGTAGGGTAGGGATGACGGCAATCATGGGAACCTCCGGCTGAAGGGTTGACGGCCAACATTGGGTAACTCAATGATAGGACGCTTTCTCGCCGAATCAAGCTGCCCTATGGCAGCCATATGGCTGGTGTGACTCGCCTTTTGAAAGCTGCTTCGGCCGCCGCGAAGGCGCATTCCACGCGACGGCGCTAAAACTCAACAGGCAAGATGCATATCGTCGCTGGTTTTGGTCGTCGTTCATTCGTCCGGCGCTAGATGGGCGACGTCACCACGACCGTCGGAGCCGCACGCGTTCCGATCTACAGCACCAACGACATGCCGCACTGTGTGACCAGATACTCACGAATGACCGGCCAGGTTTTACGTGTGGCTTCGGTCGGGAAGGAGATTCCGTTGACGAGCGCGCTGCCGGTAATGCCAAGCGCCACGCGGGCGTGAATAAGCGAATCGGTGGTCGCAAGCACGCGGTTGTCGCCGTCAATGTCGAGGGAGCAACTTTTGTAGCCGAAAGGGCCGCCGTCGAGGCGGTTGGAACAGAAATAGGAGTCGCTACCGACAGTGCATGTGCCGGCCATCAGTATTCGTCCGTCAGGTTGTAGCGCGACCGCCGTCATGTCGTTCGCCCCGTTAGTGATGGAAAAGATGGCTTTGCCAGAGCCGCCAAACGTCATATCAAGCACGCCGTCCGAGTTGTATCGGAGCGCACAGAAACCGGGCATATTGTTGCTAGAGTCATTGCAATCTGCTGCGACGACGATTTTGCCATCGGGCTGTATCGCCACTGCACGGGCACGCCCCACCTCTTGACCGTTAGGCGAGATTACTGTCGTGACTTTGCCACCGGTGCCGAAAGTTGAATCAAGGCTGCCGCCTGTGGTGTAACGCAAAGCGCAAAGTCGTTCGCAGCCGCCCACAAGAACCAGTTTGCCGTCCGGTTGCAGAGCCATACTGTATGGAACGTTGTAAGCAGTTGGGACAATCGACGTGACAACTTTTCCCTGAGTGCCAAACGTCGAATCGAAACTACCGTTGCCCTGATAGCGTGCAGCGCAGAATTCATTGATACCAGGCACGCCGCAGTAGCCCGCGAGCACTATGTTCCCGTCCGATTGCGCCGCGATCGCAACAGCCTGATCGCGGCCCGCGCTGATCGCAGAAATTACCTTCCCGCCAATGCCAAATCCTGGATCGAGTGACCCATCCTCGTTGTAGCGAGCCATGCAAAAGTCGGTATCAACGCCGTTATGACAAGTGCCCGCAAGCAATATCTTGCCATCGGTTTGCAGCACGATGGCTTGAGCATGATCGGAAGCGTTGCCGATCATCGTCGTGACTTGTCCGCTAGCGCCAAAGTTCGCATCTGGGGTTCCGTTGGAAGTCAGGCGGACTGCGCAAAATCCGTCGCCGTTGCCCGTAAAGCAGATGCCCGCCAAAACTAATTTACCGTCCGGCTGGGTCACTACGGCTCTCGCACCAGAGCCAAAATTCATCAGGAATTTGCCTCCGCTGCCAAAAGTTTGGTCCAGCGACCCGTCCGCGTTATATCGGACGGCGCAGAAGCCAGACTGGCCGGGAGCCCAACATGACCCTGCCAACACGACCTTGCCATCCGGTTGTAGGGCCAAGCTGGTCGCGCCGCCGCCACCCGCAAATCCAGTGAGCAGTTTTCCAGCACCCACCGGACTTGCATTTGCCCAAGTGCTGTCCAACGTTCCTGGTTGGCCGGTTGTTCCATTGGCAATTCCGGTACTCAGGCAAAGGAACGCCGCCAAAGCACGCGGCGCGCTACTACGAAACAGAAAATCGATAGGCACTTGACTCAATCCTCGGCAGTTCACTAATTTGTTCGTGAGTGGAAATTGCCTACTTCGCAAACAAAGAATCCATATTCTCAAACGCTTTAAATTCAATCGCGTTGCCGGATGGGTCGAGGAAGAACATGGTGGCTTGTTCGCCGGGTTCGCCTTTGAAGCGGATGTGCGGTTCGATGATGAATTGAGTACGCGCGGCTTGCAGGCGCTCGGCGAGTTCGTGCCATTGCTTCATGCTGAGCACAACGCCGAAGTGACGGCAAGGGACGTCGTCGCCGTCGACATCGCTGGTTTTGGCCATCGTGCATTCGTCCGGCGCTAAATGCGCGACGATCTGGTGGCCATAGAAATCGAAGTCCACCCAATGCGGGCTGGAGCGCCCTTCTTTGCAGCCGAGGAGATCCAGATAAAACGCGCGGCTGGCGTTGAGGTCGTGCGAGGGGAAGGCGAGGTGGAAGGGTTGGATGGACATGGTTTGCTTTGCGCTGGATTAGCGACCCCTCCCCGCCGTTCGGTAGACCCTTCGACAGGCTCAGGGCGAACGGTGGGGAGGGATCGCGTGATGGGTGGATGAACCAACCGATTGTAGGCCGCGAGATAATGCCGCTATGACCTCTCCGTTCCAACAATTGATTGCCGAGTTTGACGAGTTTGATCGCGTTGATGCTGGGCATGTTTTGATCGTCGTCGGTGCGATGGCGCTGGGTGCGCTCGTGGGCGCATGGGTGAGCCGTCGGCGCACGCCAGCGCTCTCGCGTGGGCAAGCGTGGCGACGCGCGTTGACCTTTGGCGTGACGTTTCCGTTGGTCACGTGCGTTGCGTTATTTCTGTTTCGCTTAACCGCCTACGGCGCGTCGACGGGCATGTTGCCGAAATTGTCGGTGACAGTGTTTGCGTCGCTGACCGTGATTCGCGCGGTGGCGCGTTTGCTGCGCGGCATGTTCCCGAACGCGTCGCCGGTGCGCACGTTGATTAACGCGTTGAGCGTGATTGTGTGGCTGGGGGTCGTGACGCACCTTGCGGGCGCGTTGCCTTGGATCACGAGTGAGCTTGATAGCTTGGTGATTCCGCTCGGCAAAACGCCGGTGTCGATGCTTACGATGTTGCAGGCGCTGGGCTTGGTGGCGGTGACGCTCTTGGGCGCGCTGTGGTTATCGGCGGCACTGGAGGCGCGCTTGATGGCGTCGCCGATTGATATGAGCATGCGGCTGGTGTTCTCGCGACTATTGCGCGCGGCGCTGTTTGTCTTGGCGCTGTTGATCGCGCTCTCGGCGGTGGGCATTGATCTGACGGTGCTGTCGGTGTTCGGCGGAGCGCTGGGCGTGGGGCTTGGCTTAGGTTTGCAGAAGATCGCGGCGAACTATGTGAGCGGCTTTGCGATGTTGATGGAGCGCAGTTTTCGCGTCGGCGACAGCGTGAAGATCGACGGCTTCGAAGGGCAGATTACGAACATTCACGCGCGCTATTCCGTCGTGCGCGCTGCCAACGGGCGTGAGTCGGTGGTGCCCAATGAAATGTTCATCGTCAATCGCGTCGAGAATTTGTCGCTCGAAAACAAGCGCGTAGCGTTCACCACGAAATTGCAGATTGACTACGCGAGCGATGTTGAAAAAGCGCGCGCGTTGATTGTCGAAGCCGCCGCCGCGGAAACGCGCGTGTTGAAAGACCCGGCACCGAACGCGATGCTCACAGACTTCGCGCCCGACGGCTTAGAAATCACGCTAGCGTATTGGATTGCCGACCCCGAAAACGGCATCAACAATGTTCGCTCTGATATCAATCTCGCCATCTGGCGAGCGTTTCAGGCGAACGGCATTCGCGTGCCGTTCCCGCAACGCGTGGTGCATGTGGTGAACGCGCCCGACAGCGCGCGCCAATAAGACGGCGCTACGGGACGATAGACATGCCGCACTGCGACACGAGGTAGTCGCGGATCGCGGGCCAGGTGGTGCGTGTGGCGTGGCCGGCGAAAGTGATGCCGCCGATGACGGCGTTGCCAGTTAGGCCGAGCGCAATCCGGGCGTGGATCAGTGAATCGGTTGTCGCCAAGACCTGATTGTCGCCATCAATATCCATCGAGCAATTGCGTGCATCAAACGGGCCGCCTTGGTAGCGCGCGAGACAAAAGACTTTGTTGGCGCCGCTCAAGCACTCCCCGGCGACGACGATTTTGCCGTCGGGTTGCAGTGCGAGGGCATAGGCGTCGTCGGTGCTGGAACCGATACCGGTGACTGCTTTGCCGGTGCCGTTAAAGTTCGTGTCGAGTGCGCCGCTGGCGACGTAGCGCGCGACGCAGAAGTCAGTGGCTCCGTCGTAGCAGTAGCCGGCGACGACGATTTTGCCGTCGGGTTGCAGTGCGAGGGCATAGGCGTAGTCGGAGCTCGACCCGATGGGCGTGATTGCTCTGCCAATGCTATTAAAGCTCGTGTCGAGCGCGCCGCTGGGTAGGTAGCGCGCGATGCAGAAGTCATTGTCAAAGATGCCGCCGCAGATCCCAGCGGCGACGATCTTGCCGTCGGGTTGTAGTGCGAGGGCGGTGGCGTAGTCGTCGTCAAACCCCATGGCCGTGAACACTTTGCCTGTGCTATTAAAGCTCGTGTCGAGCGCGCCGCTGGGTAGGTAGCGCGCGAGGCAGAAGTCTTCGCTGCTGCCGTTGAAGCAGTACCCGGCGGTGACGATCTTGCCGTCGGGTTGAAGCGCGAGGGCGGTGGCGATGTCGTCGCTCGTCCCCATAGCGGTGATGACTTTGCCGTTGGTGTTGAAGCTCGTATCGAGCGCGCCGCTCGGTAGGTAGCGCGCGAGGCAGAAATCGTTGTTGCTGCCGTTGGTGCAGTGACCGGCGACGACGATCTTGCCGTCGGGTTGCAGCGCGAGGGCGCGGGCGGTGTCGTTGAAGAACCCGATGCCGGTGATCACTTTCCCGGTCGTGTTAAAGCTGGTGTCGAGCGCGCCGCTGGCCAGGTAGCGCGCGAGGCAGAAGTCGGCGTTGCTGCCGCCGTTGATGCAGCGTCCGGCGACTACGAGCTTGCCGTCGGGTTGCAGCCCCAGGGCGTAGGCGGTGTCGTTGCTCGATCCGATGGCGGTGATGACTGTGCCGGTGGCGTTGAAGCTTGTGTCGAGCGCGCCGCTGGCGAGGTAGCGCGCGAGGCAGAAGTCGTCGTTGCTGCCGTTCCAGCAGGTCCCGGCGACGACGATCTTGCCGTCGGCTTGGAGTGCAATGGCGCGGGCAGTGTCGGTGCTCGTCCCGATGGCGGTGATGACTTTGCCGAAACCTGAGCCGAAGCCCGCGGTATCGAGGTCGCCCGGCGCGGCGTGGGTGGTGAAGGTGGCGCAGAACGCGATGACGGCGAGAAATCGACTGAAGAGATGAACCATGAACATTCCCAAAAGAGTTCTTGACGCGAAGGCGGCCGTCCCCTGTTGCAAAGACGCAGTTTGCGCGGGGCTTGCGCCAGTGGCGGCGATCACGGCTGGTCGATTCTAGGGCGCTTGGGGTGCGTTTGCGACGCGTCTCGTTGTGGGCCTAGAGTGTTGTGTCAATGACTTTCTAGCGCTAACGACAGTCCGGCGGACGTTCTAGGCCGATTTATGCTTATCTCAACTACTTGATAAATGCGTCCCAAACGACCACAGGGCGGTCGTTTGAGCTATAAAGCTTTAGGATGCTCGACACGAGGGGTGAGTGTTGGTTGCAATGCTGCTCACTCAAGCGATTTGTAGGCGCGGACTCGGCCGCGCTTGCCCGTAGCACCTAGCGACGCCAAGTCGTCGCCTACCCGCTAAGCGAATAGTAGGGGTGTTGCTTGCGAAGCTGGCGCTACGGCGCAACAGACATGCCGCACTGCGAAACGAGGTAGTCGCGGATCGCGGGCCAGGTGGTGCGGGTGGCGTGGCTCGCGAAGTTGATGCTACTGGTGGCGCCGTTGCCAGTGAGACCGAGGCTCACGCGGGCGAGGATGAGCGCATCGGTGGTGGCGAGTACCACGCCGTCGCCATCAATATCCATCGAACAATTGCGCGAATCAAACGGGCCGCCTTCGTAGCGCGCGACGCAGAAGTCGTTGTTACTGCCGTTGGAGCAATACCCAGCCACGACGATTTTGCCGTCGGGTTGCAAGGCGGCGGCGGTGGCGACGCTATCGCTAGCGCCGATGGGTGAGATGAGCTTGCCCGTGCTGTTAAAGCTCGTGTCGAGCGCGCCGCTGGCGAGGTAGCGGGCAAGGCAGACGTCGTTTTTGGTGCCGTTCCAGCAATACCCCGCCACGACAATCTTG
>Ga0209097_10002918_pt1 | contig 13446 bp, 11 predicted proteins | sample AD_UKC052_MetaG_FD_184419 | JGI IMG/M metagenome (GOLD analysis project Ga0209097, IMG submission 184419) | Active sludge microbial communities of municipal wastewater-treating anaerobic digesters from USA - AD_UKC052_MetaG (SPAdes) (version 2) | ecosystem: Engineered > Bioreactor > Anaerobic >... | reverse complement strand
AAAAACATCGAACTTCTCATAAGATTTGTTTTCTACATGGCTCTCCATTCTCCATTTCCAGATATTTTCTCCCAGAAGGAAAGCCGAACGCTTGCCTTGGTTTTCGGCAAAAGCAAGCAAAGGTGCGCCGGTATCAATATTTCTGATCCGCGACGAAAGCAACACAGAAACGTTTCCGCTCGTAGCCACCGTACCATACGCATGCTGCAAAGGTGGCAATTGCCCAAAGCCAATATCGTCTAATGCAAACAAATTGAATTGTGGGTCAAAAGTCGGAAGGTAATCCTCGCGCTGGCCGCTCATCCTAAATATCAAATTGTTTTGGATTTGGTTCATGAACGCAAAATCGGTACTGGGTCCGGTAATGGTAAGGGTGTTGATTCCCACAGCTTTATTGGCTTGGTAAACCGACCGGAATTCTGCCGCATTGGGCTGGTACATAACCAACACATTGTAATCGGCTAAGTCTTTGATTTCATTTGGCTTGACAATCGTTACTTTTCGCTGGGCATTAGATTCTATCGCTCTTTTAAGCGCGCCCAAATCGGGGTGGTTGATCGCCGCTACAATAGCAATATTGGTCTTCTGATCAATCACTTCAACGGCAAAATTCTTGGTGTTGTTGTAGGTGTTCTTTTCGATTTCCTTAGACGTGATGGCCGCTTTGAAGACTTGCAAACCTACCTTATCGGCCTCAAGCAAAACGTTGATCATCGCCGATTTTTTAGTCGGCGAAAAAGAAACAGACTGCGTACTGAGTACCTGATTACCCTGCGAAATCTTAAAATTGGCCGTGATGCTTTTGGTACCGGCGTATTGAAGGAAAACCTCTACCGGAAACTTATTCTTATGGAAAGCGTACTTATTGACGTTGAGCTGCGCAACTTTAAGGTCGAGGTTGGTCGCGGTGTCGCCTGCCACAACAGGGAAGACTTTATTGGTTGTGCCAAAACTGTACACAAAGTCGTTTCCCGAGGTTTGGTTCCCATCGGTAATCAAAACGGTAGGGAAAACCACATTCTTATGTAGGCTTTTGAGACCTTGTGCAACTTGGTCCAGATTGGTTTGCCTGCCTTTAAAATCGAATGTCGCATCGGCTTCAAACGCCGCATCAAAACGGTACGATTGTACATCGAATTTTTCTTGTAATCTTTTGTCCTGGATCAATTGGCTGTAAATGTCCCTTACTGTCTGGTCGGCCTTAAGGTCTTTAATCGATGCCGAATTGTCTACAACGATGGGCAAAGGCGTCTTGAACACCTCGAATGTCTTGCGCGAGACAATCGGGTTGATGAGCAGCAGAAGAATCCCAAAAATCGATACAAAACGCAACAAAGCCAAGAAACGATTTACTTTAGGCGTATTCCTGGCTTTATAAAAATATTGGTAATATGACAAACACGCAGCTATTCCGATAGAAAGTAGAATCAATAGAACAGTGCTTGTCGTCATTAAAAAGTTTTATTTTAAATGATAAATTTTAAATTATAAATTATCCACGACAGCTGTCATTTAAAATTCATAATTTAAAATTCAAAATAGTTTTAGGTAAGCATTCCGCCGTCAACGTTCAAAACCTGTCCGGTCACATAAGCGCTCATGTCGGAGGCAAGGAACAAACACGCATTGGCGACGTCTTCTGTGGTTCCGCCGCGCTTGAGCGGAATAGAATCCCTCCAGCCTTGTACCACGTCCTCGTTGAGTTTTGCAGTCATTTCTGTTTCTATGAATCCAGGCGCAATCGCATTGCAGCGAATGTTCCGCGAACCCAACTCCAAAGCCACCGATTTGGTAAACCCTATCACTCCGGCTTTAGATGCTGCATAATTGGTCTGCCCCGCATTTCCTTTCACCCCAACCACCGAACTCATGTTGATAATCGAACCCGAACGTGCCTTGAGCATCGTCTTTTGTATCGCTTTGGTCATGTTGAACACTGATTTGAGGTTGACTTCAATGACTTTATCAAAATCTTCTTCAGACATACGCATAAGCAAGTTGTCTTTGGTGATTCCGGCGTTGTTGATCAAGATATCAACGGTTCCGAATTCGGCCAAAACGGCGTTGACAAAGGTTTCAGCTTCATTAAAGTCGGCGGCGTTGCTTTGGTAGCCTTTGGCTTTAACGCCCAATGCGTTGAGTTCGCTTTCTAAAGCTTGGGCCGATTCTACCGACGAGCTGTACGTGAAAGCCACATTGGCCCCGTGTTTGGCGAAGACTTCTGCGATTCCCTTCCCGATTCCGCGGCTCGCACCTGTAATGATTGCTGTTTTTCCTTCGAGTAATTTCATGCTTATTGGTTTTAGTTTTTGGTAGCTATTCCTGCTATCCGCTATAGTTTTTCCTGGCTAAAGAAGCCAGAAAAAAGCTGCCGCTCCTATCAGGGCTAGTTGCTGTCAAATATAACAATTATTGTCAACCGAAAAAAAACCGTTCTTATTAAACAATTCACAAATTAGCTTTTGTTAAAAAAATAGCTACTTTTCGGCCATGAAAAATAAGGCGCAGGATTTCCAAAATATTTACAATCAATACGGTGTATTGGTGTACAATGTCGCGCTGCATTACGTGCAAAACATTGAGGATGCCGAGGAAATCACGCAGGATGTTTTTGTACAAGTTTACCATTCACTCGAAAATTTCTCCCAAAAATCGACACTCAAAACCTGGATTTACCGCATCGCCATCAACAAATCGCTCGATTTCATCAAACACAAGAACAGTAAGAAACGCTTTTTCATCTTCGGCAACAAAAGCCAGAATGAAAAAGAGTACGAGAATGTCTCCAATTTTGAACATCCCGGAATCCTGCTTGAAAACAAAGAAAAGGCCGCGGTTTTGTACGCCACCATCAACGAGCTCACTCCAAACCAGCAAACCGCGTTTATCCTTTCTAAAATCGACGGACTCGGAAATGTCGAGATTTCGGTAATTATGCAACTCTCGGTTTCCTCAGTAGAATCTTTGATTTTCAGGGCCAAATCTACACTACAGGAAAAATTAGCAAAAAAATTCGAGGAGCACCGCAAGAAAAAGTAGCTTTTATAGTCTAAGCCATTATGGAAAAAGAACATTGGATATCACAAATCCTCGATAGCACCAACAGCATCAACCCAGTGTCGCCGCCGATGGGTTTGTTTGGTAAAATTGAAAACAAGATCAAGCAACAGCAAATCGTCTCGCCAACCTGGATTTGGCTGGCCGCCGCGTCTATTGCGCTCCTAATCCTGCTCAATGCCAAGGTGATTTATAGCGGAAAGGTAGCTGTTGAAAAATCTGCCGTAGAAAGTCTCGCCAATTCTATTTCCAACAGCAACCAACTCTATTAAACCATGGAAAAATCAAAATTGCTAACCATTGCCGTATTTGCGCTGCTGCTGCTCAACCTGGGTACGTTGGGCTTTTTGGTTTTTGGTAAAACTCCCGCAATGCCGCCGCATGGCCCACACCGCGAACCCAAATACCAAATCATAGAGCAGCTGCATTTCGACACCACGCAACAACAACAATACGAAAAACTCATATTGGGGCATCGCGAAGCCATCAGCCAAATTGAAGAGCATATCCACATGGCAAAAAATCGTTTGTACCTGCAATTACTCAAAGATCAGACAGACAATAAGGCAAAAGACAGCCTCATCGACGTGCTTGCGACTTACCAAAAGCAAATCGAGCAGACGCATTTCAATCATTTCCGGGACATCAAAAAAATTTGCAAGCCCGAACAGCTCGATTATTATTATGACCTGACCCAAGAGTTGTCGCGTATCTTTTCAAGGCCACCACATCCTCGTCATGGCTAGGTGGTCGGCTTTAGCGCTGCTATGTTTAACCTTCTTGGGAAGCGCACAACAAAGAGATTCGATTTCGGTTGGTTTTCAAATCAAGTTCAACGACCAACCGTTTGAAGTGGGTAAAACGTTTATGGCCAACCAACAAGCATTGTCGATCAGCACTTTCAAATGTTATGTTTCGGGCTTTAGGTTGCTTTACGCCGACGGTTCCTCAACTACCAATAAAGATTACCATTTGCTCGACATTGAACGACCCGAGACTTTTCGATTCAATGTCGGCGGTGATCCCAAAAAGTTACTTTCAAAAATCAGTTTCAACATTGGCATAGACAGCCTAACGAGCGTGTCGGGTGCGATGCCTGGCGATCTGGATCCTGCAAAGGGGATGTTTTGGGCCTGGCAGAGCGGTTACATCAATTTGAAAATCGAAGGGATAAGCCCTTTGTGCCAAACCCGCAAGAATGAATTCCAGTTTCATATTGGTGGTTACCTCGAGCCCAATGATGCCTTGCGTGAAATTGAGTTAGAAACAACCCGATCAGAAATTACCATTGATTTTGAGCCTTTCTTTTCTCAAATTAAACTATCCCGGCAAAACAGTGTCATGATTCCGGGGAAGGCTGCCATGCAACTTGCCGATTTAAGTGTTAAAATGTTTCATCCAGAATGAAGGGACGGGTTTTACATAGCGCTATTTTAGGATTGGCATGTTTGGGATGCATCGCTTTTGCGAATCGAAAAACCACGCCCATTTATTTCAGCATACCTAAAAACTGGCCCAAGCCGCAGTACGACTTTGCCCAAAATCCGCTCACCGAAGAAGGTTTTCAATTGGGCAGGCAATTGTTTTACGACCCCATTTTATCCAAAGACAATACGATTTCGTGCGCGAGTTGCCACTTGCAAGCTACCGGTTTCACCCATGTAGATCATGCGCTAAGCCATGGAATCGACGGGAAAATCGGGACGCGCAATTCACTGGCACTCGTCAATTTGGCCTGGAGCAAGAATTTTATGTGGGATGGCGGCGTGAACCATCTCGATATGCAGCCGCTCAACCCCATCACAAGTTCTGTTGAAATGGACGAAACACTGGAGCGTGTAGCCTATAAGCTTCAACAAATTCCAAAATACCAACGGCTCTTTACGGATGCATTCGGCGATTCCGGAGTTACTGGCCAACGAATTCTAAAAGCCTTATCCCAATTTGAGTTGTTGTTGGTTTCGTGCAATTCGAGATACGATCGGGTGACGCGAGGAGAAGCACAGTTTACCGAGCGCGAGCAAAAAGGTTATGCGCTGTTCCAATCGCATTGCGCCTCTTGCCACAAAGAACCGTTGTTCACGAGTGATACTTTTGAATACAACGGATTGGCGATTGACACGACACTAAATGACAACGGTCGTTTCAAAATCACCCAAGAAAATCGCGATAAGCTGCGGTTTAAAGTCCCAAGTCTGCGCAACGTGCAGTTCACTTTCCCGTACATGCACAACGGAAGATTCAAGACGCTAACTGAAGTAGTGAAACACTACAACACGCTCGGCGATGACAAGCAACTACCCAAACCACTTGGCACACCATTGGATCTATCAGACAATGAACGCACCGATTTGGTGCTGTTCCTTAAGACGTTAACCGATAATGATTTTTTGTCTAACCCAAAGTTTTCGTTTCCGAGGGAATGATTAGGAACTTGCGAAAATCAATGAAAAGAAAATTAACAAAACATGCAGAATTTCTGGATTTTGAGCTGGCTTTTATTTTTTAGGGAACACATCCGCCCCTTCCCTGGAGGTAAAATACGATTCTTTTAAATACCGTCCGTACAGAAAATCTGCCTTTGTAGTGAAAAAGAGAAAATTGTCAAACGAATCATCTTAACCAAACACATAATCTCAATTACTGGCGCAAGAATTATAAAGGATTGCCGTCTAACTTTTAAAACCACTCGAGGCGTAGCCAAATTGTATGGAGCGCAGCGAAATAAAACCAATATTTATGAAAAAATCAATGCTTTTATGGCTGTGTCTTGCCTGTAGTTTGAGCGCAACTGCGCAGTCTTTTTACGACACCAATACCATCCAGGACATCCGAATCGTTTTTGCCGAGAGCAATTGGGACGCACTTTTGGATGCGCAGGCCCAATCAACCGAAGATTATATACCGGCGCAATCGGTGACCATCAACGGAACCGTGTTCAATAACGTGGGCGTCAAATACAAAGGCAACAGCACCTACAATCCCAACAACCAGAAAAATCCGCTGCATATTGAACTCGACACGTACCAAAGCCAGGATTATCAAGGCTACACCGACATCAAGCTCAGCAATGTGGCCTATGACCCCACTTTTGTTCGTGAGCCGCTCTCCTACTCGATCCTGCGTCAATACATGCACGCGCCAGAATCAAATTACGCCAACGTGTACATCAATGGCACTTTGATGGGCGTTTACGTGAGCTCGGAGTCTATTTCTAAAAAATTCGTGAACAAACATTTTTATTCCAACAACAATTCATTTTTTAAATGCAACCCCATTGGTGGCGCAGGTCCGGGAAGTTCCAGTTTTCCCAACCTCGCTTATCTGGGCACTACGATTAGTAGTTATGAGCCAGCGTATGAGATGAATTCGGATGCGGGTTGGGAAGACCTGATCAATCTCACCAATACATTGTCGAACAATACCGCCAACATAGAGTCTATCCTTGATGTAGACCGCGCGCTGTGGATGCTCGCCTTTAACAATGTATTGGTCAACCTAGACAGCTACTCTGGGACTTTCAAGCAAAATTATTACCTGTACAAAGACGATAACGGCCGTTTCAATCCTGTGGTCTGGGATTTGAATATGTCATTTGGGGTGTTTTCTTCAACCGGTACCATCGCCTTAAATAATACGACAGCAAAGAAGCAGATGACCCATTTGCTGCATTCGGCCGATGCGGCCTGGCCACTCATCCAGAAGTTGCTTGGCATCCCAAAATACAAAAGAATGTACCTCGCGCATATGGCAACAATCCTCAATGAAAATTTTGCCAACAACAGTTATTTCACGACGGCACAAGCGTACCAGGCTTTGATTGGCCCGTCGGTTCAGGCAGACACCAAGAAGTTTTATACTTACGCTCAATTTACCAGCAACCTTACTACAGACATGACCGGTGGCCCCAACTCGGCTCCCGGAATCTCCAATCTGATGTCAGGCAGAAATACCTACTTACAGGCGTTGCCCGATTTCACAGCGACCAAACCGGTAATCTCTAACATCGTATTATCTACACCCAATCCATTGGTAAACAGCAATGTGACGATTACTGCCAATGTAGTCAATACAAATGCTACGGCGGTTTATCTGGGTTATCGCGCCAACATAAGATTGCCTTTCACTAAGGTGTTGATGTATGACGACGGTTTGCACAATGATGGCGCAGCAGCCGACAATATTTACGGCGCCTCGATCTTAGTAAGCAATACCTATATGCAATATTACTTGTATGCCGAGAACAACAATGCCGGAATTTTTTCGCCCGAGCGCGCCGAGCATGAGTTTTATACACTGCAAGCCGACTACCCAACCTTGAATCCCGGCGACATTGCCATCAACGAAATCATGGCGCAGAATACCTCGACGATTACCGATGCCGATGGTGAATACGAGGATTGGATTGAACTCTACAACAACACCGACAGCACGGTGAGCCTCGACAACCTTTACCTGACAGACACGAACACCAACCTGATCAAATGGGGTTTTCCCAGCGGACTTACCATAGAACCGCACGGTTTCCTCACTGTTTGGGCCGATGAAGACCTTACGCAAAGCGGATTACATGCCGATTTTAAACTCTCGGCGAGCGGCGAAAGCGTCATCCTGGCTTACCCCGACGGCACAATTGTCGATTCGGTGGATTTTGGTGTACAGACCGCCAATATGGGTTATGCGCGTGTCCCCGATGGTACGGGGAATTTTGTCATTCAGGCGCCCAGTTACAACGTAACCAACAATTTACTCGCGGTACAACAGCCGGGCAGTTTTAATGAAAACCTAAAGAGTTACCCCAACCCAACGAGCGGCATACTGACACTTTCCAATAGTACAATTCCTATCCAAGCTGTTCGGGTTTATAATTTACAGGGACAATTGCTCTTTGCGCAGGACTACCAAAACCAAACGCAAGTAGCTATCAATATGACCGCCTACGCCAACGGAATGTATGTGGTGGTTGTCAATAAAAATTCGACCTTAAAAATTGTAAAAAACTAACCATGAAAAAACCCTTGTTCCTCTGTTGCTTTGCGTTTAGCCTACTTCTAAATGCACAAACCAATCCGGCCATTACCAAGTGGTTGCAGAATACGACGGGCACTACCGGCAGGCATTATATAGCAGGAAACCCTACGCCTATTACCGATGCGGTACTCGCCAATGTTCAATCGGTCAACTACAACACAACGCATGCTTATGTCTCTGCAACGGGAATTCCTGCGTACATCACCGGTCCATTCCAGGATGGAAATCCGTCTCTAGCTACGGCGCAAAATAAAATCTTCAGGGTTTCCTTGACACCTACTCAAAATACCGGTACGCCTACCGCCACCACTGGCGGGAACATCGGAATATTCATCAACGGCGTGGCACTGTTTGATTATCGCGACGGCGTGGCCTGGAATAACAACACCAATGCACTTTGTGGTGGGCCGGGAAATCCACCTTGTCCGGGCGGGCCAATGGCATCGCAAGCTTGGAACCGGGATGCGGTACCGGCAGAAAAAGCAGGTTTTGATTGTGCCAAAGCACATCCGGCCCAGGGTAATTATCATCACCACCAAAATCCGAGTGCCTTTAATTTGGATTTGAACGTGATTTCTACGGTATGCGATACCTATCCATCCGATGGCTTGTATGTCATCAACTCGAGTGAACATTCACCTCTATTGGGATTTGCCTATGACGGGTTCCCGATTTACGGTGCGTATGCGTACGCCAATACTGATGGCAGCGGCGCGATTACCCGAATGAAATCGAGCTACCAACTCAAAAATCAAACAACAAGGACAAATGGTCCGGCGGTCAATGCGACGTATTTCAACGGTTATTTCAGGGAAGATTACGAATACGTTTCGCATGCTGGCGACCCTAGCTATTTGGACGTGCACAACGGGCGATTTTGTATCACCCCAGAATATCCCGAGGGTATTTATTGCTATTTTGCAACCGTTGACGCGAATCACAATTCGGCCTATCCGTATGTTGTGGGTCCAACGTTTTACGGTACAGTAACCACTACCACCGTGACGACGATTCCTGCAGGAACTACAAACTACAATCCAGCGCTGACAGTTACGCCGTTTGATAGTACTACATACAAAGTAGTCATAGCTCCCAACCCAGCTTCTGATTTTGTGGCGGTTCAAACACCAATGACTACACATGATTTGAAAGTAGATTTAATAGATTCTTTAGGCAAGATCGTACAATCAAAAACCATCGTGCAAGGAAGTACCTTGTGCGTTTTTGAAACCGATACCGTATACAACGGGATTTATTTCATCACAATCACAGACGGCACACAATTTCAAACCGCCAAAGTCGTCATCAAAAAATAAGACCGTAAATGAAACCACTGTACGTGATATGTTTCTGTTTTGGAATAGTTGCAGCAGCAGCACAAACTGTTGGTTTGATTGAGCATCAAACAGGAGCCTTTGACGATGGGTTTGTCTTGTTTGCTCCCAATACGGCAAACACTACTTACCTGATTGATAAATGCGGAAAAGCAGTCAAATCATGGAATAGCGCCTATAAGCCCGGCCAATCTGCATATTTGCTGGATGACGGAACTTTATTGCGTACCGGAAATGCCAACAATGCTACCTTCAACGCCGGAGGAAAAGGTGGTTTCATTGAAATGATCGATTGGGACGGCAATGTGACGTGGCGCTACACGCTGTCTGATGCCTCAAAGTGCCAACACCACGATGCCAGGATACTGCCCAACGGAAATGTTTTGGTCATTGCCTGGGAAAAGAAAACCAATACTGAAGCTATCGCTTTGGGGCGTAATCCCACTCTGGTACCTGCCGTTCTTTGGAGGGAGCAAATTCTTGAAATTCAACCCACAGGCGCTACTACCGGAGCCATAGTCTGGGAGTGGCATTTGACCGACCATTTGGTGCAAGATTTTGATGCTACAAAACCAAGCTACAACAGCATCGCAACAAATCCGCAATTGGTTAATATCAATTACAACGCGAGTGCAACCAATTCAGATTGGATTCATTTGAATTCCATCGACTATAACCCACAGTTGGATCAAATCTTACTAAGCAGTCACAACTTCGACGAAATATGGATTATCGATCACAGCACCACGACCAGCCAAGCCGCAAGTCACACCGGAGGAAACTCGGGTAAAGGCGGAGATTTATTATACCGCTGGGGAAATCCTTTGGCTTACAATATAGGAACGACTGCACAGTTTTTTGGTCAACACAATGCACGATGGATTGAAAACACTTTTCCTTATGAAAATCAAATCATGGTTTTTAATAATGGCTTGGGCAGAAATGGCGGAAATTACTCTACGGTTGATATCATCAATCCACCTGTCGAAGGCTATCAATACAGCCAGACACTGCCCTATTTGCCCGTCACTGCCTCATGGACATACAACGCCGGAAACCCAAATGATTTTTATGCAATGAATATTTCAGGTGCGCAGCCACTTTCTAACGGAAACATTTTGATTTGCAACGGTCCGGCCGGGATTTTTACCGAAATTGATGCGTCGGGAACCGCACTTTGGCAATATGTCAATCCTGTAAACGCAGCAGGAATAATCCCCCAAAATGCCACACCTACACAAAACGCTGTTTTTCGATGCACCTTTTACCCTACCGATTTTGTTGGTTTCGCGGGCCGGACACTTAGCCCAGGAACGACTATAGAAAACGCGAACGCCGTGGACGAATTCAATAACTTAATGCAACAAATGATAAATTTTATCTTTGTTGAATTATGGAAAAATTACGCAGACGATTAAACTTAAATGAACGGATTGTTATTGAGACTTTACTCAATGAAAATAGATCCAAAAGCTACATTGCAATTCAACTTAAAAGAAACAGATCTACTATAACTCGTGAAGTTAATAATTGGATTAAAAAACCTTCCGATAAATACAACGCAACAATAGCTCACTTCTTTGCTAAAGAAGAATATTTAAACAAAAGAAATCTAGACAAAATCAACACACACAAAAGGCTTAAATCTTTTGTTTACAGAGGATTATTATCTGGTTTTAGTCCAGAACAAATTGCTGGTAGAATTAAAATCGTTTATCCAAATGACACAACAATGTCAATATCACACGAAGCTATTTATCAGCATATTTACAAGCATCGACAATCTTATTTAGGTAAAAAACTTATTAAACTCCTTCCCTATCACCATCACAAAAGAAGAGAAAAAAGAAAGTTTGGTAAAAATAGAGTTCGCATTAAAGACCAAGTCAATATTAGTCAAAGACCTAAACACGTTGAATTACGCATTGAAGTTGGACATTGGGAAGGTGATTTAATGATTGGAACAGGACAAAAAAGCGCCATTGGAACAATTGTAGAAAGAAAAACCAGATACACTTTTATTGTCAAAATAGAAAACAGAAAATCTAAAACTGTAACTCAACAATTTGCTAAACTTTTAAATACATTACCTAAATACATCAGAAAAACAATGACTTACGACAACGGAATTGAAATGGCTAACCACAAATGGCTTTCTAATAACACTGGAATGGATATTTATTTTGCTAATCCATATTCTTCTTGGGAAAGAGGAACTAACGAAAATACTAACGGCTTAATTAGACGATTTTTTCCAAAAGGAACTGATTTCAATAAAATAACTATTGAACAGCTTAAACAAGCCCAATTTGCTTTAAATAATAGACCTAGAAAAATTTTAGGATACAAAACTCCTAATGAAATTATGAACCAAGAAATCACCAATTATGCTGCTTAGACCAAGCCAATTTCGGAAATAACTTTTGGCTAATTTAAAAAGCCAAAAAAGTTATTCTGAAATTATGCTGAATTGAAATAAAAAACTAAATTTGATTATTAATATATTAACTGACCTTGTTGCATTAAGGTCTTGAATCCGCCGTGTCGAATTCTTGCGATCTAACCTTATCAGGCTACGATTTTGCGACAGATGCAGTCAAAATATTTCCCAATCCGGCTACCGACTTTGTGGCGGTTCAAACGTCTGTGTCTACCCATGGCCTAAAAGTAGATTTGATCGATGTATTGGGTAAAACGGTACTATCCAAGACCATCGTGCAAGGAAATACGTTATGCGTTTTTGAAACCGACACGCTATACAACGGCCTTTACTTCTTAAAAGTTGCTTCTGGCCAAGAAACTAAAACATTCAAGATAATCATTGACAAATAATATGAAATACCTTCCAACTTTACTGATTTTTCTATTGGTTTCGTGCGGCAGCAATGACGATGACACGCAATACCAAACCATCGATGCTCCATACGTGACCGCAGCCTTTGGCAACAACATCAACCTGAATCAACTCTCAAATTATGCGCAGCAATTCGTTCCGCCATACATCACGAGAACCAATGCACCCGCCGCCTCGATTACCGATAAAGGCGCCACTTTGGGCAGGGTTTTGTTTTATGACAAAAAACTATCGTCCAACAATACCGTTTCCTGCGCCTCCTGTCACATACAGGCCCATGCATTTGGTGATACCAACGTGGCCAGCAACGGCGTAAACGGTTTGACCCAGCGACATACGATGCGCTTGATCAATACGCGATTCGCCGTAGAGAGCAAGTTTTTCTGGGATGAACGTGCCGCGAATTTACAGCTACAAACCACCATGCCAATCCGCAATCACGGAGAGATGGGTTACAGCGGAACCGACGGCGATGACAACTTTGATGATTTGATCGCCAAGCTGAGCGAGGTGGGATACTACAAAGAGCTTTTCCAGTTTGTGTACGGTTCGCCCGAAATCAATGAGACCAAAATACAATTGGCCTTATCACAGTTCATCAACAGTATTCAATCATTCGACTCAAAATACGATGCCGGACGCGCTTTGGTGGCACAGGAAAACCAACCCTTTCCTAACTTCTCACCGCTTGAAAACCAAGGAAAAAACCTATACAATGCGCCGCCACAATTTGACAATCTGGGCAAACGTACCGGCGGCGGTGTAGGTTGTGCAGGCTGTCATGCCGCTCCAGAGTTTGACATCGCACCCGACTCGGGCAACAACGGAATCATAGGTATCCTCAACGGGACAGGAATCGACGTGACCAACACGCGCGCACCGTCGCTAAGGGATATCGTAAAACGCGACGGAACATTAAACACGCCATTGATGCACACCGGTGTCATTACTTCTCTGGTTACTTTACTCGGCCATTATAACGACATCAACCGCGCTCCGGGCAACGGCAACCTTGACCCGAGATTGCGACCCAACGGTTTCGGACAGCAATTGCGACTTACCGACCAGGAAACCGATGCACTGATTGCGTTCCTGAAAACCACAGCCGGGACCAACGTGTATATAGACCCGAAATGGTCGAATCCTTTTCTTGATTAATTAGTGGTTAAA
>Ga0209097_10002917_pt1 | contig 13447 bp, 12 predicted proteins | sample AD_UKC052_MetaG_FD_184419 | JGI IMG/M metagenome (GOLD analysis project Ga0209097, IMG submission 184419) | Active sludge microbial communities of municipal wastewater-treating anaerobic digesters from USA - AD_UKC052_MetaG (SPAdes) (version 2) | ecosystem: Engineered > Bioreactor > Anaerobic >... | reverse complement strand
TTCGGTAAGGAATTGAATCTGCGACGCTTTTGCTGCTCCCAGTCCTCGTATGCAGTGAGGGACTCAAGCCAAGATATGGAACATTGATCCCCCCAACACCTCGCGTAACACTATCCCGGCCCTCAGCGGCCAGAACGCAGCCTACTCCAACGCCGACCTCTACGTCGCAGCCAACCACATGCCCAACGTGTAGGACTACGCCGCCGCCTCCACCGGCTCGCACGCATCGGAGTGGGTCTGGCGCACCTGGCCGAAGTCGAGCCATCTGTACATTCTGGTCGTCGTCAAGGACGACGGGGCGTGAAGCAGCGGCTCTCAGTGGCTGCCGTTCTACCTCTCGCAGTCCTGCTCGACCGAGTAGCGCAAGAGTCTGTTGGGCTTTCGAAACGAGTTGCGCTAGCGCAACCCATGCCGTCCTGTCACTCTCCCCCGTCTGACTCATCGCGAGGGCCATCGGCAGCGCTGTCCGGGCTATGAGCGTCCAGTATTTCCGACTGTGACGACGCCAACCATACTGAGGTCACGGCAGTGCTTTGGGGCCACTGGTTGAAAGCTCTTAACGTCGACGCAGTTTCACTGCCGGGGTAGTTCCGCGCAGCTGTCGTCGGCGAGGTCGCAAAGATGCGGCCTGACCGTCGTTACCGAATGGTCGTGGTTGCCGCCGAAGTCCGCAAGCAGGCAGCGACTCGAGCCCTGCAGAGTGGCGGCGTTGCCGCCATCGAAGCCGCGGCGAAGAGGTTGCGCCTTGCCCAACTGTCGTCAAACGCGAAGGCTATGCTGGGGCTGGAATCCAAGCGACGTAGCCGAGTCTTAGTTGGCGACGGAAATCGCTAAACAGGAGTATTTTTTCTCAGGTGCCTGACGAATGCATCGACATTTAAAGGCTGCCCTTTAGGCAAGGTGTGAGGATTGATGGTGCTCTTCTTGGCAGCATCAATGACCATTTCTAGAACCTCCTTGATCACTTCATCCTTCACCGCTTCAACAATTTCGGCTCGTTCCTTTGTTGTCATCGCCACCCTCCATCTCAAGAGTACCATTCCCACAACAGAGACCGCCAGTTGTGCGGAACTGCATCAGGATCAAGCTGCGCGCGAGGTCAGCCTGGTCTCCAGCCACTAGGTCCCCTTTGGGGGGCCAAAACCCGAGTACGGTCTGGTCCGCGGGATGACGTAGACAGTATCGTTCTGGTCGATGCGCTGCCGGACTTGGGCCTCCACTGTATCAGCGAGAGGCTTGTCTCGACGGCGTAAGACGACTCAGAGAGTCGCGTCCAGTCAGCTGCTTAATGTACTTTCTTTTTCTTGCGTATCTGAGTCGGTGGCGGACCAAGGGGGTCCTTAGGCAGACACGGTGAAGGCGGCATCTATAGCGTCCTGGCGACGTTGCTTCAGCCAGTTGATGGCGTCGGTCTGCGAGTATCCGGCCCGCAACAGCGCGAAATAGGTGTGGCGGTATTCATCCAGCAGGGTAGTCGCAAAGGTCAGTGGGTCATCATCGCTGAGGGCGATGCGATAGTGCGGCGTGAGCCAGCGACGGCAGGAGACGGGCAAGCGCAGCATCGGGTGATGCTCGATGGCTCCCAGCTCCGCAATCAGCAGGTTGCTGGTGGGGTTCCTTGGTACTCACAGCCCTATGGCCGCTCCGTTTCGGTGATCCCCGCGCCTTGTGCTTCGGGCACCTCCCTCACTTTTTCCAGACACTGCTACGCCAAGACCCCAGGAATGACTTTTTCCGCATAGATGCGCTGCGTACGGCGTCCTTCAATAGGAAAAAGGAAACCCTACCCTTTTTCGAAGAGGAGCCTCTCATGCGTTCATACAACCTTGTCGGAGTGCTGTTTGCTACGTCCGTTCTCAGCGGCTGTGGCGAAGTCTCCCCCTTGCCGGTGACAGCCGAGCGAGCGAGCGTCAATTCCGGAGAAATTGCTTTTCCCGGCCGGCGCGGAACCGTGCGTTCGGGCATCGTGCAGCGAGATGGGCGAACCATCCCCATCCAGTACGAGATCATCGACGGACACGCCGTTCTCGACGGAGACATACTGATTGGCGGGGATTCCGACACGAGGCTCAAGGCGCAGAGTGCGATTTCTTTCGATGCTCGCTGGACCGGCAATGTAGTGCCATACGAGATCGATCGCGCTCTGCCAAGTCAGCTCCGCATAACGGACGCGATCGATCACTGGCGTCGCTATACGGAGTTTCGGTTCGTTCCTCGAACGGTCGAATCGAACTATCTACATTTCACCGATAGCGGTACCAGCGGGTGCTCGTCGTATGTTGGCATGCGCGGCGGGTCACAGAACATCGAGATCTCGCCCGGCTGCTCAACTGGTAGCGTCATTCATGAAATCGGGCACGCGGTGGGACTCCTCCACGAACAGTCGCGCCCCGATCGTGACGCGTCGGTCACTGTCAACCTGGCCAAAGTCAAGAGGGGCTCCGAGCACAACTTCAACATCGTCAGTAGCGACACCGACGTGAACCTGTTCGACTTTGGCTCCATCATGCTGTACGGATCGTACGCCTTTTCGACCGATGGCAGCGAGACTCTCGTCCGAAAGGACGGAGCTGCCTATGCCGTGCAGCGGTCCGGCCTGAGCCCAGGAGACCTGCAGGGCGCCGCAGCCAGGAGTGGAAGCGCGAGTTCGCTCCTCCTGGCCTACCAGGGCGGCAGCACCAGCGCGCAGGTCGGGAGCATCAGCAACAGTGGCGACTATGGTGACGTACGACGGTACTCCAGCTTTTACTCGCGGTGGACGCACCTCGTGGCCAGGGCGCGCTACGTACTGGCCTACGATGACTCTAGCGGCGCCGCCGAGATCGGCCGATTCGATGGAGGCGGAGGCTACTCGGGTCTACAGAGCTATACATTCGCCCGCAAGTGGACGCACATCGTGACCAGCACGAGCGGCTTGACGTTATTTTACGACGCAACAAGCGGCGTTATGAACACCGGCCAGATCGACGGCACTGGTAGCTTGTCCATGCTGCAGAGCGATACGTTTGCCGCAGGATGGACCCACATTGCGGCCGTGCGTAAGGATCTACTGTTCTTCTACAATGCAGCAACGGGCCTGGTAAATATCGCCCGATTCGCTGCGGATGGCTCGATCGCATTCGTCAAGGCCCTGAGCTTTGCTCGCGGCTGGAGCCACGTTACCGTAGCGACCAACGGTACGCTGCTCTTCTACGTAAAGTCGAGCGGGCGGGCCGAGACCGGCACGCTCAGCGATGCCGGCGATTATCTCACCGTTAAGGCCTACTCCTTCCGGCCTAATTGGACGCATCTCGTGGCCACCGAAAATAACACGATTCTGGTCTACAACGCAGTGAACGGAGTCGCGGGGAGCGGGCGCATCGATGACGCAGGTAACTACTCCGACTGGAAGGCGTATACGACCTTCGCCCGCGGCTGGAGCCACATCGTCGGCTTTGGCAACTAAGCGTGTCGGAGTCAACTTGCCATGCGGAGCCGCAGACCTCTGGCGTTGCGTGCCCCCCGAGCCCCTGCCCATGTCCTGCTCGGACTACCGTACGCCTCGCCGACTGCACCCGATCGTCGCGCGGGTCGGTCGGCTACCGCAGCAACGGCAGTTGCTTTTCGGTTCTGGTTCGTCGAGTGTTGCGGAATTAGAAAGAACCTTCTCGTTCTTCTGTTCGGTTGCGTCGCCTTCGTTGGTTGCAACAAGAACACGCTGAATCGTGTCGGCGTCGAGGAAGATCTGTTCGCCTTGACCGGTCTTCGCATCCAGCGGGCGTAGGCCATGCTCAAGTCAAGCGCGAGCGGCCTGCGCCCCAGGTCTATCGGTCCATCGGTCAGTTCCCAAACGGCGAACGCGATGTGTCAGTTGCGGTAACGTTCTATCTGGAGAACGAGAGCCTGGGGCACTTAGCGCACGCGCAGCTTTTGTCTGGCAAGAGCCAGGGCGGAGACACGAAGGTGTTTCCATCGACGGGCGGGATCACGGCGACGGAGCACCTCGTCGTGCGCTTTTCTGCGACGGTGCTGGTAAACCCGATGGGCGGTAAGCCCATTCCTGGCGATCCCGGTAGCCGCTTCGTGGGGGCTGCGACACACATAAGGGATAGTCTTCGGTCGCTTGCTACGCAGACGCTGCTCCGAGGTATTTGGAGGGTCAAGGTCGTCAGGTGAGCGAGGAATCATCAGTCGGTGCGTGAAGCTGTGTGCAGATGCTTCTGCCGCTCGCTTGAGTTTGTGTGTTTGGGTCTGCTGGTGCTGCTGCGTTTTCGTGCAGCGGGGTTAGTGCTGGTCGATTTGCAACTGCAGCGGTTATTGGTGGGTTTGGGAGTGACGTTAACATTTGCCGCGCATGCGGCCGGCGAGAACCGACTGAGCGGCTTTGGTTACCTGCTGCGTGGGGCCACGAACCCTATGGGACTCAAGGACTATGACATCCTGATCTGGAAGCTCGATCGAAGTCGCACAGATCAAGGTTCGCACCCGGTCCCGCTGTGGAATCCGCCGACCTGCGTGTCGCTGGGTGCCAACAGGCTGGTCGGCTTCGACGTGTACCGCCTGACGAAGCGCACGGTCGTCCTGTCGCGGACCCACGATGCGACGGTCCAGGTCGACGGAAAAGATCTCCCAGCGCTGACCGGGCCGGCAGGAATGAACTGCACGGCCTATGAGCTCGTGCTATTCAGTTTGCGGCCCCAGCTAAGCCTGCCCTCCGTAGTGTCGGTCGGCCCAGCGTCCCGCCTGAAGCCTTTGCTCTGGCATGAAGAGAGCAGACGCGATCCAGACGTGCTCGACCGCCTTTCCAAACACGCCGCCACGAGCCACCCCACACGGAGCGCCCGGCTTGAGCCAGCGTTTTCTAAATCAATGAGCGATGCCACCGAAGAGATCCACTGCCCCCGCCACGGAGCGACCGCCGTCACATACGTGTGCAAACATCTGCAGCAGGGTGTCGGCTGCGGCTTTCACGATGCTGGCGGCGAGGATGCGTGGCCAGATGCTTGGTGTGACGCCTGCCAGGCTGTGTTGACAAGGGACGGCGCATGGACGGATGACAACGGGCCAGAGCTGGCCATGTTGTGCACCGGCTGCTACACCGAGGTGCGTCGGAACAACATGGTCATCCCCGCGTCGATCCAAGCAGGCCAGTTGCACACTACGGATCGCGAATACAGCAGCCTGGTCCAGCTGTGTGCAGCGTGGTGTTGCGAACGCCAAAAGCGGGCGACGGCACTCTGGGCCTTCGACAGGAAGGCAAACTGGTCCTTCGACTCAACGGCTGGCACGTGCCGTTTCTTCGACCCAGGCGAAGGTGCTTCCATCGTTGCGGACGCCCAACTGACAGGGACGTTCTCCGAAAAGACCTCGACGTGGCTATGGGCCTGGGCGAACGACGGATTGGAACCGGCCATGCGTGCAGGCTTGGCTCCCATCCGCATGTTCGGCGAGGTTCGATCCGTGCGCAGACTGATCAGCGGTCAGTGGGAAGCCCAGGCACTGGATGGCTGGGAGGTGACACAGATTGCAGCGTATCTGCTAAACGCAGAGGCGCTCTACCACGTCCAAGTCGACCATGTCCGATTGTTTATGTTGCTGAATCGCTTTCGCATCCAACCCTGAGCAGGCGGCGCCCCACATCTCCAGACACCATCCATGGCGTGATTCAACAGCGAGCGAGGAACTGACCATCGTTGTTGGGAATGGGAACAGGAGTCCGGCGGTACCGTGAAAGGCACCGCCGTCGTGTTGCGGGGCGCGTGGGATGGCTAAGGGCGCAGGCGCGCTAGGCTGAGATCGCAGGGGGTCGGCACGCCAGGCAGGTCGCCTTGGCTGGTGTACTGCCACAGGTCATAGCTGCCCCACTCGGTCGGGACCTTTTCGTCCGGGTTGTGCTTGCTGCGATCTGGGATCTGCCCGTCATTTGCACCATAGCGAGCAACCCAAAGAGCACGCTGGCTGCCGTCGGGTCGTCGCAGGAGCTGGCCCATGCTGCTGGCCAGCGGTGTGACCTCGCGCTCAAGCCAAGCGCGACTGGTGTATAGGCCCACGGGATACTGGCGTTCAACCAGCGCCAAGAAGGTGGAGACCCACTGGAATCCGTCCCGCTCGTTCCAGCGCTCGAGAGGCTTTTCTAAGTCCAGCCACACCGCTGCGGTACGCCCAGACTGGAAGGTCTGCTTGCTAGGGCGGGTCAGGTCGGCGATGGTACTCAGGAAGTGCTCGGCTTCCTGTCGCGCGTCACCGGGCGGCGTTGGTTCGCCCACGTCGGGGCGGCCGAAGTGGTAGTAGGAAACGGGAAGACCGGCGACACTAGCACGCAGCGCATTGCGCTCGACGCGCGAGTCGGTGACGGTGGCCCCTTCGGTGGCTTTGATGATGGTGAAGGCAATCTGGCCGCTGCGGACGACGCTGTTCCAGTCCACCGTCCCTTGGCCACTGTACAGATCCAAGACTTTTCGTTCACTCATCTGCAGTCCCCTTTGTCATTTCGTGGTGGGCATGATTCCGTCGCGACGGTCCCAAGTGTAAGCAAGTCCGAACTGTCGCCAGGAGTGGTCGCAGACCCGCGTTTGGTCGATCGCTCACCGGGTCGTGGGTAGCAACGGCGGCGATGTCAGGTGTTCAGCGTGAGACGGCGATGCTCTGTACCGGGCCCCCCAGGGTCGCGACCCCGGCGGAGATCGTGAGGCCAGTCTGGAATGCATCCAGCGCTAATCGACACATGGCTTCCTGGGTCGTCCCATCCATGAACACAGGGAAGTCCGTCGCAGGCACCGAATCGAGCCGGAACATGCAGCCAGGCACATCAGGGAAGCCTGTTGGGATCAGCATCGTGTACTTGAAGTAGGTTACTGTGCCTTTATATTCGACCAGAGCGGCCGATGTGCCAGGGGCTTGAAGGCGCGAACGGACCTGGCTGCGAGAAGGCTCGGCGTGGACCGATGCAGGGGACAGCCCCGTCGAAAGCAACAGCGAAAGTGCCAGGGGCGACAGCGCGCGGCGCAAAATGGGATGGGTCATAGACTGCCTCCTGAGATCTGAGATTGGTAAGTCGGCCTGTGGTGACCGGAACTCTGTATCCAGAGGACGTAGCGCGCCGATGCGCTATGCAAAAAAAGGGAAGGGGCTAGCTCGGGTCGTGCGGCTTCTCGGGCATATCCGGTGATGCGTCGGATGCAACGGGCACAGATTCCGTCAAATAGCGTTCAATGCTGGCAGGTGCAGGTCGCGGTGGCACGGCTCTGCTGCCGATGCAGGTCCGACTGCCAGCGAGACACCGTCGCCTGATTCACCCCCAGCTTTGTGCTGACCTGAACGGTCGTCTGCTTGCCGACGACCGACCAGCGGCGCCGGTTGTGCTGCTCAGGCTTCAGCGCGCGGACGACTTTCTTCATGCACAGCGTGGACTCCCATCGCAAAATACCCAACCAGGCAAGCATGCTTTGGAATCGGTCGCCAGCCGTCACTATTTTCTGGTGTCCTTTGTCGATGCGTTCAGTCGTTACATCGTGCATCACCGACTCCTAACCGAGCTTTCCGGAACCGCTGTTTCCGTCGAGCTAGAGGCCGCGCTGGCCAGCTGCACCGGAGCCAAGCCCCGCATTGCTGACGACCACGGCAGCGAGTTTCGTAACGCCGAGCTACGCGCCGTCATCAAGGCCCACGACCTCATCGACATTTGCACTCGCGCCCGCCACCCCGAGTGCAACGGCATCGTGGAGCGCTGGAACTGCACCGTGCGAGGAGAGCGCGAGGACTACTACGGCGACAACTACCTTGTCGCCCAGCGCAAAGTGCAGCAGCTTGCCAACGAGTACAACAACGTCCGCCTGCACGCCGCACTCGGCTACTTCGAGCCACGAGGACTCCGCTTCGGAAACCCAAACCAGCGAGGAGAGAACTGCGCCCACAAGCTAGTGTTCGCACGACATCAACGAAGAGTCTGCAACCGCAGCCAAATGGCTGATTAACCGAGCACAACCCTTACATTCTTGAGAGCCGATGGGCGTCTGGGGTGACGTGAAGCGCAACAGCTCTGCCTGGTGTCCCAGCGCCATGCGACCTAAGCCTGGCCAGGCGGCGCCCCTAGATATCGACGCCTAGTCGCATCCTGGGATACTGGGCTATGCTCGTCCTTGGGGTTCTACCTACTAGGCCCATGCTCCCCAGACCGCTGATGGGCTGTTCCGGGGAGATTCGAAAAAGGAGTCCATTATGCGGAGCCAGTCCCCTGCCGTTCTAAGTGTACGAGGCGCCGTCCTGCTTCTGTTCTGCGTGGCTTGTTCCTCGCCAGCCACCAGCAACGGCCCAGATATGGCAGCCGACTTGGCGATGGCTTGCCAGGGGGGCAGCTCGTGCGCTCCGGCCAACGCGTGTCACGTCGGGCGGGTCGACTGCACTACGGGAACGCCTCTCTGCGTCGATACCGGTGAACTTTCGAAGAAGCAGGGCTGCGGTCCCTTGGCCTACTGGCCCTTCGACGGAGACGGTCGCGATGCCGCTGCCGGACGGGACCTCAAGCTCGAAGGCAATCCAGGCTTTGCCCAGGGACTGTTCGGCCAGGCCTTGGATCTAAAAGGCGACGGTAACACATACGCTATTCGGCGTAATGGCATGTCAGATATCAACGATGCAGAGTTCGATATTGGCAACGCTGATTTCACAGTGCAAGCATGGGTTGCATATCACGTCAGTGAGCCAGAACAAGTGCATATACAAAAATTTTCCGGCAGCGGAGGTCCGGGTTGGACCTTTACAAAGTTAAAAGATCAAAGAGTCCACGTATGCATCGAAAAAGACGGCTGCAGCGCTCTTTCGTCAAATGCGCAGACATTTTACATAGAGCAATGGTGTCATTATGTATTCCGCAAATCTACGTCTAATTATGAAATATTTCTCAACGGCATGAAGATCGCGGCTGCACCAACGCCACCGGTACAGGGAAGCTCTAATCCGCTATTAATTGGACGCACCAACTTCGAAGACGGACGAGTCTTTTCCCTCAATGGTCGCATCGATGAAGTAGCCATCTGGCGGCGGGTGCTAACCGATCAAGAGATTTCATTTTTATATAATGGCGGAGCTGGCAGAAAGGCTTCAGAGGTTAATTAGTAGCCGACCGATCAGTTAAAAACTTCCCACAGATTGGAGCTACAGCTGCGTATTCTGGCTGATAATGCAACAACCGACAGCTCATCTGAATAAGCTCCATCCCTTCCTGCGGCGACTTCGGCTGCGCTTCCCGCATATACTTCCACTCATTGTCGCTCAAAGAAACCACTGGTCGCAGCAAGTGACCATCCTCTGGCGGCTGCACCGGCTGGCCCGTCAGAGGATCCCAGATGCGCACGGTACCGTCTTCAGAGGCTGTGAAAACCACCTTGTCATCTGGGGCGAAGCGAACGTCATTCAATGACCCAGTATGGTTACTGAAAAGGGAGATTGCCTGAGCCGACGCGGTATCCCAGACTCTGGCGGTACCATCTAAGCTGGCGCTTGCCAGCATCCGACCGTTACCGGAAAATGCGATTTTCAGGCAGCCTTGGCTATGACCCCGGAAAGTTCGCTCTACTGATAGATCCGATGTCCTAAAGAGAGAGAGCGATGGAGAATGACTGCCAATGGCGAAATATGGCTTATTCGGTTGCCGAAGGAGTGAAAAACTTTCCTTGCCGGTTGAAATCTTATTAATGATAGAAAACTGCTCAAGTTCAATTAAGGCCAGATGTCCCATCCGACTTAAAGCAATTAGTCTGTCATCGGAAAAGAGTAATCCCTGGACCAGGTTGTCATACGCATTCTGTCCTGCTCTGCCAGGGAATACGCATCGACTTACGACATGATGAAGATCAGGATATGCTAAAATTTGGATACTGCCATCGTTAAATCCCAAAGCAATCAAGCTTTGATTGTCATTAAATGCCATTTTGGACAGCTTCGGCGGTTGACTCGATCCGCAAGCCGATTTGATATTCATCTCGCCAGCTGATCGCGATTTCCCGCTGTCTGGATCGATGATTGTTATTTCACCGAGTGAAGATACTCTAATAATCTTATTCGAGGTATCGGAATACATCGCGGCTTCATCGGCGACAGCTTGACGCCATTGCATAGACACGGTGCCGTTTCCAGAGAACCCGTATTTGGTGATATTTGCTCCTTCGCGCAGCCAAAGAGATGAGCCTCGAATACCTAACAACACGTCTCGTGTTGAATGAACGGGAAGGGTGAAATCGGGCATTCTTGTGTTTGCGTTTAGTATAGTTCTATCTGGGGTACCAGTCGCATCGACGACCGAAAGAAGCTCTTCGGTAAGGGAGAAACCCAGCACTTCCTTGCCAAAAGAAAGTGTATTTCGCCAAATTCCAGTTTTAGCGTTTGTGAGTCTTGGATTCAGATCATCGCCTGTAGTAACTAGATAATCTCCATCTGGGGAAACATCTACAAATCGGACTTTATCTGAGTGATGATTAAGACGATGCAGCAGTGTGCCGTTAAGTAGGCTCCATCCCCTGACCTCACCTTCCTCGCCAACGCTTATGATTCGTCTCTCATCTGGTGTGACGCGTGCAGCATAGACGGCGCCACTGTGACCCGATAGTGTATGCAGCAACTGGCCAGTTTCGACGTCCCACACTCGGACGGTCGAGTCTTGCCCCGCTGTAACGACACGCTGACCAGATGGGGAGAAAATACCCCAGGCGACCTCGCCAATATGAGCGTGCAGGACCTTGTGAACCTGACCAGTGCTAGCACTCCATAAAACAGGATTGCCATCGCTAGAGACCAAAAGAAGATATCTACCGTCAGAAGAATACGTAATCATCTTGTTCTCAGACATTCTGAGCGACGTCCTATGTGGCTGTTTTTTGCCCAAAACGTCATGTATGATGATTTCATCTTGCGCACTGACAGACGCTAGCTGTTGCCCATTTGGCGAATACGCAACATATTCAACTACCGAAGTATGACCACGCAGTGTGTGCGCGAGTTTGAGAGTCCGCAGATCCCAAATTGGGATATCTCGGCTTCCTCGTCTGGTTCCTCCCATGGCGACAGCAACATAGTTGCTGTCGGGTGAAAATGCGGCGTGATAGCCACCAAGTTCCCCGGTGCGCAGGTCCGCAATTAGGGCACCGGTCTGTCCGTCGCGAATGCGCAGCGTGCCATTCATCATGGGCTGCGCGATATGGCGGCCGTTGGGGGAATAGAAGACGCGATACGCCATGGTTCCGCTCGGATGCGGAAGCTCGGCGAGCTTCCGACCTGTGGCGGTTTCCCAGAGGATGGCTCGTTCGCTTGCATCGGTGGTGATGACACGCGTTCCGTCGGGAGAGAACGCCGCCCAGGTAGGGTGCTGGCGATGGCCAACCAAAGGCATCGACTGTCTGCCCACGTGAACCGCGCTGCGCAGACGGGCCAGCGCGTTCTGCGAGAGGGGCTTCCCGGTTCCTAGCTCCGGCGCGACGGAATCGAGGGCTTGGCGCAGGAGCTGGCGCTCGTTCCCAGGCGTGCGCGCCAACATGGCGGTGTTGAGGTCGGCTTCCTTTTGGCGGAATGCTTCGGTGCGCTCGGCATTGCGGCGACTCTGTACTGAGACAATGGCGGCCGCAGCGAGCACGACAGCCAGCAGCGGGGCCAGGACGAATACGGTACGTCGTAGGCGACGACGCCGACGGCGCGACTGAATTGATCGCGTTAGGAATACTTGCTCACGCTCGCCAAGGAGGTTGGGGTCGACTCCGGTGTGCGTTAGGTCGTCAAGCGGTGCATCCCCCCACAGGGCTTCGCTGCTGCGCTGAAGCGCCTCCCAGTGGGCAGCGGCTTCTTCTAGTCGCTGACGGACCGCCCGCCGCTCGCCCTCGTTCGTCAGCCAGTCGCGCAGCATGGGCCAGTCGCGAATCAGTGCTTCGTGTGTCAGCTCATAGCAGCTCTCGCCATCGCCCGCCTCGCGCGCGATCACCAGGCGTCCCTGCACCAGGGCCGATAGTGCAGCCTTTTCTGCTGCATCGCCCGAGAGCAGCTGTGATTCGGGCCGCGGACGGCGGGTGTCTTCGGCAGAGACCAGCTTGCACATGACGCGCCGAGCCGCGGCTCGCTGTTCGGGCAACAGCGATGCCAAGAGCAAGTCGGCATGGTGCGCCAAGGCGCCCGTCGGCCCCCCAATCTGAGCCAAGGTAGAAACAGGCAGCGTGCGACGGCCGCTATCGCGCAAGTCCCAAAGGACCGACAGCGAAAACTGCAGCAGGGGCAGACCGCCATCCCCAGGGACCGCATCGAGAATGTCATCTATCATCGCTTCCGATTCGAAGGCATAGCCTTTTTGTCGCAGGGGCTCTGTCATCACCAGGCGCAGCGCGCAGCGATCGAGTGGCAAGATCATCTGCACGCTGGTCGCCAGCATGCGTCCCAGCGCAGGCAGCGCACCGATGCGGGTTAGGAAGTCGGCGCGCAAGGATGCCAACACCCGCAGCCCCGGCCATCCTAGCGCAAGCTGGGCAAGAAACTCTGCCGTGCGCTGCGCAGCATCCGGCTGCGCGGTGGTCACCAGTTCTTCCATCTGGTCGATGAAGATCAGCAGGCCCGCATCGTTCGCAAGTTGCTCCTGGATTGCGCGGGCGAGTGCTGCGGGTTCTTCGCCAATTTGCTTGTACAGCGTCGCAGCGGGCCAGGTCATCGCCCGCGACAGAGTGGTTGCCAAAGCCATCTGCGGATCGGTTCCAGGCGCTAGCGAAATCGACCGGAAGGTACGTCTATCGCCGAGTGCCCCGCTCTCCACATCCGGCAGGATTGCGGCATAGGCAAGCGAGGACTTTCCAACCCCAGAGTCACCGAGCAGCACCAGCAGCGACTGTGTACGCAGACGCTCAAGGGCCTCTGTTAGATCGATCTCACGACCGAAGAACAGAGCACGGTGTTCCGCGTGAAAGACATGCAGTCCGCGAAAAGGGTTTCCGTCTGGCAAGCGTCTGGCGTGCTGCGGCTGGATGCGCAGCAGGTCTTGCAATAGATCCTCAGCGCTGCGCGGGCGCGCCACCGGATCGCGCGCCAGACAGCGGTCGATGGCCTGCGGAAGTCGGTCGTCGATTGCGGCGGCCATGCTGGAACATGCGGGAATACCGCCAGCGAGGACCTTTCTGCGTAGCTCGGCCAGCGAGCCAGCGTGCGCCGGAGGAAGCCCTGTGCAGAGCTCATACAGCACAGCCCCAAGCGAATACAGATCAGTCTGGACCGATGCTGGCTGGCTTAGCCAGATCTCAGGTGCGATGTACAGCGGGGTGCCGATCGATTCTGTAATTACATCGGTATGCTGAAGCGTAGGTACAAGCCGCAGAAGTCCTCACAGCTTGATCATATCGTCAAGTTCCCATACGATCACAACATGCAGGAGACTGCGCAGAAGGTTGTGGGGTACCTCCGGGTATCGACGACGGAGCAAAAAGACGAGGGCATAAGCCTCGATGTG
>Ga0209097_10002915_pt1 | contig 13449 bp, 7 predicted proteins | sample AD_UKC052_MetaG_FD_184419 | JGI IMG/M metagenome (GOLD analysis project Ga0209097, IMG submission 184419) | Active sludge microbial communities of municipal wastewater-treating anaerobic digesters from USA - AD_UKC052_MetaG (SPAdes) (version 2) | ecosystem: Engineered > Bioreactor > Anaerobic >... | reverse complement strand
TGGCAGACCAACTTGCCGCGGATGTGGCGCTCGACGCTGAAGATGCCGGGGGTGTAATCGAGCTTCTCCGCCACGTTCTCGCGGATGCGTCCTATCTGGTAGCCGCAGGCGCAGGTGGTGCCGTCCAGCTCATGGTGGACCTCGGTGCGGGGCAACTCGGGCGGCAGCCCAGCAGCGGGTCGGTGGTGCCGCTGGCGAGCAGTGACTACTTGACTACCCAGGCGTAGGGCGTGATGCCGGCTCGAGCCAGGTCGCCCTGAAGGCGTTTAGCCTCATGCGCGGGGGGCTTCGGGCAGGGGGCATGATCTGCACGTGGGTGTCGGCGCGGATTGCGCAGGTGCGGCAACAACTGGCACGCAGGATTCCTGCATGTCGTCCTGACGTAACCTATCGCATAGCGATAGGACGACCGCATTCTCGCGGTACACTGCTTCTGTTGATTTTGGGTTGGTGCTCATCCAATGTTTTTCGACGCTGAACGACAAAGCTTCTTCCGGCCGCTCAACGGCAAGCGGCGAGAGCTCGTGGCAGCGTGTCTTCGGTCGCTCTACGAGCGACTGCATGGTCCCGGAGCCGACTACTCCCGGAACCTGAACAGAGACAACCTCCGTGACGTGCTCATGCCGGCTATTCAGGAGCACGCCACCGAAGTGCTCGGGGAGGATACGGCAGACGATGATCTCGCGACCATCGATAGCTACGACGTCCAGCAAATAGCCAGTGCGCTGATTCGCAGCCTCCTCAAAGATGGCTGGCTGGAGTCTTTCGGCGACCGAGTTGGCTTGGTAACTGCATACCGTTTCACACGGGCTGGCAAGCTGTTTGCGGAGGCACTCTGGTCGCTGAGCCGGCTTCGAACCCGCAGCCGTCAACGCAATGTGCGTGGCTGCCGCAATGCCCTCGAAGCCGCGCTGAAGAATGTCGATGCCTATGACTTGGTCGACGCCTACGATTACGCGGAGAAAGTCATCAGTGACCTCTCAGAGGGTGTCGACTACTTTCAGGAACTCGTCCGTAGGCTGATGTCGGAGGCCTCCCGCACCCCGTGGGACGAGTTTGTCGAGTTCCTCGACCGCTTCGAGAAGGACTTCAAGAAGCAGATGACGGCGGACAACGTGGAGCGGCACCGCCAAGCCATCCGGGAGGCCGTCAACAAGCTTCGCAGCATCGAGCAGGATAGATTCGATGCCCTAGAGCAGCAACTACGGGAAATTGCTTCGTGGGCGAACCCTGATGGCCGAGCTGAAAGTGCGTTCGATTGGATGCTCGACTGCGTAGAAGAAATGGTCGAGGCAGCCTGCACGACCAAACACCCTGAGCTGCTCAAGGCCATGAACATCTATGTGCGACGCGCCACGTGCATCGTCCAGCAAGCCATGCTTCTCCATGGGGGGCAGTCTCGGCACAACTACAGCAAAGCCATTGCCTTGGTCGCGGACCAAGTAGGTGAGGCCCAGACGGCTCTGCTGGAAAGGTTGGGTGAAGCCATTGCATCAGCAGAAGTCCGTGTCCTGGACCCCGCGTCCTTCAAGCTCCGGTTGGCATCTCAACGACGAAAGGCGCTCGCTGTGACTGTTCAGCCCCGTATTTCTCGAGAGTCACGCTTGGCTGCGGCGATGCATCGTGCAGAAGCAGGGGCGTTCGCGTTATCAAACGATGATGTGATGGAAGGTATCCGAAGGGAGCTTCGACTCCGAAGTAAGGCAGTCCGGCTATCCAACTTGCCCGTCGAAACAGCCACGGACGTGCTGCATGCGATGCAGGCGGTTGAGGCTATACGAAGCTCACGCTCGGAAGACATCAAGGCGACTAGGTTGCCATCTCGCCTCCAAAACGCCTTCTACACCGCAAACGACTACTTGATTGAGTTCGACAATGAGCCTGACAACCGCCGCCCTTGAGCAACTGAACTTGATCGGTCTAAAGCTCGAACGATTCCAGGAGGTCGTAACGCGGCTGTTCGCTCACGGCATCGTTGTCCGTGACGAGGGTGGCGTCGAGGCCCTCTACTATGACGACGCGCGTCGGATGGAGGCGTTGCTCGGCGAGTACTTCAGCCTGGCCGGGTTTTTCCTGCATCACGACACCAAGGCGGAGTTCTTCCGGCTCTATGCTCCGGGGGCCCAAGCACCGTGTATCACGCCGGGAGGGGTGGAACCGGTTCCTTCTTTACGCGCCAAGCTGTCCCCCGACTTTGTCGCAGCCGCACTTGCACTGCGGTTCTTGTACCAGAAAGGACTCATGGATGGGGGAATGCATCTCACAGATGAAGGCGAGGTTCTCATCCGGTTTGAGGAGCTCGCCGCAACGTTGCAAGCCCAACTCAAGCGCCCATTGCCTGAGTTGGCGGGGGATAAGGACCGGCTCCTGCGCGAATTGCGTCGCCATCGGTTGATACGGATGAGTCCCACGTTCTCGATGTTGGATGAGGACGCCCTCATTGCCATCCGTCAAACCATTCTTGGAATAATCAGCGAAGATGCGCTCGCGGCGGCCCTCGAAGGAGGCGCCGGTGAGCCCGTCACTGCACCTGACGAGGAAGCCGCTCAATGAAGCTTGAATCCCTCATTCTCGTGAACTGGGGCTCTTTGCGGCCGGGTGAATACCCGATGGGGAGCATGACCTTGCTGACGGGGCCGACGGGTTCCGGCAAGTCCACGATGCTTGATGCCCTACAGACCGGCATGACGGCGGTGTACCAGCACATCTTCAGCTACAACCCGGGGCAGGATGAAACCAACCAGAACGCGCGTAATGGGAAAACAAAGCGCACCCTCTGGTCGTATATCGTGGGTGCAGAGGACAACCTCTTTGCCCGGCCGGACGGCGCGCATGGCTACGTGGGTTTGGTTTTCCGGCCAAGCGAGGGAGAGGGTGGTAAGAGTTTCACCGCCTTGGTAGGAGCTGCAGCGAGGGTGGATGGGTCTGGCGATCGGCGGCAAGCGGTTCAGGAGCGTCTTGCTTTGCTCATCATCGACGACGCCGAGCTCAAGTTCGAGGACCTGGTTGCTCTCGATGTGGAAGGCAACATGAGTGTCGTCGAAGTCGAGCGCGTTGAATCGCAGCTCAAGTCCAGCTACCCGCAGGTGCTCAACCTTCGGGACAACAAGCGCGAGTATCTCTGCCAGTTGTACGGTCGGTTCCGCGGGCAGAAGTTGATTTCCTTCCAAGAAGCAGAGGCAGCAGCCAAGGCCTGGACTCAGGCTATCGCACACAAGCCCATTGGCAGCGTGGACGAACTGGTAAAGACCCAGATTCTTGAGCACGACCCGCATCAGCATGCGCACCGAATTGGGCAAATCAGCGACCTGATGCGCCAAGTGCACAACCTGCGCGAAGAGGGGGAGAGACTGAAGGAAAGCGTTGCGCGCCTCGAGGAACTGGGGGAGGTCACCAGCAGGGCAGGGGAGTTGTATGAAAAGGCGCTTGTGTATCAAGCGCTCCTCGCTCATCGCTCCCTGCGCGATGACGAGAAGGCTGCCGAAAAGGCGCGGCTTCTTATCGACGAGTTCAGTGGGGCCCGTTCGAAGCAACAAGAGTTTATCGCGCAATTGAAGGGCGACAAAGCGAGCCATCAGAGTCAGCTGATTGCCATCTCGGCCCAGTTGTCGGGTATTCCCGCTGCGAATCAGAAGGAACAACTCGACAAGCGTGGAAAGGGTGCAAGAGAGGCCCTGATTGCGGCCGTGCGCGACCTTCTTGCAGCCGTGACGCAAGTTCAGGGACTGCTTGCCCAAAGTCGGCAGTTGTTAGGGCTTCCTGTGCCGCACGAATTTCGTGAGGTTCGAAAAGCCATCGAAGGAGTAGGGCGTGAGCTTGCGGCGCTCGACGTTTTGACGACGGACATCTGGCATGAAGCCCTGGGGTCACTGCAGTCCTCCTCAGAGGTCGGTGAACTGCGTTCGGTAGCTTGGGTGTTCGAAGAACTCCAGCCCTTGGCTGAACGGTTGGAGCCACTTTACGAGCGCCTAGTTGGTCCCACGGACAGCTTCGTGTCAGCCGCCAACACTCAACTTGGGGCGCTCGCGACCCTGCGAGAGAAGGCTGAGGCAGACGAGAAGGAGGCCTTCGACCGAAAGCGCAACCTTGCTGAAGGTGGCGCGGATTATCCTCGGGACGTGAAAGTTGGCTTGGACGCGTTTCGTCGGGATCTTCCCCATGTCCCTGTTCAGGTCATGTGCGACCTGATTGAACCGGTCGACGACAGCTGGATGTCCGCCATTGAGGGGTATCTCGCTGGAGCGCGATTCAACTTTGTCGTTGCCGAGGAACATGAAGAAGAAGCGACCACCTTCGTCCGTGACCAGCACCTCAAGTCTCGAGTCGTTCAAGGGGCGCTTTGCCGGCGATTGGTGCGACCGGAGCTGGTGCCCGAGGACTCCATCATCCACGAGTTGAAAACCGAGCATCCCATCGTTTTGGCCTACTTGCAGGAACAGTATGGCCAAGTCATCAAGGTGGATAGATTCGAGACCCTTCGCAAGACTTCGCGCGGGTTGATGAAGGATGGGCGGGCCACTGCAGGTCGGACTTACTTCAATGCGCTATCCGACAAACTGGTCTTCGGCAAGGCGCAGCAGGCCAAGGCTCGCGTGGCCGCAGACGAGGCCCACAAGCAAGCGGAGCTCGAGCTGACTCGTTTGGACAACGAAAAGAAATCTTTAACAGCCCTGCTGATGCTTGGTCGACAGAGCAAGCGCCCTAACTTTGAGGGAGTCGTCGTTGCCGCGGAGGCGATTCGTGAGCTTGAACGTGTCAGCGATGAGTTGGGCCAACTTGATTTGCGCGAGGTGGCAGAGCTGGCAGCGAAGAAGGCAACCCTGGAAATACTGTCGGAGGGCTGCGATGACAAGATTACGACGGCTAACCAAGCCATCGGGAAGCTGAACTCCGACATTGCAGTGCAAAGTCAGGTAGTCGCTCAGAAGGAGGCGGCGTTGCCCGCGCGCCGTCAGAAGGTTGCCGAGGAACTGCAGTGCTTGAAGCTTCTTGCCGAGGTGAATGGTGCGTTGTCCTACTCTGCCCTGGAGGAGCAAGTTGCGCAGTTGTTGGAGAAGGATAGTGGTCCTCAGAACCTTGTGGACGCAGTGCACGGTCAGATAGGACGCGCCAAGGACTTCACGAGCGACGTGCGGGAGCTGGTTGTGGAATACAACCAACACGCCAGACAGGACGAAAGGCTCGACTTTCCATATGGCACGTATCGGGAGGGCGATTTCGCGCCAGTGTACGGCCTGCTAGTGCAGCTTCGTGCCCGTGTTCGTGAGCAACTCGAAGCTCAGCGCGAAATTGGCTTGCTCAAAAACCTGGATAAGCTGCGACAGGCAGAGGGGTCCTTCCAGGACGTATTTACGAAGCAGTTCTGCTACGAGGTTCGGAATGCCGTCGATACAGGTGTTCGAACCTTGAAGGCTTTAAACAACGAGTTGGATAAACTGAAGTTCGGTACTGACCGATTCCGTATCGACTGGTCGCACTGGGTGCCGGAGTTTGAGGAGTTCTACCGGTTCTTCTGCGCTGCGTACGACTTGGCAGAAACGCAGGAGTCCGGGGGGCTGTTTGATGAGGTGCTCAGTCCAGAGAGCCGCGCTGTGCGCGACCGCCTCCTGAAGCTTCTACTGTCGGATGACCAGGAGCGAGCGCAGAAGGAGCTCCAGCGAATCGCGGACTACCGCAACTACCGCCGCTACGAGATTTGGAAGGAATCCGACTCGGGGTCCAGAGTGGCCTTGTCAGAGTGGGGGACCGGCTCCGGTGGACAGCTGGAAACGCCGGCCTATATCGTCCGTGCGGCGGTTGTCACAAACCGTCTGAAGCATTTCGAGAAGGGCTCAAACCTGCGGCTGCTGGTGAATGACGAGTCTTTCGCAAAGATGGATGAGCGCCGGGCCCACGACGTCATGAAGTTCATCAGGGACAGCCTCGGGATGCAGCTAATATGTGCGATGCCGACCAAGCACGCTGGTGCATTGAAATCAGAATTCACGAAGGAGTGGTGCTTCACCCGAACCTCAGCTGAAGGAAACGGTGAGGTGGACTTTGTCTCAGAAGCCGATGAACGTGAGCTCAATCCAGACAAGCTTCGCGAGCTTTGGGAGGCTCGTCGTAGGGACGTCCGCCAGCAGGCGCAGTTGCTTTTCGAGGCTACTGAGTCTCAGGTGAGCGCATGAGCAAACCGTTGTGGCTTAAGGACTCTGGTGTTTTACAGCTCCTGAACACCCTTGTCGACAAACTTGATGGGGCTGAAGCGCAGGGTAAGCCGTTGGCTCGGGCCATCAAGCTGGATGTGAAATCGTTCCCTGCGTTATTCAGGGTAGCCCTCGAAGAGGAGCGGGAACGGCAATGGTCCCATTTGCAGCAGATGGTTGCCTGGGGGTGGTTCGAGCTGAAAACAGACCCGCAGCAGCCGGGGCAGGTGGCGTATGAGTGCAAGCCGCGTTTGGTTATTCAGGACGAGGCGAGCCTCCGTGCGGTGACGGGCCGCCCAGTCAGAATTCGCTCCGGCGGCGAGCTTTGGCGAGAAGCCGTCTTCAGGCTGCCAGGACTGGAGGAGTCGGTGAAGGAGGCCATCTCCAGAATGAAACTCGAGGTGCCAGGGCGCACGGCAGGCGAGGTTGCTCAGCAGCTGGCCCGATTGCCGACCCTGGCGGATGAGCCGCTTCTTCTTCGGGAGGTGTCCGCCCGTCTGTTCTGGGGCCTTTCGAAAGTGTTGGATGGGCGACAGGCTCTGGTAGCCGCACTGCTCGGGCTCGAGGAGTGCCCTTTCCCTGAGATGCCAGTCCAGCTGCAGGTGTTTCTGCCCCCGAGCGGATTCACGGGCGTCCTCTTCATCGAGAACCTCGCCACCTTCGAGCAGGCCACGAGGGACGGCACCGGCCGTTATGTGGGCCTCGCGTTGATTTACGCGGCCGGCTTCAAAGGCAGTGCGCGAAGGTTGCGTTCGGCGACCGGCGCGTCGGTGTATTTCGCTGCCCACGGCTCGGTCGAGGAGAAACGAATCAGCCGGTTCCTCGCGTGGCTCAGGGCTGGGGCAAGACTACCCTGCTGGTTTTGGGGAGACCTCGACCATGCGGGAATGCGTATCCTAGCTGCGCTTCGAGGGGTCTTTGATGACGCCTCCGCGTGGGAGCCCGGTTACAGCCCGATGTTGGCCCTCCTGCAGGCAGGACAGGGCCACGCCGCCGAGTCAGGTGCAAAGACAGGGCAACTACCGATTGCCCTGACAGGGTGTGCGTACGCGGACCTGCAACTCATTCCCGAACTGATGACGACCGGCCGCTCCGTAGACCAGGAGATAGCGTGAAAAGCAACTCACACGGCCTTAAAAATAGAGTCTTGCTCGGTGGGCATGATTGCTCCCACCTTCCCCGAGCCCCTTAGCTCGCTAACCATAGTGTCTACTCCGCATAGAAGTGGACACTTTCATGAACGTCACGAAGCCCCTCCGTACCCGCGCACCCACTCCGATGAGTTCAAACAGTCCTTGATCGAAGCCTGGGGCGAGCTCGGCGCGTCGGTCGCCGGGGGGGCCTTGGGGAGCGGGATCAACGCCAACCAGCTGCGGCGCTGGATGCGCGACGGACGCACGACCTGCACCGAGGGCTGCAAGGTCAGCCAGCGCGAACGAAAGCGGATCGAGGAGATCTTCGGTTGGATGAATATGGTGCTCACCATTTTTTTGCCGCGATCTCCTTCATCACGTCGATCTCCAAATCGCGCTCGGCCAGCATCTTCTTCAACCGCGCGTTCTCGGCCTCTAACTGCCGCAGCCGCTTGACCTCATCAGAGTTCATGGCCCCGAAGCGCTTGCGCCACGTGTAGATCGTCTGCTCGCTTACGCCGTGCTTCTTCGAAACCTCCGTGACCGGCGAGCTATCCGCCTCCCGCAGGATCTTGACCATCTGTTCTTCTGTAAAACGGCTCTTGCGCATGACTTCCTCTTCTTCCTGGAAGCCATCCTCTCAAGTTCCAGCTGGTCCAAAAAGTGCGGAGCAGGTCAATAGCATATATGAAATCTGAGGTGCCGATATTTCTTCAGTGGCCTCGAAAACTGTCGTGGCTAGAATAATTTCGCGCAACGCCGGCTGATACTGTTGAGTCAGGATCTTATTGATGATGACAGCCATGAAGTCGTACACCTACTTACAGTATCTATCTTTAATCAAGCAGATCGGATCGGGGCGAGCGGATTCCGAGTGTGAGTTTTGCGCTGGATGCGGCTGAGTATGGGTTTTCGCTTGAGGGATCTCGGAATTGAGGGCCTAGACTACACCTTAGCTGAAGGGCTGCTTGCTATCCTCGCGGCCCCGCGGAATGCATCTGGCTTTATCCCTGCGTTGGGAGGGGTAAGCGTCAGCCTTCGAAAGCTATCAGATTCAATGGATATCGATGGGTTGGCGTCGTTGCGGGACCGCATCGATAGGGTCCGTGTGCTACTTGCTGAGTCGGATGCTCTTGGCCCTAGCATCCGGGCCATGCCAGATATAGATACGGTAAGCCCGTCTTATAGACTCACGCTCAAGATCGTGGGGCACGGGGTTATGCAGCGCAGTGATGTGCATAATCCAGATATCTTGAGCATTCTGGGTGCTATCTTCCTTTGGCATCTTCTGGCATCGAAGCCCTTGCCAAAAGTCCGGGCGGAACAACTATTGGCAGTGATGGCGGGAACAAGCTATCGGAGTCCATACCGTCATCATTGGTGTGACCTAGCTGAAGGGCTAAACCTAGATCCTGATCGTATTGTCTCTGCCATTGCACGTATTGCATACGAGCCCGCGAAAGATCTTGGGCGCTGGATTGTTAGTATTTTACGGAATGTTAAGTCGTGCAAGGTCCCAAAGAACGAAAAAGGCCACCCACTTAAGTCGAAAGTTTCGTTGTTGGAATACGTTGTCCCGGCGGCTCCATCATCAACTTATTCACAGAGTCGACTCTGTGATAGCGGGGAGGCGGTCGAAGGTAGCCTCGTCCGGTGGTCATATCAGAGAGCGGTCAATGCGTCCATCGGTGGGTCTGCCGGCCTCTGTGATTGGACGATGTTAACGCCGAAGGAGTTGAAAAGAGTAGCAACGAGGGTCGCCGATGTTGTCAAGTTTGGGGCAGAGCCCAGCCAGCGTTTAGGCCTCGTTGCTCTGCTATCGCTTGCAACGGGGTTGCCAGCAAAAATGGCGCTCCGCCTGCCTTTCTCAGACAACGGTGATGTGTGGATCGATGTTGAGTCTGGCGAATGTGTTTGGGACATTCAAGCCATTGTGACTAGAGAACGATTGTCGAATTCAATTTTGGCTGGTGGCTGGAGTCCGGGTGCTCAGGTGAGGTGTGCTCTGCCAAAGCTAGCGGCAAATTCGCTTTCTGTGTTGTTGCTGGGTGACGCGCCAACGCTGAGGGAGCGTCTATTTGGTGATAGACCCATGGAGTTGGTGGTTTCTCAGTATGGCGACATGTTGAGAAGCGGATCCGAGGAGGATGCACGCCGGCCATACGCAGCAAGATGGGCTTATTCGCTTGGTGCTGCAATTGTTGAGGTTACCGGGGATTCTACGGCTGCTGCATATTGCTCCTTGGATTTTCGCTTTCTCGCTGGTGCCGAGCCATATTATCTGTGTATGCGGCAGGACCGCATCTACGATGTGCTCAGCGCGACTTACAGTTGGCTTGGCTTTGATGGGTTGGCTGGAGCACGACGTGACGGGTATATAGGGTCTCCGCTGGCGCCTCGTCCGGATGTGTACCGGCGTGCGGCAGAGGGCTTAGCGGAGACGGTCAGGGGGATTGATCCGCATGCCTGGAGGCGCCAACCAATTGAGGAGGTTGTTCGTGACTTCAATCGGCGGGCACTGGCGATGGCAGCACTTTATATCCTGCTCGTTGGTGAGCGAGGTACTGCTCTTGAGCGGCGCACCGTCAGCGCGATGTTTGGGCATGCTGCGATTGCCATCGTCTCAGACAAGCAGACAGATGGATTCAGTTCCAGGCCAATACCGCTTACCAAAACTGTTCATAGCCTTCTAAATGCACTTCGGTCTGATGTTGCGTATCTCGCCACGCTTCTCTCTCGCGAAGGGGTTGGAAGAAGTTCTAGACTGCATGATATCGCAAGATTAAAAAGGCAGAATGCCCCGATTCTTTTTACGGTAAGTGTAAAGAATGGCAAGGCAGTCCTGAGTCCCATAAGATTGGGAGGCGTTGAAACGATATTGGGTGCCCATGGAGTTGCTCATAACGCCGGGCGCCATTACTTGATCTCAGCTCTAGCTGATAAGCGATACCCAATGTATCTCCGCAGGGCGTTGTCGGGTCACGGTGCTCGAGCTGGGGCTGCCTATCATTCTGCGAGTGGTATTTCGCCCGCCGTCATTCTTTCAGAGTTGCGTCAGGCGCTTGAGGATGAGTTGAGATTCTGTTGTATTGGCGATTCTTGGAATGAGGTGGATTCAGCGTTGCAGGTCGAATGCTCAAGTGCAATTCTAAGCGCTGCGTCGCTGCGGTATAGGGTGTGCCCTTCAGTTCAAGCTTATGTGAGCAAGGATAGGCGGGCGGTGGGGAGGAGTTTGATATATTTCTCCCTCTCCTCTGCTGCAACTTACTCTCAAGCTTGTCGTTTGAGATTGAGCTTTTTGTCTAGTGCAGACTGTCTTGGTGCAGCTCCGGCGCTGATTCTTTCGCTTGTGCTTGTGGAAGGGGTGAATAATTCCGAGCAACTAACGGCGGTTTGGGCTGAACTAATAAAGCGTCGCTCGGTGAATGTAGGTGCATCGCCTTGGTGTGAAATAGTCATGTCAAACGGTCGGAGGCGAGTGTTTTCTCCTCTAAAGCCAACGCTGCTTGCTCTTAATGCACTTTTCTCGGAGGGTGAGATCAGGGAGTCCTTTGAAACGGCGCTAGCGGATGCGCTTAAATGGGTGCGCGCATCCTTCCCAAACATAATTTGGCCGGCCAGTAACGTGTGGGCGCTGGAGGCTCTATTTAACTTAGGCCGCCATTTAGCACATTTTGAACTACCTCCTTGGCTGGCTGTGGCCGAAAATCCAGCGCTGCCATCGGCGAGCGTGGCCCTGTCTGCTCTTGTTAGGCGTGATACGGAATGCCCGCTTGGCGGTGAGGGAAATGAGCTTGGCGCGAAAGGCGGACGGTCTGCAAAGAGCATGCGCTGGGCTCTCAGCAAGATAATAAGCATTCTTAATGACGTAGCGAATCCGGTGCGCCGCTACGGCGAAGATCGAGCACGCAAAGTCAAGCTCAAGCAGCGTCTGTATTTAATTTGTGAAGAGGTCGCTGTGAAACTACCTATGGTCGATGCGGTAATTGAGTACCTTGTTGAAGAGACTTGTGAGCGACCCTCGCATGGTGAGTCAATAGTTGTTGGCACGATGGCCGCTTATATGCAGTCATTGGCCAGCGCGTTTGATAAGCGGGCCATCGACCACCCCTTAGAGTTCACAGACGTAGAGTGGGAGGAGTTGTACGGTGAGCTAAAGCGTGGAGCAGAGAGGCGTGGTCTTGAATTTGATCCGTCGCCGTTACGCCGCTTTGCCAGATACTGGAAATTGCAAGGTGTTAGTGTTCCTGATTCCATATTCCCAAGGGGGGAAAGAGAGGTTTTGCGATGTGCGGAGTTCAGTGCCGCCAGTCGCATGGTTTGGGATCATGAGTGGGAGGCTGTGACCGCGGTGGTTTTGGGCGGCCTTAATGTAAGGTCCGCCCGATATGATATGGCTGATTGTTACCTTCGGCTGATTCGAGAGGGGCAGCTGAGGGCTAGAGAGGCGCATTACATACGTCTCATTGACTTCGATCGGGATGACTGCAAAGTTATCATTACATCCTCTGGGTTTGGGCATCTAAAGGGTGGAGATCGATCTAGAGGTTATATCAGCTTGAGTTCCGAGACATCGTCGAGGCTTTCAAACTTGAGGCGGCGCCTTAAAGCGGCGGAGCCGGCGCGGCAGTACTTTTTTTTCTCCAAGAAGCCTACAGAGCCTGAGTTTGTTTTTTTGATTGGAGCGGTGTCGCGAGCCATGCGTCAAGTCACCGGAGATGATATTCGACGCCATTCGCTGCGAGGTTTTTCGGAGTGCGATTTGCTGCTGGATGGTGTTGACAAATTTGTCAAGTGCTATTTGGATGGACGTGATGAAGAATTGAATATCAAGGCGTTGGGGAGTGGTGGGGAAGACGCCTGGCGGTCTGTTGTTATGGTTTCTTCTGCGGCTAGACACCATCCGCTTACAGCAATATCGACTTACCTTGTTATATGGCCATTGGTGTCTCGTTATTTTCGAGAGAGATTGCTAGACGGATTTTGGCCGGGTGCTAACTTTGCCAAGTTGGGGAGTGTTTCTCCTATTGCTATGCGTGTCTACAAGCATCGGTTGAAGCGGGATGGATTGGGCGCATTGGCTGCGTGGAGACGCATGGCTCGCAGCGTTGATATAAATCGACTTGCGTTCCGGAAATTTGAACTTGGTGGCCGAATAGAAATAGGGTGCTTGAACGATCATGAAAATGGAATCCAAAAAAGCGCCGAATCAGTCGAAGTTTTGGCAAGAGTAATTTGGTATGGTGGATTAGTTAGAATGGGGGTGGGGGCAGAGGCGGCTCGCGATCTGAGTCAGTGCGACGCTCCTTCGGGAGTCTTCAAGGTAGGTCTCGATCCGATACCTCAGTCTGGTGAGGGGGTGAGGCTAATGATCAGAGAAGGCGCTGCACTTGCGTTAGCTGTTGCTGCAGTGGGTGATGCAGGTGTCCTGCGGGGCGCGAAGTCTGCGGTGGAGATTGTAGAGCTTGAGAGGGCCTCTCCCGCTGAAGAAGTCGTTCATGCGCTGCGATGTTTGGTTAAAGTAATCCCGCATGGCTGGATAGTTGCGCTACTGCCTGAATATGGCGGGCTTCCGATTGGAGCAGAGCCGCAGTTGCGAGGGTACGCTAAGGATATTCTCATTAAGTCCCCGAGCAGGGAGAAGGGCAAGAGATACAAATTCGTGGTGGCGCCAAGGAAAGGAGCAGGTAGCCCTAGAGTTCAAGGGGGTGCCACGGCTGCATTGAGCGCGCTGTTGCAGATGGCTATTGATTTGAGTGATGTTGATTGGGCGTATTGTGAGTGACAATTTTCAGGAAATGGATATACAGTGGGTGAGTGATTTGCCTGTAGGCTCCCTCAGGTCAGTTGTTGCAGGTATGGTCCCGCCTGGGGATTGGGTTGGTCTAAAGCGCTTTGCGGCGTTGGTCTTTGCGTGCGAGCGGCAGCTCCTATTGCTCGGTGACCCCGTTGTTAAAGGTCGGTCTGAAGTATATATAAGCCGTGATTTGAGCCGTCTAGCCTTGGGGGATGTAAGGGGGGAGCAAGGGCGGCTCGAGCTTGAGGATAGTGCCGTTGTGGACTCTGCCGGTTGGGAGGGGCATGCATCGGGAGAGGCAGATGCAACTCACTCCCGTGAGAGTGTCGGC
>Ga0209097_10002914_pt1 | contig 13452 bp, 13 predicted proteins | sample AD_UKC052_MetaG_FD_184419 | JGI IMG/M metagenome (GOLD analysis project Ga0209097, IMG submission 184419) | Active sludge microbial communities of municipal wastewater-treating anaerobic digesters from USA - AD_UKC052_MetaG (SPAdes) (version 2) | ecosystem: Engineered > Bioreactor > Anaerobic >... | reverse complement strand
CTGGATTCGTCACTGGTTCTTGGCAAGGCCTTCTTGCTGCGGGCGCAACACCACCCGACGTGATCGCCAAACTCAACGCCGAATTCGGTAAAGCGCTCGCTATCCCTGAAATTCGTGATCGTTTGCTCGCGCAGGGCGCAGAGCCGCGCGCGATGACGCCGCACCAATTCGGAGAGTTCCTTGGCGCCGAGACCGCGAAATGGCGCGCGCTCGCTAAGGCAACTGGAATCAAACTCGAGTAGCCGAATGTTGAAAGCTGTGCGCGTTTGACTGAGTGCTTCTCGCTACGCGTACCGTAACTTTATCGTTGTTACATTCCCATGAAGCCCAGAGATGCGATCATGATTTATTCGCAGAAACTCGTTGCGATGACGTATAGCGCGTTGTTGTTCGCGGTGCTGCCAGGCTGCGGCGAAAAAACGCCTCCAAGAGCCGCGCCGGAAACCAAACCGGCCGCAGCGCCGGCTGTCGCGCCGTCGCCGCCCAAAGCGGTCGCAACGCATCCGCTCGATGGTCTCACGGCGGACGAAATGATCGCGGTTGTGAAGATTTTGCGTGACGCGAAAGCCACAGATGACAAGAGCTTCTTTCCGTTGATCGAGCTCTCCGAGCCGCTCAAGGAAACCGTGCTCGCTTGGAAGTCGGGCGAGCCACTTTTACGTAAGGCGTACGTGAACTTTAAGGGACTCAAGGGCACCCAAGAAGCGCTCGTAAACATCACGGAGCGCAAGATTGAAAAAATCGCAGCGCTCGCGGGTGAGCCGATGATCATGCTCGAAGAATTTATGTCGGCTATGCAAGTGGCGTTGGAAGACAAATCCTTCGTCGCCGCGCTCGCCACACGAAGTCTCAAACCTGACGACACATTTTGCTTGCCTCTCACCGCGGGAAATTTTTTGCAGCAGACGGACAAGGGAAAACGTCTGATGAAAGTGCCGTGTTACGTCAAGCCCAGCGGCTCAAATTTTTACGCAAAGCCGATAGAGGGACTGTTCGCCGAAGTTGATTTGAAGACGCGCAAGGTTACGCAAATTGTGGATGAAGGTGTGGTGCCTTTGGCGAAAGATGATTGGGGTTACACCGAAAAAGAAGTCGCTGCGCGAACGAAGTTGCGCCCGCCGTCGACGCCGGTGGAAGTCGTGCAAGCGCGGCCGAACTTCAAAATCGACGGCGCAGCGATTGAATGGGACATTTGGAAATTTCGCTACCGAGTTGACAAGCGGCCGGGCATGGTGCTTTCTGACGTGAAAGTGCGCGACAACGATACATGGCGCTCGGTGCTCTATCAAGCGAATTTGTCGGAAGTGTTCGTGCCGTATCAAGACCCAGGTAAAGCGTGGTTTTGGCGCACATATATGGACAGTGGTGAGTATGGGTTCGGCGTATTCCTCTCGCCACTCGTGGCGGGGATGGATTGCCCGAAAAACGCAACATTTCTACCTGCGGTTGTGCACCAAGATAATGGCCAACCAGTGGATATTCCCAATGCTATTTGTGTCTTTGAGCGCAACACCGGAAAACCGGCGTGGCGACACTACGAAATTTTCGCGCAATCAGACAAAGTCTCGGTGCCTGCTGAGGGGCGGCCGGATACGGAGCTCGTCGTGCGCTCTGCTTCCGAAGTAGGCAATTACGACTATCTCGTCGATTACGTGTTTCACACGAATGGCAGCATCAATATCGACGTGATCGCTACCGGTATCGACGCTGTAAAGGGTGCGGCCACAAAACACCTCAAAGACGCAACCGCAGCGAAAGATACGCAGTACGGCAGTCTCATCGCGCCGCATCTGGTCGCGCCGAACCACGACCACTATTTCAACTTCCGGCTCGATTTCGATATCGATGGCGTCAACAATAGTTTCGTAAAAACAGACATCGCACGCGGCAAGACGCCGGTGGGATCGCAACGCAAATCGTTTTGGGTCGCAAGTCCCAAGACCGTCGAATCCGAACTTGAAGGCCGCTTGCGGATCGATAACGCGAAGCCTGCGCTTTACACAGTGACCAACCCAAACTTGGAAGGCCCGATGGGCCACAAACCGTCCTACGCAATCATGCCGCGCGATAGTGTGGCGTATGGGCCGTATGACTACGAGAACGACCCGCCGATGAAGCGAAACGCCTACATCGGCTATTCATTTTGGAACACGCTCTACGATCAAGACAAGCGCTACGCCGGTGGCAAATTTGCCTTCGGCAGCGACGGCTCAGACACGCTCGCGACGTGGGTGAAGAAAAATCGTAACATCAAAAACAAAGATGTGGTCACCTGGTACACGATTGGCTTCCATCACGTGCCGCATACCGAGGACTGGCCAGTAATGTCTGGCCACCAGGTCGGCATCGAATTGCGACCCTACAACTTCTTTGCGCACAACCCCGCTTTGACGTTGCGTGGTGGCGCAGCGAAGTAACCTTGTTCTGTTAGTCAACCGTGGCGCCTGAGGAGGCCACAACCTTTGCCCATTTCTCCGTCTCGGCGACTATAACTTTGCCGAAATCTTCGGGGGTTCCGGCAATCGGGCTACCGCCTAGCTCGGCTAGGCGAGCCCGCATCTTCGGGTCGGCCAACGCTCGATTGATGGCGCTGTTCATTTTCTCGATCGCTTCACGCGGGGTGCCTTTCGGCATGCCCACCCCAAACCAAGCGGTTGCTTCATAACCGGGCACAGTGTCCCCTACCGTGGGGAGGTCAGGGAATGATGGTTCCCGCGCTGCCGAGGTGACCGCAAGTGCGCGGATCGAGCCCGCTTTGATGTGACCTGCGGACGAGGGCAAATTATCAAAGAAGACTTGTACCTGCCCGCCGATCAAGTCAGTCAATACTGGCCCAGCACCTTTGTACGGAATGTGCACCATATTGCAACCGGTCATCGATTTAAAGAGTTCGCCAGAGAGGTGTGTGGACGTGCCGCTGCTCGATGAGGCCATATTCACTTTGCTGGGATTGGCTTTGCAGTAGGCGATGAACTCGGCGACCGTTTTTACCGGCAATTTGTTGGTAACAACCATCACATTGGGTGTACGAACCAGCCCGGCGACCGGTGCGATGTCGCGGATGAAATTGAAGGAAAGTTTCTTGTAGAGCGAGGCGTTGATGCCGTTTGCGGGATTCACCAAGAGCATTGTGTAGCCGTCCGGGGGCGAATTCACGACCGCTTCGGTACCGATGTTGTTGCCTGCGCCGGGTTTGTTTTCGACGATGACCTGTTGACCAATGTTTTCCGAAAGCCACTGCGCAACGATACGCGCTAACACGTCTGTCGTGCCCGCCGGCGGGTAGGGCACAATCCATTTGATTGGCCGTACCGGATACTCGGCGGCGCTCGCAACTCCGATAGCGCCCAACACCCCAAACACAGCCACGGCGAGGCGCCGCGTAAATGACCTAATTGGCATGACTCTGCTCCTAGTTTTGATCGAGGATTTTTTGCGTAACGCAGCGCTGGCCGCCGCTACTCAACACAGATTATGAGCGCATGATCCGGCTTTTGGTCGGCAGCAATTCAAGATTCACCTGCGTCACCTCGCGTGCATAACCGAAAAGCCACTCGAAAGTGGCTTTGGCGATGCATGACAGGCAGATGCGCCGCAAATCAGCGCAAATCAGCGCAAAACGCTCAGTGCGCCACTGACCATCGAGCGCATCGTCGACATCATCACGTCAAGCACCCAGCGAATAAATTGTTCGGTAAGCGACACGCCTTTGGCAGCGGTGCGGCCGATGAACTTCAAAATGATTGTGATCAACGACTGCACGTAGCCCGAAATTTCGCGAGAAATTTCGACTGCGCGCGTGAGCATGTACGCGAGCTGGTCGAGCATTGTGATGGTGCCGCCAATTGCGGCTTGCAGCGCGATCACCATTGCAGTGCCGCACTGCCGCAATATCCAGTCAAGCGCGATTCCGATCATTTCGTAAACGCGTGCATTCCACGACAGCACGCCGCCCTTCGATGCGCGGGTTAACCAAGCGCGAATCTGGCGATCAGTCAGCGTTTGTGCGCCGTTGCTCTTGAGTGCCCCCCACGATTTACCGACCATGCCCTGTACGTATGAGTCACTCATAGAGTGCGCACTCGGCGCGATTCGCGTGGTCTCGCTGGTCGCGATTGCCAGCCCGCCGGCACCTTTTGGGACGTGTGCAAACGGCCACAAAGGCACCATCGGCACAGGGTCAGCCGGGTGGTAGACGCGATGAATACGCTCTGCCGTCAGTCGCTCAGTGACGCCCCGAGCAAACGCCGGCCCGCCAGTACGCGGTGAACCAAACGTGTATAGCTCCACTCGCGCGCCGGTATTCGCACTGAGATAGTCTGCGGCGAGCGTTGCCAGCGCCCCCCCCAAACTGTGGCCGACACAGTGAATCGCCGTCGGGCGATGCGACTTAAAGTAGGCCTGAATTTCTGGCGCAAACGATTTGTACGTTGTGTTGAAGCCCATATGTACGGGCGTCCCGGTGGGGCCAGACGACACGCCAATGGTTGCATCGGTTAACCAATCGGGCACGATGTCGGTGCCGCGCAGCGCAACTAGCGCTTCGCCTTTGTACGCGCCAATGCCTTGCGCGATGTAGCCAAATCCGGTTAGGTGCTTGAAGAGCGGCACACCGCTTGTTCCGTGCAGCTGATCCTGATCGTTCGCGGAGAATAAATCTTTGATGCCCAGCAGGTTATCGCCTTGCGAGCGCAACCCGCTTGACGCTGCGGTAACACTAGAGACTGTCCGACTTTTCAGCACATACGTGCCAAGCGCGATCTCTGCGGCCTGAGAGGGGGTTAGTTGCGGCATAAACGTCCTAGGGCTCCATCGAATAACGACCCACGATGTGCTCGTGAGTGACGGCCTTACCAAGCAGGTCGAATCGCAGAGGCTTCGGTTTCCCTTTGAGTTCCGAATCGGCTTCGTAGGAGAACTTATTCCCCGCCCAAATTTCGTACTTCTTTGCCCCTACATAAACCTCGATGTCCTGATCGATATTGGGCTGATGCGGCAACCAAGCCGACATGGATTTTCCTGTAATTTCCGGCAGCGAAAAGCGCCCTTGTTTGTCAGTGACCGTCTCGTCGCTTGCGCGCTGATTTCCCCAGTGCCAATCGTATCGTCGCACCACGCGAGCATCGGCGACAGGTGCTCCGTTCATCACGATGGTTCCAGACATTGCAGAACACAACACATACTTGGCCATCGAGGACTCCGCGCAGGCGACGAGAAAGAAGAAGGGAAAAAACAGCGCAACGAGCCGCTTGCGGTGCCACCCATGGGTGTTCGAGCGAGTAGCGGCAGGTGTGCATGAGAATGAAAACATGTCGTGAGCGTAGCTTCGAGGCGAAACGGTGTCAATGCGGCACGCGCACGCGTAAGCGGTGCTGGAGCTGCGTATTTTCTTATGTGTAAAACAATGGACGGATCTGACGGTGCACAAGTGACACGTAACGCAAAATATTGTTTGCGAGCTGTTTTCGTGGAGAACACATCGGTCTGCGCGACGGCCGCGTCGTGTCGCGTCGCTACGTCGGTACGCCGTTATGCGGTCATTTGGGCGGCGCGCAAAACACGATGCCTTCGTTACTCCAACCTCGCGCAACCACATCGTTGATACGGCTAAGACTTGTTGTGAAACGATGATTGCCATCGCGATTGCGTGTGACGCCGTTGTTATACGCACGATACACCGGAATTGTCTCGGCCGGGCACGCGCCGTTAACGGTCGGCGTCGTCACGAAATCAAGTCCTTCATAGTTAAGCCGCTGCTGCGTCGCGGGGGTGCTCGCCTGTAGACTTTTGAGCAGATCGCACTCGGCCGGCACGGCCGTATAGAAGTGCGAATTTGGCCCTGGAGACACGCTGCCGTAGAAACGGCAGACAGGAGAGGAGCCGCCTTGCTTAAACCACTCGCCGGTGCGTGACCATCCGGCCGCAGGAGTGCTGTCGAGCAGTGCGATGTGCCCCGGATTGGCGGTGATGAAGTATTGATCTACCGGCGCAAAATAGTATTCGACCACAGCACCGTCGGCGACGGGGCCGCCATTGAGCGCAACGCGCTTTCCTTCACCCGGCGGCAAACAGGTGAACGTCAACGGTTGGCTGGTGGTGGCTAGGGCGCGCAGCGCCGTGTCGTTGAGCACTATTCCAGTGCGCATTTGCCATCGGCCATCAGTCTGCATAAGGCCACTGTGCACTGCGCCATCGACCGTTCCACGCACCAGCAGGTCGCACGCGGCGCGAGGCGCGCTAATCCGCGCTTGCTGCTTCAGTACGGCTAGTCTGGTTTCGTCGCCGCTGCTCGCTCCCGGACGCCATGTCAGTTGCTGGCCGACGATAGGCAAAAAATCGCTGTCCATCGCCAGCATAAAGGCGCCGACTTGATCGCGCGTTGTGGTCGCTGGCGCTGGAAAATTGAACACAGGGTCGCTGAAGAAATTCGCTAAGGTATCGATGCCGCCGTCGTTCGAATAGCCGAATCCGCGAATCTGCGCGCCTCGATTCGGCTCACCCGTGTTGCCGCTGAAGCCGAACATCCCAAGCTTTTGGTACATATTTCTCAGCTGAGGCACTTTGAAGTTCTCTGTTATGCGGAATCCCTCAAACGACATCAGGCCGCCAGTACCGAACTGTCCAGCAGTCGGATTAAGCGTGTGGCAGTGATTGCAACTGCCCAGGAGCGTCATATTGTTGTTATTGAAATAAATATTCCGGCCAGCGGTCTCGGCTGCGGTTAACGAATCATCAAGCGCGCGAACGGGGTTGGGTGGCATTTTGAGCGCCAAGGCAAAGTCAGTGAAGGCCTGCATTTCGGCGTCGCTCAGAGGCGTTTGCCGACCAACCAAGCCTACAAACGCCGGGTTGAATTCTTTGAACGATGCTGCCTCAAGTGATTCCAACGCTCCGTTAACGGTTTGCCGGCTGGTGCCCGTGCGATCACCGCGCCAGTGCGTGGGGCCATTGCCTGTCATACCGCGCAGTGTTTGCGTGGTCATAGGGCCTTTCATCGGGTGAAAGCGAGGCGTTGTTTTTGGGCTGTTGGAAACATACGCGTTTGGGTTGGTTTTCGGTGCGTCGTCGGGATTGCCTAGGTCCCATGCGAGATGATCAAGGTCGGCGAACGTATGGCATGAAGAGCAGGCCGTCGTCCCGTTGCTCGATGTGAGCGTTGCGTCATACAAGAAACGTCGCCCGGATTTCACCTGCGCGCTTTCCGGTGTAAACAGCTGCGTGGATTTGATAACCGCCTTCGTCGCGGTGTTGACGATGCTCACGCGATGCGCGGTGTGCGAGTAAACGAACAAGCGTGAGCCGTCGGCGTTGATCGCCAAGCCGGCAGGGCCATCGGCCACGTTGATGTGTTGGCTGCTGTCCGCGCTAAACGCCGCGCTAGCGACGGATGCCGTGGATAACGCAGCGATTTTGTTGGAGCCCAACGCTGCAACGTATAGCGTGTCGCCGCTCGGGCTGAACACGAGCGCTGTGGGTTGCGAGAGCGAACGCGCTTTATCCGCCCCACCAATCGCTTGCCCTTGTGCGAGCCCAAAATTCACGTGTGTGTTTAAGTGCACAGCATCCACTTTTTTGGCGGCCATATCCACTACGCTCACACGGCTCTCGGCCACATTTCCGCGGACTGTGCTGGAGCGGGTGCCCGGGCCTTCGAAGCGAACGTGGTTGCGTGCCTCGGTGTTGCTCACATACACCTTGCCGCTTTGCGGGTGCACCGCCATGTTGAAGAGCGTAGTGCCCACGCCACTCACTTGCTGCGTCACGGCGGGAATCGCCGCGCTCGCGTTGATCGCAAATAGGTCGTTGTCTGGCAATGAAAACTTGACGGCAGACGACCAATCAGTTCCGGCGTCGTCGCGCCACGCTGCGCCATCGAATTTGACGATTAGGCCAGTGTCCGGCGCGCGCGAGCCATCGGCGCTGGTATTGGGTGTGGGTTTGCGATTGACGACGGCGTCGCGGTGCAGTGTCGTGGTGCCATTGCCGGAGAAGTGCGGCGCGGCGTACACCGTGTTGCCGTCAGCGCTCACGGCCAATGCGCGTGGCGTGTCGGCGAAGAGCGTGAGGATCGTAAGTGGGTTGCCATTGGTGCTTTCATCCAAGTTTCCGGCGTCAAACACCCATACATCGGCACGGCCTTGGCCGGTTTTCAGCAGACTGCTTGAATCCGCGCCGGGCCGGTTTTGCCCGCGCCCCGCGGCGGTGATAAATGCACGATCGCGGTTCGGCCCCGCGAACACAATATCGCGCGGTTCGTCACCCACTTGCAACGTGCGCAACACGCGTGGTGTGCCGTCCAACCGCACGACGCTTACCGAATCGGAAAGGTGGTTCACGACCCAAATTTCGTTGCCATTTCGTTCAGCAACGGCCACGGGCTCAAGCCCAACGGCGACGGTGCTCGCGAGCGTCATCGTGTCGCCAGACAGCGCATAAATTTCTAGGCAATGCGCAGGCCGATTGGTAACGTAGAGCCGTTGCCCATCGGCAGACAACGCGATGGGGCGCACCGGTCCGCTTTCAAACAACGAGACCGTACCCGGCATACCGTCGGCGGTCACGGCGTCGGTACCCGTGCCGCATTGAAACACCGGCCGTTGCAATGTTGAACCCAGTACTTGTTCAATCTCACTTTTGTTCGTCGCTCTACCAGTCTGCGACGATTGAAAGCCGAATACCGCCGCGAAGATCGCCAGTGTGAGCAAAACAAAATAAGTGATCAGACGCATAGTGTTCTTTACTAGTTTCGTTGGCGGGGCGGCTGACGTGCGCCACGGGCGCAGTCCGCCCTGTTTTTTGTGTGAATCGAGATATCGCCTACAGCTCGCCATCCCAATAATCAAGGTCAGAATCAACGCGGTGCATGCGCCCATCTTGAACCAACGTCCCGGGCCCACCTTTGGCGAACGCGAGATACTTTCCGGAGTCTGGATATTCGCAGATCTCAGTGTCCGAGCGCGTGCTCGCTGACAGATATTTCAGCGGTGCGTCGGATGTATTGAGCAGTTGGTGTGGATATTCAGGGCCAGCAGGAATGAATATCGCGTCGCCCGCCGCGACGGGAATCATCTCGCCCGCAACGCGTAGCGTGCCGCTGCCTTCGAGAATCATGAACATCTCTTCTTCCACGTAGTGAAAGTGATACGGGCACGAGCGTTTTCCCGGTGGCACGATGTCGACCGATAACCCCATTTGCTTTGCCGCCGTACCAGGCGCTAGACGCTTGCCAACCGCGCCGTCGTAATGCGGTGCGCGATCAGACGTTTGCCATGTGTCATCCGGCTTGGCGAAGCTGCGGACGAGTTTGTTCCTGAGTTCGTTTGCCTTTGTCATCTAGTCGGCCTTGATACCACGCTCGCGCACTACTTTCGCGTTGAGCGCGGACTCGTTGCGGATGAATTTCGTGAAGTCGGCCGGACCCATCACTGCAGGCACGTTGTCTAGCTTGATGAGTCGCTCCGTCATGTCCGGTGTGGCGATGGCCTTAGCGATTTCGACATGCAGTCGCGCGATGACCTCGGCCGGTACTTTCGCGGGGGCGAACACGCCAAAGGTAGAGGTGAGATTTGCTTCTGGAAAACCCAACTCGGCGAGGGTAGGCACGTTCGCAAAACTCGGCAATCGTTGCGGCGCTCCCACCGCCAACACGCGCAGCGTGCCTTTCTGCATTTGGCCGTTCGCCGCAGGGCTTGGGTTGGTGGTGAAGAGTTCAAACTGCCCGCCGGCCGCGTCCGTTACGACTTGCCCGCCGCCTTTGTACGGTACGTGGATTAACTCCAATCCGCTCTTGGCTTTTATTTGCTCCACCATGATGTGTCCGAGTGTGGCGATGCCGCTCGTGGCCACGCGAATCGCGCCGGCTTTGGCTTTGCTTTGCGCGAGCACATCGGCAAATGTTTTGCCGGTGAACGCGGGGGTGGCGAGCACGTAAACCGGCGAATACATCACGCTCGCCACCGGAGCAATATCGTTGACCGGATCGAACGAAAGCTTGCCCAAATGCGGCAGCAGCGTGATTGGGCTTACCGCCGAAATTGCGAGCGTGTAGCCATCGGGCGCGGCCTTAGCCATCGCGTCCATGCCAATCGCACCGCCCGCGCCGCCTTTGTTTTCGACGATAAAGGTTTGGCCGAGTTGCGCGGTGAGTTTTTCAGCAAGCGAGCGCGCCACAGCGTCCGTCGTGCCGCCCGCCGGGTAGACCACGATCAAGCGCACCGGCTTGTCGGGGTAGACGGCGTGCGCACTCGTTATGAGGGCGCAGCTTGTTGCGGCTATCAGGCCGAAGATTATTTTGGATAGCGTTTTTGCGGTCATGGGACTCCTAGATTGGCGGCGGTGCCCGCCCTGCGATGTCTACGATTATTCGGCGGCGGGCATGAACTGCGAAATTTCAACGAGCACGCGCTCACTCGCGTCTGAAAACCAAATCTCGCCGTCTTGAATCATGCACTGCAAATCGAGCGCCCGATCCGCCATCGCGGCGAGCGCTTTGCTGCATGTGGAAGACACGGATTTCACGGTGAGTTTGTCTTGACGTAAGAGGGCTTCGCGGTTGGCTTGCCACCACATATCCACCGTGCGGCCGCCGCCGTATGCGAGAAGCACTACGGCGTCCGAGCGGCCGCACGCACGGCGCAGCAGTTTTTCATCGGGTATGCCTACCTCGATCCATTGCGTGATGCGGCCCGTTAGATCGCGTTCCCACAGCGCGGGTTCGTCGTCCGACGAGAGCCCTTTGCCGAATTCCAACGGTTCTTTAGCGTGGCTTGAATAAAGCGCGAACGCCAAGACGCGCGTCATCATGCGCTCGTTGGTTTCGGAGGGATGCCGTGCCACGGTCAGAACATGATCGGCGTAGTAGCCGCGATCAATGTCGGAGATATTGAGCGCAGCGCGAAAGATAGTTGATTTCAGGGCCATTCGTGCCTAGTTTGTGTGGAGAGAAAAGCGGATAGTCCCTCGAGCTAAGAACTTCAGATCTTGATGAAGAGCGTGACCAAGGGTTGGTCGCCCACTTGGCGGCTCCAGTGGCCGTGGATCGCGGGGTCAAACGTCGCGCCTTCGGGCAGGGTGTCGTTCGACAAAAACGAGTCGCCCGCCTTGAAAATGCGCGAACTGCCGTCTTGCAGGCCGATTTCCATTTGTCCGCCCAAGACGTAGAGCCACTGCGCAGCTCCGGTGCAATGCCACTGACTGCGAAACCCCACTGGGCTTTGCCTCAGTTGGTAGCCCGTCGCCGCCTGAACAGGCGAGAGCATGGATTGCGGGTTGCCTTCGGTGAGTGCGATGGACTCGTCGCGAAATTTCGCGCGGCCATCGGTGTCGGTGAACAGGATCGTTTGCTTTAGATGCACGGGTTAGCTCAATCGTGGTGTTTAGTGCGGGGTTTTGCTTTTTTGGGCGCGCGCTTTGCGGTCACCATTTTGCCGCCGGGCAGGGTGTTGAGGGCGGTGCGTGGACGCGGGCGCGCGCGCGGCTTGGGCGGCTCCATACCCGGAAAGTGCGTACCCATGATCGCCAGTGCTGCGGGCATCGATTGGGGCTTAGGCGCTTTTGGCTGCTTTTCAGGTTTTGGTGGTTTGGGTTCGGTGCTTTGATGCACATGAATCGAGACGCCGGGGGCTTTCACCAGCTGGCCGGCGCGAATCTTGGCGCTCTTGCGCAACTCTTGCGCGCTGTCAACGGTAACTACGCCGGTGGCGACCAGCGCTTTGCCAGCCGCGCCGCTGTCGGCGACGCCCATGACTTTGAGCAAATTGTGCAGATCAATAAATTCGTCGTGCAACGCGAAGTGCAGGACTTGGATAGGGCTTTTTTTCATGGGGCGAAGTATGGCATTTTGGGCGGCGCCGCCCGCTAGAGCCATCGGAGCGCACTAGGAAGGTCGAAGAACTATAGCTTTCTGGCAGAAGCGACAGCCAAACGGCCTTTTGGCTCGTATTTTCGGAGATGTTGACTTTCTGACTATTACCCCTGTATCAGCCGTGCAACAGTCTTTAAAGCCAAAAAGCTGTTGCCGGCCGCTGCGGATTGCGCGCGTGGCGTTGTCCTCGCGCCTAACGCGCGCAGCAACCGCCTGAAAATTTGGGGCAGTGTGGCGTCCTTCGATCCGTTCACGCCAACGAAATTCGTAGTTTTCGCCGAAATTTGACGCGCGTCAAAGTTGCCGCATGTGGACGATTGACGCGCGCGCATGCGGCCTCAAAGTCAAAGTTATCGAGCCGCCAAGCTTTCGGTCGGCTCGTCGACGAACCCATTGAACGAAGGAGACCTTTATGAACTCACTGATTGCCCGCAACAGCCTGTTTGATGAACTCTTCAAAGACTTCACACCGGGCTACTTTGTTAAACCGCTACACGGCGACGCTCTACCTGCTCAGATCAAGGTCGACGTGAAAGAAGCCGACGGTACCTATACCGTGAACGCAGAAATCCCCGGGGTGAGCAAAGACGAAATTCACGTCGGTATCGAAGGAAACGTCATCACGCTACGCGCGGAAGTGAAGCAGGAAGACACCAAGGCTGAGGACGAAAAGGTACTGCGAAGCGAACGCTACTACGGCTCCGTGTCTCGCAGTTTTCAGTTGCCGTCGGACATAGATTCGACGCTTGCCAAAGCCAAGTACGAGAACGGTGTGCTCGCGCTCACGCTACCGAAAAAAACCGTGAATAGCGCGAAGCGTTTGACCGTCGAATAATCGCGCCCCGCTGGTCAAGACTGCGCGCCGTCGTCTACGGTGCGCGGCCTTCACCGTGGACTGACGCGTCAAGCGTGACGCCTCGCACCGCCCCCGTCTAAGGTGCGCGAGAACGACGGCTAGAAGAGGACGTAGCCTCCGGTCTGCCTACCTGCGCGGGCGGAGGTAGCGAAGGCACGCGCGCTGCAATCGGTTGATGAGCTAGACGCTGGCTACGCGCTTGATTCGCGCGCAGCGCCGCAGGCTGGAGCGGATCAGTACTTCAATACGAGCTTGTCGAGCTGTTCCTTGGTGATGGCCGGAACTTCACCGCGCTTGGCCCAACGATTGAGGTTCCACGCGCCTTCGCCGACCCACGCCTTAATTACCTTGAGATTCGCCGCGCGCTCAGCGTCGGTTTCGCCTAGGTACTTGTACATATTTCCGGGCTTCTTATCCGCCGTATTGGTGCCGTCGTCCAAGCGGCGCATGAAGGCGCCGGTATCTGTGTAGACGATCAATTGCAGCAAGTGTTCGTAGGTGTCGGTGCGCGGGCCTTCCTTGGCCTTGGTGTACTTTTCTTCAGCGAGTTTGAACTCAGCAAGCGACGGGGAGGTGCTGCCGTGGCATTCCACGCAGAGCGCTTTAATCATCGGGGCAATCTTGGTGCGATACGTCACAGCCTCCTGCGCAAACGCAGGTACGGCCAATCCGACGACCGCTAAGGTGGCGATAAATTTCAGTTTCATCGTGGCTCCATGTGTAGTTTTGAAAT
>Ga0209097_10002907_pt1 | contig 13497 bp, 7 predicted proteins | sample AD_UKC052_MetaG_FD_184419 | JGI IMG/M metagenome (GOLD analysis project Ga0209097, IMG submission 184419) | Active sludge microbial communities of municipal wastewater-treating anaerobic digesters from USA - AD_UKC052_MetaG (SPAdes) (version 2) | ecosystem: Engineered > Bioreactor > Anaerobic >... | reverse complement strand
GTGAATCAGATAATCCGAGCTTGACTCGTTCCCCAACCCCCATGCAGCTAGGGATTATCTGATTCACATTCAGATTCCGGAGTTCACCTGCCACTGCCCGCTCACGGGCCAGCCGGACTTCGCGCACTTCACGATCGAATACATCGCCGATCAGACCTGCGTCGAGCTAAAAGCGCTGAAAACGTTCATGTGGAGCTTCCGGGACACCGGCGCGTTCCACGAAAAAGTGACCAACGACGTGCTCGACAAGATCGTCGCGACCATCCAGCCGCGCTTCGCCCGTGTCACCGCGCGCTGGAACGTGCGCGGCGGGATATACACAAACGTGGTGGCCGAGCATCAGGCCGACGGCTGGAAACCCAAGCCAGCTGTGGATTTGACGCGATTTGGATTGGCTAACCCGGCGGCGGTCTAGGCGCAGCGCTAGTCCGCGGTTGCGGTTACAGCTTTTTCGTTCGGACGACTGCCAGGCGGCGATTTCAACCATTTTTTCTGGTTAGTCGAATTCGTGAAAATTGTGGCTAGAACGACCAGCAGGCGGTCGCTGGACTCATAAAGCTGTTAAAACACTGCGGTCGTCTGCGGCAACCATCTCGGACGGGCGCAACGACGCCTCCCGCGCCGCGCCCCTCCGCTCCGATCCGATACCGAAAAAGTCAGCTGCGCGCGGTCTTCTTCAACGCGTATGCCAACGACCAGACCGACGACGCGTACATGCGCGAGCGGTTGTAGCGTGTGATGACGTAGAAATTTTCGAATACGAGCCAATACTCGTTGCGACCGTCCGCGTTGTCGAGCGAGATGATGCCCACAGACGCGTCGTCGGATGGCAGCACAACGTCCGGGTCCTGAGCGCTGATCTTCACGCCAGCAGCTAGAAATTCACGCAGCGGCTTGCGTGGTGAGAGGCCGCCTTCAATGCTGGCGATGATCTCTGCGCTGGGCTCGCTGATCGGCAGCATGACCGGCTCGCCGCGCTGCCAACCGTGACCAGCGAGAAACGACGCCACCGAGCCTACGATGTCCGCGGGCGAATTCCACAGATCAATTTTTTGATCGTTATCGAAATCAACTGCCCATTTGCGGTGACTGCCCGGCATGAATTGCGGCCAACCCATCGCGCCAGCGAACGAGCCCAAGTAATCGAAAGGAGAGCGCTTTTGCTCGCGAGCTAGCAGCAGCAAGTCTTTGAGTTCGCCGCGGAAAAATTCGGCACGGCGCGGGTAGTCAAACGCCAAAGTCGCCAGCGCATCAATCACCCGAAAACTGCCCGTCATGCGTCCGTACACGGTCTCGACGCCAACAATGGCGCCAATGACCGATGCTGGAACGCCGTACGACGTTTCAGCGGCCGCGAAGTGCGCCTTGTTGGCACGCATGAACTCCGTGCCGCGCTGTAAACGGTCTCCGCCGATGTGGCGAGGCCAATAGACGTGCCAAGGCGTGGGCGCACGCACCGGCGCGTCCATGTAGCCGATTACTTTTTCGAGTTTTTTGACTCGCGCGAAGACCGCATCTAGCGCGGCGGCATCGAATCCGTCGTTGGTGACGAGTTCCGTTTTGAACGCCGCAACTTCGGAGCGTTGATTAAAGTCCTGCGCTGCGGCAGCACGCACGAATGTGAAGAGCGCCGCAGCGAAGACGGCAGCGAGAATAGATTGCATGGAAAGGCGTTGCATAGGACAGAGATAATAGCGGCATGACTTATTCCTTTTTCCGCCCCGCCCTCTTTGCCCTTGACCCTGAAGCCGCGCATGCAGCTGCATTTGCAGCGCTTGACGCGCAAGCCGCACTCGGACTTGCCCGTGTGTGGGGCGGGCAAATCCCGGTCACGACACCGGTCGAAGTCATGGGGCTCACGTTCCCCAACCGCGTGGGTTTGGCCGCCGGACTCGACAAAGACGCGAAACATTTGCGCGGCCTCGCGCAGCTGGGTTTTGGTTTCTTGGAGATCGGCACGCTTACACCTCTGCCACAGCCCGGAAACCCGACGCCGCGCATGTTTCGCTTGGTCGAGCATGAAGCACTAATCAATCGTCTGGGCTTCAATAACGGTGGCGTCGAAGCCGCGCTCAAGCGGCTACAAACGCGCGACGTGACGGTGCCGGTCGGTGTCAACATTGGCAAGAACGCCGTCACTCCAATCGAGCGCGCGGTGGACGACTACTTGGCCGCGCTTCGAGCGGTGTACGCCACGGCGGACTACGTCACGGTCAATATTTCGTCGCCCAACACCAAGAATCTGCGTGACCTACAAGCGCCTGATTCCGTTGCGGCGCTCGTTGCGACGCTCACACGCGAAGGCAAACATCTCGCACGACTGCACGGCCGCACTCGCCCGATCGCTGTGAAAATCGCGCCCGACATCGCCGACGAATCAATCGCGGACGTGGTCAACGCAATCATTGACGCGGGCGCCGATGCAATTATTTCAAGCAACACTACGATTAGCCGCGACGCGATCGCAGGTCACCCACATGCAAAAGAGGCCGGCGGACTCAGTGGCGCGCCGCTCACGAAGCGCGCGGACGCGGTGTTGGCGGCGGTTGTAAAAGCCGCGAATGGCCGAGTGCCGATTATCGGCGTCGGCGGCATCATGTGCGTCCAAGACGCCCAACGAAAGCTCGATCTAGGCGCAAGCTTGATTCAGATCTACACGGGCCTCCTCTACCGTGGCCCAGGCTTTGTCGGGGAACTGCTAAGAGGTTTGAGCAAACACAACTGACGCCCGCTCATTGCTCACGGGGCCGCCAGCAACCGCTGTAGCGCCTTGCGCGCTGCCTGCGTTCGACCTCGGCTTGCGCCTGTGAAGCGCAACGTTACGCGTCCATCACCGGCGGACATTACGCGCTGCATCACGGCCGGATAGTCGCGCTTCACCGTGGCTCGCGCTAAGGCCGTCTGAGCACTTTCTGGCAACGTCCAGCCCACGAATTCAGTCGCTTCGCTGTTTTTCTCTTGGCCATTTGGTGTGTCGCCTAATTCGCATCGTGCCTGCAGCAATGCGAGCCAAGCATCAAACGCTGGATGCGCGCGATCTGGATGTCCTGAAAAGAACACCGTATTGCCACATTCAACAAACCCTTCGCCCGTCCGCTCGGGCAAACGCGGTAAGCCCACGTCTACGCGCCCCGCTTGGAGTGCTGCGATGGTCGCGTGCACATGGTCATCAGACGCACCGCCCAAGCCGCCAAAGCATATGACCCAATCGCAGTGCGTCCAAGCGCGATGAATTGCAGCAGCCAACGCAATCCGATCCGCTGGAATCATCGACACCGACGCGATTGCAATTCTCGCTAACGCGAGTCGCTGTGCAACGTGCGCAACGTGCGAGTCTGCCCCGGTGGCCAGCGCGTAGTCCCCCACCACCAGGAGTCCCGGACACTTCAACACAGCGCCGCCGCGGTTAGGCTGTCTGGAACATGCCAGCGAGCGCACGATCAACGATGGGCTCAGCCTCGATGAGGCGCGCTTTGTCCGTGCGGAACCATTCAGCCAATTCTTCTGGCGTTAATGAGGCCGCCTTGCGGCCATGGCGCGTTGTGAATAGGTACGTCGTACCCTGCGGACTCACCCACGCGAGCTTGGCGTACTTCAGTGCGCCTTTTTCATCGCTCATCTCGATCCATTGATTGCGCTCCATCTGTTTAACGAGTTCGCCAAACGGATCAAACGCAATGTCATTGCTCGCGTCCGGCAGCTCAGTTGGCTCAACGTATTCAGGTTTTGCGCCACGCAGCAAGCCGGCATGAACTTCGAGTAGACGGTCAAAAAATGGCGTAACGGTGTCGTCAGAAAGCGATTTGAGGCCTTCGCGCAAACGGCGAACTAACGACGGCACGCGCTGGCTCAAAAGGGTACGTTCGGCCGGCTGATCCTTCGGCGTGACGCTCCAGACCAATTCGTCAAGCACCGCCACGGCTTTTTCGTACTGCGGGCTTTCTTTGCCACCGTCCAGCAGCGCGTCTTGCAGATGCGGCTGCCACGCGACTTCGATGAACTCGATTACCGGTTCCGGCAGCGCGTTTTGCCGAATGCGGGCGTCGACCGTTTCCTTGGCTTCACGGACCGCCGCCAAGTGAGTGTCCGCCGCTTGCGCTTCGGCGGTTTCATCTTCAACGGTTGACTTGGCATTGATTTCTTGTTCGGCAATGAACTGCTCAAGCTCAACCAGTGCAGCGGTGAAAAAACCCAAGTCGTCCACGAAATCGCTGCTGATGTGCTCCACCAAATCGCGAATTTTTAGGAACAACTCGTCGTGGACTCCGTCTTCAGGCGACCAACCAATGCCAGCGTCAGCCAAACGGTTTAGCAGTTGTCGTGCAGGGTGATTTTTGCGGGAGAAGAATCCCCGATCCACCATTGCCGCTTTGAGCATGGGAATCTGTAGGCGCCCCAACAAAACTTTGATTTCGTCGCGCAACTCTTTGCGCGCCAGCACAAAGTCGAACATCATCGCCACGAGCTCAGTCGTAGTGGCGTCTAACACCGAAATTTCGCCCGACGCATAGCCCGGAACTACTTCCCGCAACACGGTTCGTGCAGGCTGCGGCGGCGACGAAAAATCAATCTGGTCGGCGCGCAACTGCAAATCGGTCAGTGAATCCAATAACCGGCGATCTACGCCGGCGGAGAGGGGCGCGCGGAACGCGCCATTGGCCGCAAAACCAAGGGCTGCGCTAATCTGCATGGCCTCTTTGTTACGGACCATCCCCGACAACGACGGGTCGGAGGATGCTGGCCCACCCGAAATAGCCGGGACGACATGCTGCAGGCGTTCAACTAGGGCAACCAAGTTATTGGCTAATTGTTGAAGCGGAGCCGCATCGGGCCGCATGTTCGCGTCGGAAGGGTAGCCAGCGCCCATGTATCCATCGGCGGATTGCGCGGCAAACCCGTAACCGCCGCCGTCCGCCGCCGACGGGCTTGGTCCCGCGTGCTGCATCCCTTGCTGAGACTGCCCCGCCTCTGCGTGGCCGGCTTGCGCTGAGCCACCGCCGCGATGCTGTGCGGCCGAGCGGGGCGCTTGCACGCCACAGTCCTTCAAATATCGATTTAAATCCGCATAAACATCGTTGAAGCCCATGCCGCCGAGCTGCGAGAGGCCGCGAATCCAATGCAGACGCATTTCAACGGTTGTCGCGGAATCCACCAACATAGCCTGCAGCAGCGCGCCCACGATTGACTGCGGAGAAAACGGATCGTCTTCCATTTTCAATGTTGGGATTCGCTTGAGGTACGCGATGTTTTGGTGCAGGCTTGGCAGTTCACCCAGGCAAGCGCTCTCGATCGAGCGTGCCAAGGAACGCGCTGAGACGTACTCGTCGAGCACCTCGTCCGTTTGCAGCGACAAACTTCCGGTCTGCGGTAGGGCCGCGCCTGGAATAACGCACGGCTTCTTGCCGTCAAGTCGTGCCGTCAGCTCCTCAGTAAACGTTTCCGCCATTGAACCGCGGGTTCGTAACAAGGCGGATCGCGCGTCAAGCAGTCCGTTGACCACTTTCGGCTCGTATGACTTTGATGCGTTCTCCATCAGCATGTCGGAGAGGCGGTCGAACGCGGCGGCCAGTTGCAAACTACAACGGTGTTGCATCAAATCGCGGCAAGCGTTAAGTACTGCCTGCGCGGGTGCCGCGGTCGCCTTCGGTTCGCTCTGTGGAGAATCCACTTGAATTTGCAAATTCATAAATCTCAGTAATGACCTGAATGGCACGCGCTAAGGCAGGCCGGAGTACGCAGTATTTGCACGAGAGCAATCACCTTAGCAATCTAGCACATCGTCATGCCGTTGGCGCACTATGGCGACGAACTCTTGTCATAGGGTGGTGCGAATGCCACTATTTTTGCAAGCTTGAGGCGAAAACACCACGTATCGGTCGCGACTCAGCCCCTCGGAAGAGCAAAAGCCGCTTAACACGTCAGCAAACATGCCCATGAGCGCGCGATCAATGATCGGCTCAGAATCGAGCATTTGAATTCGCCCGAGTCGGAATTTTTCCGCCAATTCGACGGCCGAAAATATGGAAGCCTTACCGCCAAGCCTAGTGGTGAACAGATACGACGTGCGTTGCGGGCTAATCCACGTGAGCCTTGCGTAGCGCAGCTCGCCATTCTTGTCGCCTTCAATTTCGATCCACTGGCCGCGCGATAGTTGCGCGACAAGCTCGTGGAACGAATCCTCTGGCGGCGCCTCAGTCTCGTCGACTAGGTCCGTCAGTTCCACGTAATCGGGTTCGGCGCCGCGTAGCAGGACAAGATGCACTTCGAACAACTGATCGAAGAAAGCTGGCGTCGCGCCGCGCGAAGTGGCGCTCGCTTCATTTGCTCGCAGTCGCCGAATCAAGCTCGGAATGCGCTGCCCTAGGTCATGCCGACTTTGCGGTGCTAACTTGGGCTGCACGCTCCAAATCAGGTCGTCCATTGCCGCGACGGCCTCGGCAAATTCAACGCTTTCTTTGCCATGCTCAAGCAGGGTCGCCCGACTATGAGGTCGCCACGTTTCTTGAATGAACTGGACAACTGGCTCGGGCATCGCATGCATTGAAAGGCGCGCGTCAACGATGGACTGCACCTCCCGCGCAACCATCAAAGCCCTGTCAGCCGCCTCTGCCTCGGCCGTACGCGCATCCAAGAGCGGCTGCGCGTCGAGTTCCTGCATCGCGACAAACTGCTCAAGATCACTTTGCGCGTCGGTGAAAACGCTCAAATCGTCAACAAAATCCCTACAGATTTGATTGACAACAGTTTGGATCTTGGCAAATAGCGGCGCTTCTTGCGGATTGTCTGGCGACCAGCCAAGCCCGACGTCGGCAAGTCGGTTCAGCAGCATCCTTGCCGGATGATTCTTTCGCGAGAAAAAGCCGCGATCGACCATCGCAGCTTTGAGCATCGGGATTTGCAGTCGGCCCAGAACACCTTTGACTTCGTCGCGCAGCTCACGGCGCTCAAAGACGAACTCAAACAACATGGACACCAACTCGATCGTTGTTGCATCGAGAACGGAAATTTCGCCAGTGGCATATCCAGGAACCGTCTCGCGCAATCCAACGCGGGGCTCAAACGCTAGCTCGGCATTGTCTAGGGCGGCGTTCGCAGCCTGCAGCGAGGTTAGTGAATCTAGAAGGCCGCGGTCATAGCCCGATGCTACAGGCCCCTGATGGCTCCCCTTCGACGCAATGCCCAATGCGGCGCTGATATTGGCGCCGTCGTCACCACCCAGCGGCGGCCACCCGGTCGCAGACGAACCGAGCAGGCGCGAAGGGTTAGCGCGTTGCAATCTCGACACCAGTGCAGACAGGTTGCCGGCCAACATTTGCAATGGATCGGCCTGAGCTGGAATCTCGGCGGTCGCGGCGGTTGATACGGGCTTCGACACACCAATATCCGGCGGTTCAACGCCGCCAGCCTCATTCTGTGCACGCGACTTTCCGGAAACTGCAGCACTCGGTAGATCATCCACACCGCCCTCCTCGAGAATTCGATTGAGTTCAATGTAGAGCGAGTGAAAACCCAGCCCCCCTAAAGATGTCATGCGCCTGAGCCACTGTGTCCGAAAGTCCTGCGACACGCCAGGCAACGCGCTCAACGAAGCATCGAGAGCGCTGACAATTGAAGGCGCGGAAAATGGATTGTGCGCCATTCGCAGCGACGGTTCGCGAAGCAATCGCGTGATCCGTTGATGCATTGGCATCATCTGATCGAGACATTCAGAATCGATCAAGTGTGCGAGCGAGCTGGCAGCGACATACTCGTCGATCACTTCGCCAGCCTGCAAGGAGAGACCCTTGCCTCCGGCAGCCAATTTGGTACGCAAACCGCACGCGACCTTAAACTCTGACCGCGCCAGCAACTCACGGGCGAAACCCGCGCGAATTTCGGTTCGCGCAGCGCGCAGGGCGACTAAGGATCTGCGAATATTCTCCGCACTTTCCTCATCGACCGCGGCGATCGAATCTGCTTTCAAGAGATCCGCCACGCGATCCAACGCCGCTTCGATACGCAGGCTCGCGTGCTCGCTCATCACGGCAACGCAAGCGCGATAGATGCGATGGTTTACACGGCGAGGTACCGATATTTCGCCATACTGGGGGGGATGAGTATCCGGGGACATGCGCGGGATTTAACCATGCAGCGCATGGAGACTCGTAACCATTCGTCAGATATTTTCGGTCGAAATCACACGTTCGTCGGAATCAGATAATTACCGGATTTAACATTCGCGAATGTCGCAAGACGCTTGAGCCTACGAGGCAATTGCTTCCGCCCACGCCTTGTCCAAACGTTTGCCGGAAACCGGGAACGGGGTCTTGAGTTCCTGCGCAAACAATGACACTTGCAATTCTTCGATTAACCATCGGAAGTCCGCCAGTGTCGCGCTATGTGCCGGGCCAACGCGCTCTACTTCCGCCAACCACCGCGCCCAATAGCCCGCCAATATCGGGCCATGACGTGGCTCACGCTCGGGCATCGAAAGGAACTTCTCCAAACGCTTGCCAAGGGCTCTCATGTAACGTGGCAGATGCGGCAACTGAGCCCACGGCGTCGCCGCCAAAAAACCAACAAACACTAAACGATCGCGCCACTGCGCAAGCGTTGGCACCAACGCTTTGGCGCGCGGCGCGCCGTACAAAACAATCTGCAACGCGGCGTAGGCTTCGGCAACCTGCGCAAGCGTACGTCCAAGTGCTTCCGCAACGACGGGAATTCGCTGTTTCGCACGCTGCACTTGTTCGCGAAACGCCCGCTCATCACGCGGCAGCGCGTCGTCGCCCACCATCGCTCGATCCGCCAACGTATTCAGAAAATCGGCGAGCAATTTGTCCGTAGGAATTGCCGTTTTGAGCTGCATCGCGCTTTGAATGAATCCTGCAGGGCCCTTTTCCCAATTGCGCATTTGCTGCTTGAGCTCAAGCGAAATCAAGCGCACTACGCCGCGCCGATGCGCCAGTTCAGCCTCACGCGCGGTTTCAAAAAGTCTCACCGCGACGCTTGTGATTTCATCGACACAAGCGGGATACGCAGTAACCGTTCTGCCCGCTCTCTTGACCGGAATTCCGTCGGGCAATGTCCCGATGGTCCACGTCGTAATACCGGTCTTTTCGATTTCCGAGGCGGCGCTCGCACCTTTAGTGTCACCCTGAAACGCCATGCGCGCGATTTGCCCCAACTCCTCCTGCAACTTCCCCAAATCGCGCCCCATCGCCAGCTCGTTTCCTTCGCCGTCCATCACACGGAAGTTGAGCTGCAAATGCGCCGGCACCTCGATGCGGTCCCAGACGCTTCCCGGAAGCCGCAAATTCAAGTAATCGCGCAAGAAGTCGAGCATCGCCTCGGCGAGGGGCTTCTCACGCGGCGTGGCGAGCTCCAAAAAAGCGGTGACGGTGTCGGGCACCGGCTGAACGCGACCGCGTTCCGCTTTGGGCAATGCCTTCAAGTACACCGCGATTTTTTCTCGCCACAGCCCTGGAATGAGCCAGCTCGCAAAACGATCTTCCACGGCATTGAGCAACGCCAAAGGCAAACGAACCGTGACCCCATCCATCACATGGCCCGGCTCGAAGCGATACGTCGTTGGTACTTCAAAGTCTCCGAGTTTGAGCGTTTTTGGGAATTGCTCTTCGGTGATCGCCTCCGCGCCGTGGCGCATGAGTTGCTCGCGCGACATGCGCAACGACTGATCGCGACTTGCGCGGAGTTCAGCGCGCTCGGTTGGCGCGAGCTCCGTCGCCGCTTCCGCTTTCAGCCATTTCTCAAGTTCAGCACGGGTGGAAATTTCACTTGGAATGCGCGCTTTGTAAAACGCAGCAATCGTCTCCTCGGACACCAACACATCAGTTCGGCGCGCTCTATCTTCGAGGGCTTGCACGTCTTTCACGAGCTTCAAGTTGTGCGCATAAAACGCACTCGTGGTTTCGACTTCTCCGATAGCCAATGCGTTCGCAAAAATCTCATGCGCTTCGATCGGCGCAATCCGGCTGTAGTTGACGCGGCGCCGGGGGACAATCGTCAGACCGTAAAGGGAAACGCGCTCGCTGGCGATCACTTGCCCACTGGCTCGATCCCACTTCGGTTCAAAGTAATTGCGTGACAGCACGTCGCCCGCGGCGGGCTCGATCCAATCGGGATCGATTCGCGCCAACGTACGCGCGTAGAGCCGAGTGGTCTCCGCCAACTCGGCAGCCATGAGCCATTTGAGACCTTTTTTGTCGACACCGCTGCCAGGGAACGGGTGGAACTTAATGCCGCGCGCACCGAGGAAAAAATCGCCCTCGTCGCTCTTCACGCCAATGTTTCCGAGCAATCCCGGTAGCAGCGCGCGGTGAAACATCTCGAACGGCGGCTCTTTGGAAAGCTCCGCTTCGACGTTCCAACTCAGGTCGCGCAAGCTTTCTTTCAGCTGTCCGTGCAAATCACGCCATTCACGCAGCCGCAACCAATTCAAAAATTTCTCGCGACAAGCCTGCACCTGCTTTTTATGACCGCCCTCGTCGCGCAGCTCTGCAAAAAATTTCCACACGTTCAGCAGCGACAAAAAGTCACTCTTTGCATCTTTGAACCACTGATGCGCACGGTCCGCCGCGTCACGCGCCTCGAACGGTCGCTCGCGTGGATCGGGCACCGACAGCGCCGCAGCGATCACCAACACTTCGGGCAACACGCCGAGCTTCTTGCCCTCGACCAACATTCGGCCAATACGCGGATCTACCGGTATGCGCGATAGCTCGCGACCAATCGGAGTGAGCTCGCCTTCAACGTTCAACGCGCCGAGCTCTTGCAAGAGCGCCGTGCCGTCGGCAATCGCGCGACTACTCGGCGGTTCTATAAACGGAAACTCTTGCACGCGGCCCATGCCCAGCGATGCGAGCCGCAGGATCACGCCTGCGAGCGAGGAGCGCAGTATTTCCGGGTCGGTAAATGCGCTGCGTGCGTTGAAATCGTCTTCGCCATACAACCGGATGCAGACACCTGGCCCGACGCGCCCGCAGCGACCGGCGCGCTGGTTCGCGCTTGCCTGCGAAATCTTCTCGATTTGCAGCATCTGCACTTTGTTTTTGACGCTGTAGCGATTAAGCCGCGCCAGCCCCGTATCGACGACGTAGCGAATGCCCGGCACGGTGAGCGATGTTTCCGCCACGTTGGTCGACAGGATCACGCGTCGTCCGTTCGAGCCCGAAAAAATGCGCTGCTGATCTTGGACCGAGAGCCGCGAAAAGAGCGGCAAAATTTCGGTGCCGAGCTTTAGCCTACGGCGCAAAATATCCTGCGTTTCGCGAATCTCGCGCTCGCCCGGAAGGAACACCAGCACATCGCCCGGCCCATTGAGCCAAAGCTCGTCCACCGCATCGGCAATCGCCTCTTCGAGCTTTTCTTCGTCGTCGTCCTCGCTCTGCGTCGAGCGATACACCACGTCCACCGGATACGTGCGCCCGGACACCGCAATCAGAGGTGCGGGCTTGCCGTGACGATCTTGAAAATGCAGTGCGAAGCGCTCGGCGTCAATAGTGGCCGACGTGATGATGACCTTTAGATCGGGCCGTTTCGGCAGCAATTGCCGCAAGTAGCCGAGCAAGAAATCAATGTTCAACGAGCGCTCATGCGCCTCGTCGATGATGATCGTGTCGTAGGCGTTTAAGAATTTGTCGCCCTGCGTTTCGGCGAGCAAAATTCCGTCCGTCATCAGCTTGACGAACCCGTCTTCTTTAGCCTTTTCGGAAAAGCGCACCTTGAAGCCCACCGTCGCGCCGACCTCTTCGCCCAGCTCCTTCGCGATGCGCTCAGCCACGCTTCGCGCCGCAATCCGGCGTGGCTGCGTGTGACCGATCAAGCCGAAGCGCCCGCGTCCCGCCGCCAGCGCGATCTTGGGTAATTGCGTTGTTTTTCCCGAACCCGTTTCGCCCGTGAGCACCACCACTTGGTGATTGCGAATAAGCGACGCGATTTCGTCAGCGCGCTCGGAAACCGGCAAACCCTCAGCGTAGGTGATCGCCGGAGAGCGCGACAGGCGATCTCGAAAACGGTCCTCAGCGCGCGCGATATCGGCCGCGAGCTGTTCGGGTTTGGCTTGTTTTACGCGACGGCTGATCCTCCAGTAATCTGCCAGCAGCATGGACTGGCGATTCAAAGCAACGGACGAAGCGGGCACAGCGCGGGCGGAATGGGATTTGGGATCAATCATGCAGCGCAGAATTCTACGGCACGGTTTACAGCTTTACGCACCAAGCGACAGCCAGAAGGCGTTTCAGTCCATATTTTGCAGATAGTCGACTATAACAATAAATAGTCGTTAACCTATATGTAGCTGTCGCTCTGGCACAAAAGCTGTTTCACACCTAATTTCGGGGATATTTGCGCGGACTAGCAGCGTTCGCGCCGCGCTGCTCCCGCAAGCAGCGCGGTGACACCGTATTCACGTCGGTGCGGGAACTCGCTAAACTGCAAACGTGTTCAATTTTCTTACGCTGGGAACCTAACCGATGAAAAAAATGAATCGCGCGCAGCACCTGCTGGCGCTTGCCGCCTGCACGGCCGCGCTTGCCGCTACGGGCGCAATCGCCAATCCACTGCGCTGGGCAGCGGCGGGCGACCCGCAGACGATGGATCCGCATTCGCAAAACGAAGGGCTCACGAATTCGGTGAACTCGCAGGTCTACGAGTTTTTGATGATTCGTGACAAGAAGCTCAAGCTCGGGCCGGGCCTCGCCACCGAATGGAAGCAAATCGATTCGCTGACATGGCAATTCAAATTGCGCCAAGGCGTGAAGTTTCACGACGGTTCGCCGTTCACGGCCGACGACGTCGTCTTCTCTATGGAACGCGCACGCGCTCCGACTTCTCAGATTCGTGTGTATGCCAATCAATCTGGCGTTGCTCGAAAGATTGATGCCCACACGGTTGAGTTCAAACTGCCACAAGTCAACCCGATTTTTCTTGATCATGTGAATCAAATCATGATCATGAGCAAGTCGTGGTCTGAGAAAAACAACTGCACCACACCGCTCGATTACAAGAACAAAGAAGAGAAGTTCACATCGCTCAACGCAAACGGCACGGGACCTTATCGACTCGTGAGCCGCCAGCCGGATGTGAAGACCATTTGGAAACGTAACGACGCATGGTGGGGCAAACACGAAGGCAACGTCACGTCGGTCACCTACACGTCAATTAAAAATGACGCGACGCGTCTGGCCGCCTTGGTGTCGGGTGAAGTCGACTTCATCCTAGACCCACCGCCCCAAGATATGGAGCGCCTTGAGAAAACCCCGGGCGTGAAAGTAATCAACGGCGTTGAAAACCGCGTGGTCTTCATCGGCATGGATCAGGCGCGCGACGAGCTGCTCTACTCGAACGTGAAGGGCAAAAATCCGTTCAAGGACAAGCGCGTTCGTCAAGCACTTTACCAAGCAATCGACATCGAAACAATCAAGACCAAGCTCATGCGCGGCCAAGCCTTCCCAACGGGCGGGATCACGCCGTCGCCGCTGGGCGCGTACAACGATC
>Ga0209097_10002892_pt1 | contig 13540 bp, 13 predicted proteins | sample AD_UKC052_MetaG_FD_184419 | JGI IMG/M metagenome (GOLD analysis project Ga0209097, IMG submission 184419) | Active sludge microbial communities of municipal wastewater-treating anaerobic digesters from USA - AD_UKC052_MetaG (SPAdes) (version 2) | ecosystem: Engineered > Bioreactor > Anaerobic >... | reverse complement strand
TGGAAAGTTTCATGTTGATTCCTCAACCAGAACGGCCAGGCCGAATCCTGTTTTGCCGTATTCATTTCCGCAGTAAATCATGTATCTCTTACCTTGAAGGTCAAAGACGCACGGATAGCAGACCATGTCTGAATCCCATTCTCCCGGCGACACGCCGATCCCGACCTTTTCATCCAGACGCTTGAAAGTTCTGCCGTCTGCGGATTCGGCATATCCGATCCGGTACTTCAGCCCGCGATAGGAATACCACATTTTATAAACATCGCCGTCCTTAAGCACACACGGCGTGGACACTACGTGATCGGCACCTTGATGACCGACGGCCGGGACTTTTTCCCGTTTCCAGTCCAATCCGTTTTCCGATTCAGCGTAACCAATGTGGCAGGCAACCGCCGGCTTGCCGTCGATGAACTGCCAGGGTTCACCGGAGGCAAACCACATTTTGAAGGCATCGCCTTCTTTGAGGACACAAGGCGTAGCGCAAAGATTAGGGAATTCCTTCAACCGATCCATCATCGGACCCGCATATAAGCGTTTCAGCATGTCTCCATCTCCGGCTTCTTCGGCAACTCCGATGGAGTTTCTGAAGGGCACGGTTACGCCAAGGTTCCAACCATAATAGTAGAAGCGTTTTCTTCCATTTATTTTTACGATCGAAGTCACGTTCACGCCGCTGTCGTCAAAATTGCCCAATGCGGCCTTCTCAATGATGGGCTCGTGGTGATTATAAAGGATCGAAAACTTGTCGTCCACGATGGATGCGTCCATATAGGTAGGAAATCCATAATTGGTTTTGTCACGGTGCGTGTAATAGATGCGGACCCGGCCTCTTTCGTTATCCGAAACCTCAACCACAGGAAACATCGCATGCGTATAGGGGTCTTCCTCCGACGGACAATAGACTCGCCCCAGTTTTTTCCATTTCATTTTCTTTCCTCCCATGCAGATTCAGCGCCGGATCGCTGAGCACCTATTTTCTGGCCTGAATACAACCCTTCATAAACATAGGGACCAAATCCACAATCCTTCATCGCAGACGCAATGCGGTCGATATCGTAATCGACCCTTCTGAGACATGCATTCTCTCCATCAAAAAGGGCAAAGGCTGCTTTGGGGTCTTTGTCTCTGGGCTGCCCCACAGAACCGGGATTGCAGTGGCAGATGGTTCCCAGAGCGTTCAGAGACTGAATATGCGTATGGCCGGAAAAAAAATACTTCGCCGGCTCATTCCGAAAATACTCTTCACTGACATCGGTTAAATACTCGTCCAGAGGATCTCGCCAGCCGCCGTGAACAAACGAAGTTTCGCCGCATTCCATTCTTGGAACCGAGCACCTGAGCCATTCCATATTTTCCGGCTTGATCTTTGCACGCTGGTATTCCAGCAAAATGTTGGCCATATTCGACCGAGGGCAGGGCTGATCGTATGCCAGGTAGTAATCGTGGTTCCCCAGAATATTCGGAATATTTTTTTGCTTCAGCAATTCAATGCATTCATTGATCTGGCAGTAATATCCGGCTACGTCGCCCAGCGAAACGATCCTGTCGCAGCCGCTTTTTTCAATTTCACGCAAAACCGCCTGCAGCGCGGGAAAATTTCCGTGAATGTCGGAAATAACGGCCATCATGAGAGGTCCACAACGTCTTCGATGTAGCGGACAGCCGTTCCTTTTTTGATGACTGCAGGACTGGGTACAACCTTCTCTCCAAAGTATTCGATGCACATTTCCGGTTCATTAAAACCGAACGCGGTGCGCAGAGAAAGCGAAGAAGAAAATCGCGGATTCACTTCCAGGAGAAGATAATTCCCCTGATGCCGCCTGAATTGAAAATTTGTAGGCCCAACCGGCCTGAACAGCGCCGTCAGTCGTTTGATTTCCTCGTCAAGCTCCGGGATATTGACTGATTGCGCCTTGGCGGTGGAACCTTCCCTGCTCAGTTTTCTTGAAAAAGCAATGGATTGCGACAATGATCCATCCCCCAGCCCAAAAACGCCGACGGTATATTCATGATCCTCATCGCCGACAATTTCCTGAAGCATAAAGTTGTCGCCCAATTTACTCTTCCAGTAGTCAAAATCCTCCCGGGATTGGAGAGTCACAATACCTTTGGAGGCGGATGAACGCCTCGGTTTCACCAAACAGGGGAATTTTAATGACGCGGCAATGGCTTCATAATCCCCCTCTGCGAAAGTTTTTATCGCCTTGATCGAATGTGCGGTAAGATACTCATGTAAACGCCATTTATCTCTGGATATGTCAATCAGCGCCTTGTTGTTTAAAATAACCTTGCTGAAGTCACCCTTAAAATGTTCCCGCCCATCGCTAAGCTTGTAAATCTCCGGCTCCAGACCCGGGAAAACCAGGTCGATCCTATATCGCTCAATCATGTCGGCCACAAAGTCGCAATAGCCGGGATCCGAAGCCCAGACGGCCTGAACAAAAGTATCGCACCAGCGCTGGCCGACGGCGTCCGGATAGACGTCCATGCCGATGATATTGACGTTATACCGGCACTGTTTCAAAGAGCGTACAATACCATAGCCGATAATCGCGCCAATGCCGGTAACCAATACATTATATTTTTTCATTTTGGGAGGCAATATCGTTCATTTCACATAGACGATCAAATTCCTTTCTGCCCAGCAGGGGAAGTTGATCTTCCACCGCGCGTTTAGGCGCAGGCTCGGGAACAACTTGAGTATCCGGAGAGAGAACCACCTCAAAAAGATGAGGCCCTACAGTTTGGAGCCCGTAATCAAGCCGGTCAAAATCCTCGCGGGTGCTTGTTTTTGTATATAAAATATCAAACGCATATGCAAGTTTTTCAAAATCCGGATTAGCGTATCCACTAACCGACCCAAAGCACCGGTTGTTGAAAAATTTTTCATGAAAAGTGCGTATCATGCCCAGCGATTGGTTGTTCATGATAAATATTTTCAAAGGTATTTTCTCCCGTGCGACGGTCTGGAGTTCCTGGAGGTTCATTTGAATACCGCCGTCTCCCATCACACAGATCACCTGTCTGTCCGGGGCGGCATAATAGGAGCCAATTCCTGCGGGCAGGGAGTATCCCATTGCGCCATGCCCGGAGGAACTCAGCAGCTGCTTCCCCCCGGAGAGACAAAAGGATTGGGCAACCCACATCAAGTTTTGTCCAACATCCGCGCACACTACCGCCTTTCCGGAGACTTTCCTGCTCAGAATGTGCAAAAATTCGTTGGGATCGACGCCGCAGGCTTGATCGTGCACCGGGCATGAAGGATATTGAACTTTCCACCGATGAATCTGGGCCAACCATTTTTTATGGTCTGAAGTTCTGCCGCCTATTGCCACGAGCGCCTCTTTCAGAAACGATTCGACATCGCAACAGACGCTGATTGCTTCACAAATGTTATGGTTTAGTTCATCTGAGTCGACATCGACATGGATGATCCTCGCCTTCCTCGCAAAAAGAGTTTTGTCCGGCCCCGTCTGCCGTTCGTCCAGCCTTGAACCGAGAACCAGCAACAGATCTGAATTTGCCACGGCAAAATTTGCATAGCGATTGCCGTAGGATCCAATAAATCCGCAGAAATGTTCGTCATCATGGTCAATCGCATCCAGACCTCTCAGGGAACAGACGACTGGAAGATCGCAGACATTATAAAATTCTTCGAATATTCCCTGGCCTCTGATCGACGCCAGTCCGCCACCGGCCAAAATAACCGGTCTTTTGGCTTCCGATAGCAGGGATACAATTTTTGTTACCGTCTGTGGATCGGGATGGCACAGTCTTTTCGTTTCCCCGGCGTATTCTTCAGAATCATAGAAGCTTTGCAGCAACGGAACGTTGATTTCGCTTGCCTGCACATTGTGCGGAAGATCGATTAAAACAGGTCCGGGACGCCCCGACTGAGCATAAAAAAGAGCTTTTTCAAGATAAAAACGAATTTTTTCCGGTTCCATAACCGTTTCGGCATATTTGGTAATCGGGTTGACAATCGACACGATATCCGTTTCCTGAAAACCCTGCTGACGAATGGATTTTTTTGTCTTCATCTCACGCTGACTCACCTGCCCGGTAATGAAAAGACACGGTACGGAATCAAAAAAAGCATTGGCAATCCCCGTGATCAGATTGGTCGCCCCGGGGCCGCTCGTGGCAATGGCGACTCCGACGCCTCCGCTCACTCTTGCATAGGCGTCGGCGCAGAAAGAGGAAGCCTGTTCATGGTAATTCTGGACATAGGTCAGCCCTTTGACTTTATGAAGTGAATCGATCAAGTGTGTAACGGAACCGCCCTGATATCCGAAAATATGGCTGATCTTCTTCTCAAAAAGAAAGTACATGACGTAATCTGATAGCTTCATCAGCGAACATACCTCATATACAGCGGCGCTTCGCTACCGCAGTTGAACAGCAGGTCCAGAATCGTGACGCCGTGAATGAAATCACCCCAGAGCTGGGGATATTCGGGATATCCATCATAATCGAACCAAGTAAGCCGGATGCCACTTTCAATAAAAACGGCTTCCTCAATATACCCCCGTGCAGCTGGTCCTGATATGTATTCGTTGCCGCCGGCCTGGATGCACAAGTTGACCAGGCGCTCGGTTTTGCCGTCCATCAACTGGTAATCCCACGAATTACGGATGATGGTACGAATACCCAGCTTCATGCACACCCATTCGATCAATGTTCGATTGAGTTGTGACAGATGCGAGTACTCGTTTTGAAGGTAAAGCGGCTCAAGTTCCTTCGCTATTTCATCGAAATGCTTTGCGCGGCGATAGTGCTGACCAAGAGACTTCCAATGCAACTTTGCCCAATCCGTGCCGTCGATTTCCGTTTCGCGAATGGTTTGGTGATATTTTCCTTTCACCTTTACGGGCACAGTCAACCATTGCACACCCTGCGGCGTCTTGATCTGGTTGCGGTTGCGCCAGTCGCGCCGCGTATATTGCATATCGTCATAAAGAATGAATTCATCCACGGCTGCGATCATATCGAAATATCCCTTCCAAGGGATATAGTTGGATTGGACAATGGCCACTTTTTTATTCATTTTAGATTTGGATCCTTTTCAAATACCCTTCTAGGGCAACGCTGATGAGAAGCTTATTCTCGATCGTCTTGTCCACCTCGAAATGAAGAGGCGCGCCGTCCGCCGCGCTGCGGCCTTCGTCTTTCAAGCGCCGCAGATATTCCCATACGGCGGTTTTCGGATTATTGCCTTTGCTCCAGGGGCGATCTGGAAACAGGTCATCGGGCAAATCCTCGATAATCGTGTCAAACACAACACAATAACTATCCATGCTGGTTAGCGGCGCGTAGGCTTCGAGTTCGGCCAGCACATGATCATGTGTGTGGTTTGAATCGAGGCACACCAAAATCCGCTTATAGTTTTTGGCGATGTCTCGCACCTGTTCGACGATTTCCGGAGCAACGGAAGATCCTTGAATCATGTCGATGCGATGGGACAGGGGATGAGCTTCAATGGCTGCCCGGTTGTGGGCGCGGATATCAATATCGATCCCCAATACCCGACGGCGTGCGGCCTTCGGGTCAAGTGTTGCGTGCGCTTCAACTGCTTCGCAGTAGTCCAGCAGGGCCAACATGGAAGCGCTGAGAATTAGTGAACCGCCATGAGCGATGCCGGTCTCGATGATGAGATCCGGTTTGACCTGCCAGATGAGCTCCTGGATAGCAACCATATCCTGAGGATACTGAATAATGGGGCGACCAAGCCAAGAGAAGTTGTAAGAATACTTTGGCGCAGTACTCTCTTTCATGAATACAAGCGCCGCTTGATCCATTGCAGAGCCAATATAACCAGCGATGCGATTTTTACACTCTTCGTCAAATTTTTTTATTGCATCATTGAATTTGTTATTTTTCGCCATTACACTTTTCCTTCGACCACTCAATGGTTTCTCTGATACCTCGGTCCAGATCATATTGCGGATGCCACATCAGTTCCTCGGATAGTCTTTTTATATCACCCAATAAAATCGGCGGTTCATTTTCTTTTTGCGGCAATGCTCCCAAACGAACCAGGTCTTTCCTGTCTATTTGATCGGCAATCGACAAAATAATGTCCTTTAAAGCGACTGGCTTCCCGGATGCAATGTTGACAGGCCCCCGGACGTCGCTCACAAGCAAGGCAACAAAAGCCGCCGCCACGTCTTTGACATACAGAAAATCACGGATTTGCCGGCCATGCGAACACGGCGCTTCTTTATTGCTCAGCAAATTCAGGATAACCGAGGGAACGAGGCGGCAAGGATTCTCGAAAGGCCCGTAAAGAAAAAATATCCTTCCCCATGCGCTGCTCAAACCGGTCACTTTTGAATATTCTTTCAACACATGTTGTGTGGCGTTTTTGCACGCGCCGTAAAGCGTCGATGGCGCAAGCGGCGTAGCCTCTTCGGAACAATAACCGTATTTCCAGTCGTATTCGGCACATGTGCCGGCCATGACAACCCGCCTTCCGCCTGTCCCGTGGAAGGCCCGCAACAAACGCAGACTTCCCTCGACCCAGCGAATATTCTCAACCGAATTCCAGTATTCGCCCGGTTTGGCGTACCAGGCAAAATGAAGGAGATGTGTGGGACGGATGGACTCGATCAATTCATCCGTCTTCTGAACATCCAGCAAATCCGCATTATGCCAACAAACATCGTGCAGGTTATTTTCCGGAATGACGACATCTGCGGCATGGACTTCAAAACCTTTGTCCAACAAAAGCGGAAGGCAATGTTTCCCGACAAATCCCGCCGCGCCGGTTACCAACACCCTCTTTGTGTTATTCTTAGAAGCCATTATCATTTTACGATTTGCAATTCAGGCACAGCGGTCACAAACCTGCCGCCCCAATCGCGGACATAGGAGAGCTGCTCCATGATTTCCGCCTTCAGATTCCAGGGCAGGATGACCACATAGTCCGGACGCTGCTTCCGGAGATGATCCTCGGACACAATGGGAATGCGGCTGCCCGGAAGATACTTTCCCTGTTTGTTCGGATTTTTGTCCACCACATACGGCAGAAGATCCGGACGGATGCCGGCATAATTGAGCAGGGTGTTTCCCTTGGCAGCTGCGCCGTAAGCCGCGACGGTCTTTCCCTGACGCGCGGCTTCCAGCAGAAAGACAAGAAAATCATTTTTTACTTTGTTCGCCTGCTCCTGAAACCCACGGTAGTAGGCGGCCTTGTTCATCCCGGCTGCGGCTTCCCGCTCCAGCAGATGCGCCACTTTTCCGCTGACGGCTTGCGTTCCCGCGTCCGACCTCTGGGCGAAGACTCTCAGGCTGCCGCCATGGGTGTCCAGTTCTTCCACATCGAATACGGAAAGACCGTTTGTCCTGAAGATTTGATGGACCGTGCGGAAGGACAGGTAAGAAAAATGTTCGTGGTAGATCGTGTCAAACTGCTTCTGTTCGATCAACTGCATCAGATGCGGAAACTCGAAAGTCGCAACGCCATGAGGCTTGAGCAGAATCGCGAACCCTTTTACAAAATCGTTGATGTCCGGAACATGCGCCAGAACATTATTGGCCACCATCAGATCGGCCTGCCTGCCCCGATCCGCCAGTCTCTGCGCCAGATCGACGCCGAAAAATTCTTCCAGTGTTTCGATGCCTTTGAGCCGGGCCGCGGCAGCCGTTCCGGCGGTTGGTTCGATGCCAAGACATGGAATGCCGCGCTGCCTGACGTACTGAAGCAGATACCCGTCGTTGGACGCCACCTCCACCACGTGGCTGCGGCCGCTCAGGCCGAAGCGCTTTACCACGGCTTGGAGATACTGCTCGGCATGGGCCAGCCATATGGCGGAAAAAGAACTGAAGTAGGCGTATTCGTCGTTGAACAACTCCGCGGCCCGCGAATAGGCCTCCGCCTGCACCAGCCAGCACGACTCGCAAACCAGAACCTTCAGCGGAAACCATTTCTCCGGCCTGCGCATCGTCAGTTTGGTCAGATACGCGTTGGAAGGCGGGGCGCTGCCCAGATCGATCAGCGTCAAGGCGACTTCCGCTCCGCAGTGGCGGCATTTCATACGTCAACTCCCTGAAAAGAATGATCAATAAAAGAATGGCGGCTGTCTCGCTCCGAAATATCCGTCACGGGTATCGGCCATACTACCCCCGCCCGGGGATCGGCGCAATGGATCGCGCCTTCCGAACCCTCACAAAAAGGCGCCGTGTGCAGATAGATCAATTCGCAATCGTCAACCAGCGTCTGAAAACCGTGCGCGAACCCCTCGGGGATCAGCAGGCTTTTGCGGTTGGCGGCGGAAAGAATTTCGCCGTGCCAGCGCAAAAACGTGGGCGACCCTTTTCTGACATCCAGGGCGACATCATACACTTCGCCGCGCAGACAACTGACCAGCTTTCGCTCTGCGTGCGGCGGATACTGAAAATGCAGGCCGCGTACAGCCCCCTTCTTCACGGTACAGGTATGATTGATTTGGACAATGGATTTTTTCCAGCCGGCTGCCTGAAATTCTTCTGCACAAAAAAAGCGACAGAGGAATCCGCGCGCATCTCCAATCGGCTTGCGCTCAACGACAAAAAGCCCCGCAAGAGACGTCGGCTGAAAATTAAAGCGGCTGTTCGGTTTCACTTCCAGATTTTCCACCTGGCCATACCATTGTCCCAAAGCCGGTTGAGATACTCCATGTCCCGCAGGGTATCCATGCACGCCCAGAATCCTCTGTGCTTGTAAACCATCAACTGACCTTCTCCGGCGATCCTCTCCAGCGGGCCGACCTCCAGATCGCACAAATCATCCGTAGTCAGGTAATCCAGAATTTTGCGGCTGAAAACAAAAAACCCGCCGTTGATGAAGCCTTTTCCGTCCTGCGGCTTTTCACTGAACGTCTCCACGCTGTCGCCGTCGATCTTCAGCTCGCCGAAACGGGATGCGATATTGATCCCCGTCACCGTCGCCAGTTTTCCGTGCGCCTTGTGGAAAGCCAGCAGCTTGCCGATATCCACGTCCGCGATCCCGTCGCCGTAAGTCATCATAAATGTGTCGCCCACGATATATTTCTCCACCTTCTTGAGGCGGGCGCCCTTGAGGGATTTTTCCCCCGTGTCGGCCAGGGTGATTTTCCAGCCGGCCTCGTCATGGGCATAGTGAATGCACGTTTTTTCCGGCTGTCCCAGTTCGATCGTGACGTCATTGTTCATCAGCTCATAATGACAAAAATAATTTTTGATCATGTCGCCTTTATATCCCAGAGCGAGGACAAACTCTTTGAAGCCGAACTGCGAATAGTATTTCATGATATGCCAGAGAATGGGATACGGCCCGATGTTGACCATCGGTTTGGGGCGAAATTCCGTTTCTTCCCGAAGCCGCGTCCCCGCGCCGCCGCAGAGGATAACGACTTTCATGTTTTCAGTCATCTCTCTTCCACCTCTTTTCCTTTTATCCTGCTTTCATAGTTTCGGATCTGTTCGACGCACAGAGGATACATGTCCTTCGCTTGTCCTTCAGCGTAAAAACGCTTGTACCAGGATGCGGTCATCCGCAGGCATTCATCGATACTGAAAACACCGTGCCAGCGGAGCCTCGCGTGCGCCTTGTCGCAGTTCAGTTTGAGAAGCGTCGCCTCGTGAAGAGCATGCGGATCCGAAAGATCCGTCCAGGAACCGCCGCCCCAGTATTTAATCAGCCTGTCCGCCATTTCCGCGACCGTCAGGTGGCTTGCGTCATCGGGACCGAAGTTCCAGGCGCCGGAATATTCTTCAGGATCTCGAAGCAGCGCAGCGCCGAGCGCCAAGTATCCGCCCAGCGGTTCCAGGACATGCTGCCAGGGTCTCACCGCTCGGGGATTGCGGATCTCGATCGCCCGTCCCTCGCTCAGGGCGCGGATGCAGTCGGGAACCAGTCGGTCCTTTCCCCAGTCGCCGCCGCCGATCACATTGCCGGCCCGGACGGAGGCCGCGCCGATGGATCTGCCCTTCAGAGCTTTCGGCGAAAAGAACGATTTCAGATAAGCCCCAAAAACCAGCTCCGCGCACCCCTTGGATGCGCTGTAGGGATCGTGTCCGCCCATTGGATCATTTTCGCGATAGCCCCAAATCCATTCCCGGTTTTCGTAGCATTTATCGCTGGTGATATTGACCAGCACTTTTACACTGCCGGTTTTTCGGACAGCCTCCAGCACATTCACCGTCCCGCCGATATTCGTATCAAAAGTCACTTTCGGCTCTTGATAGGAGAGCCGGACGAGCGGCTGGGCGGCGAGGTGAAAAACAAATTCCGGCTGATATTTCTGGAAGACTGCCGTCAGTCGATCGGGATCGAGGATGTCCCCGTGAACATGCGAAATTTTTTCTTCGAGCCTTGAGGCCTGAAAATTGTTGGGCGCGCCGGGCGGATCAAGAGAGTAGCCTATGACATCCGCGCCGAGCTCTTTCAGCCATATCGCCAGCCACGAACCCTTGAAACCGGTGTGACCGGTGACCAAAACTTTTTTATTTTTGTATATTTCTCCAAACATAAAAAACTTACAGCTCCGCTCTCTGGGTTACAGGAACCGGGTACGGGGTCAAGGATGATAGGTCATGGGTCATGGGCGATGGGCAATGGTTGATGGAATGGAAAATTCAGAAACATGCCAACTGATACCAACAAATTGCGTTGATTGCGCCATAGAGCGCCGACCCGGATCACCCATCCGTCCACAGCATGAACGATGTTGCATTTTGTAGTGAATTAACGGAATTATGTCAATTGAAAAGAAGGGCAACGAGTGCGAGGTTATGGGTTATGGGTGTCATGGTGAGCCTGTCGAGTGGTGAGCCTGTCGAGTGGTGAGCCTGTCGAACCATGACATGAATAAAGGGGCATCATCCTTCGACGGGCTCAGGATGACATCAGGCTCAGGGTTGACAGAATGTAGTGCGGGGCTTCAACCCCGCCATTAGCGCGCCTAAAGGCACGCACTACAATAGTGTTCCCCTCAATACTGTCATGGTGAGCCTGTCGAACCACGACTAAAACGGACTCAAACCGCGGGCGCCGAAGCTTTCGTCCAGGCCGAACTTCCACGCGTTGTCTTCCTTGAAAAGCTTGAGCACCGCCGGCTTCTCCGATTTCTTGTATTGCAAAACCACTTCCGCCTCTTTGGATCCGATTTTCCCCATTTCCCATTTGCAGTCCTGAAGCGCAAGATCCGGGTTGAACACAAACAGGAAGCCGTCCCAGTAAGCTTTCGCTATCGTCCCGCCGGCCGCAAAGTCATTGACCAGCGCCTCGTCGTTGCTTTCAACGCCGGCTTTTTTATTTTCCTTGCGCACGTCACTGACGATCTTCGCCCTGGACTTGGCGGAAAGACCGCTCCAGACGGCCGAATAATTTTTATTTTTCAGTTGAACAAAAAAACTTTCCGTCGCCGATAAAATCTTTTCCTGCTCTCCCGGCCCGATGTTTTGCGCGGACACAAAATTCGCGGGGAAGAGCAGGAAGAACGCAATCAGGATCAGCGTGGCCCACGCAAACGAAACGCCTGCCTCATACGGACGCGGGACAAAATTCCTGTTTGAAAAGAATTCACCGGATTCCCGCCTGCGAGACTGTGTCACAATGTCATTGCGAAGGAGCGAAGCGACTGAAGCAATCTCATCAGCAGATGAATACTCAAGATTGCCACGACGCCTGAGAGGCGTCTCGCAATGACGATTATCCATTGCGCCATAGTCTCTTCGCGGAAATGAACATGCCTCGTGCATGTGCGTTACCTGATTGCGTAAAGTTTTCATCCGAACGAATCCCATCGCAACAAACTGAGAGTTTTGAAGAACCATCAAAAAACATCAAAACTGTCATTCCGGACAAGCGCAGCGCGATCCGGAATCCAGTCATAAAGGAACTGGTTCCCCGCCTCCGCGGGGACGACTTCCGGATACCGGCACTCGTGCCCTTCAGGGTATGCGCCGGTATGACCTGATAACCTGAAGGTCACACGAGGTCACACGTAACCTAAAGGTCACAAGTGAAAAATTAGTGGTTTTATGCGGTTGTGCAACGCTCTCATAACGTAAGCCGTTACAAAAAAGGCGAAAACTGACGCCGTTTCGGGCGGCCTGCTTTCGCCTTTTGCAATCTTTCCAAACAAAGAAACGATTAGTGGTGAGCCGGGGTTGTGTGTGTCGGGGTCGTTTCACTCGAACTTGACGACGCCGCAACTGCTGCCGCCACACCAGCCGCCACAACTGCAGCGGCCGTTGCAATCGTACCGACGCCAATGCCCGCCACAGTAAGACCACCTGCCGCCGCGCCTGCCGCACCGGCTGCGCCTGCCGCGCCTGCACCGGCTGCTGCCGCACCTGCCGCACCCGTACCTGCACCCGCAGCGCCTACACCACCCGCGCCAACGACGCCCGCGCCCGTTCCAGCGCCTGCACCTGCTGCGCCTGCTCCAGCGCCTGCTCCAGCACCACTACCAGCTCCAATAGCACCACCACCTGCGCCAGCGCCAGCGCCCGACTGGCAAAACGCCATAGACGGCACAAACGCGACAAGACAGAAAATCATTGCGATCAGTCCGATAACATCCACCAGCTTTTTCATTTTACCTTCCTCCACTGTGTGTTCATATTCATTTTCAAATTAGTCCCGACTGTTTCTATTTTTATTCCCGCAAAAAAAGAAAAAAAACTCCGCTAAATCAGCCCCTGTGTTTAATTCTTAAATTTTTATATTTCAAAAGACAGTTGTTTAATTAGGTCAATCGTAAGCATACTTTACTTGCGCCTGCTATATGCCTCTTCCGGCCTGCCTTTGTCAAGAGGAAAATACAGGGTCAAAACCAGTATTTTTCAGTAGGGTTATACTGATTTTTCCAGTTTTACGGCGCCTGGTTCGACAGGCTCACCACTCGACGGGCTCACCACTCGGTCAGCACATCATGACACATCATGTCACCCTGAGCCTGTCGAAGGGTGACGCCCTTTTTTGCTGTCATGGTTCGACGGGCTCACCACTCGACGAGCTCACCACTCGGTCAGCACATCATGACACATCATGTCACCCTGAGCTTGTCGAAGGGTGACGCCCTTTATTGCTGTCATGGTTCGACGAGCTCACCACTCGACGAGCTCACCATGACACCTATGAGCCAGGGAACGGTTTGAAACCGTTCCCTACAAACCATCGGACTACAATTAATTTGACGACGGAACGCTCACGAGCGTTCCCTACACATCACTAAACCTTCATCACCGAATCCTGGTATTGAGCAATCGCTGCATCAACCGTCAGCAGCAGCATCCCTTCCGCGCGCGCCTGGGCAAGAAGCAGACGATCAAATGGATCTTTATGAAGAGGCGGCAACGAATCAACTTTCAAGGCATGCTCAGCAGTGACAGAAATCTCCGCATAACCATTTGACACCAGCAGTTTTCTCAGACGATAGGGATCCGCCTTGAAATCTTTTCGTCCAAGTCCCAGCTTAATAACAATTTCCCAGATACTTGCCGCACTAAAGAACAGACTATTATCCGGCGATGACAAAAGGCTGCGTGCTGATTCGGAAAGCTTTTCCGGTGA
>Ga0209097_10002887_pt1 | contig 13552 bp, 14 predicted proteins | sample AD_UKC052_MetaG_FD_184419 | JGI IMG/M metagenome (GOLD analysis project Ga0209097, IMG submission 184419) | Active sludge microbial communities of municipal wastewater-treating anaerobic digesters from USA - AD_UKC052_MetaG (SPAdes) (version 2) | ecosystem: Engineered > Bioreactor > Anaerobic >... | reverse complement strand
CACGCTGTCCATTTTCGGTTAATCCGTAATATTTTCGAGGCGGACCGGAAGTGCTTTCTTCCCAACGGTAACTGAGCAAGCCGGTATTTTTAAGTCGGGTTAGCAGCGGATATAAAGTTCCTTCAACTACAATGAGTTTAGATTCTTTTAGGCGGTTGATGATGTCGCTGGTGTAGGCATCACCATTCGACAACACCGAGAGTATGCAGAACTCCAGCACTCCTTTTCGCATTTGCGCCTTGGTATTTTCGATATTCATAGTGCAAACATAGAACTTATCTTAACACGGTACTATGCGATGCAAGGTACTGGATAGATTATTTATTTAAGTAGTTGGAATACAGTGCAATAAATTTAGATGATTTTTGAATCCAGCAAAATTCACCTTCAATTTCTATTTTCAAATCGGCTAAACCATTCAGGTAAATTCGACTCTCTTGGAGGATTCTTTCATTAATAGAGTTTCGAAATTCAATACTAAAATGTTATTTTTCGGGAATGCCTAAACTCCTTGCTATTGCTTTATTTCTGATTGGTATTTCTGGATTGGTGAAGGCTCAATCTGGAGCAACGAAGTTGGTTTTCAGCCCCACATACAATGGGAAATCCATTCAGCCAGGAAAAGCAATTTATGTTTCCGAACTGCAGGACAGTGTTAGCCTTGACGATTTTCGATTCTATATATCCGAAGTAAAATTCATTTCGCCAGATGGATCCATTTTTCCCTTTTCGAAGCATCACTTCCTCTGCGATTTTCAACATCCCGAATCGCTCCAAATAGCTTGTCCTCCAATTATTTCGAACGAATCAGAATCCGTGCTTTGGTTTCAAATCGGAATTGATAGCACAACCAGTTCATCCGGTGCTTTCGGACAAGATCTCGACCCAGTTCACGGCATGTATTGGGCTTGGAATAGTGGTTACATCAACGTCAAAATTCAAGGTCAAAGTCCTAAATGTCCAGCTCGAAACCATCAATTTGAATTTCATTTAGGTGGATATTTATTTCCCAATAATGCGATTACGTCTATTCAGAGCAGAATTATTCCGGGGAAAGACATTCAAATAGAAATCGACCTAAGTACCTTTTTAAAAGCAATCGATATTCAAAAGGAATATCAAATCATGTCGCCCAGTAAGCGTGCTGTAGAATTATCTCAGGTGTTTTCTTCTTGTTTTCAAATCAAACAATGAGCAAGAAAATACTCGTACTCATACCTGTTTTATTGCTAGTGCTTGCATTTCGAGTAGCTACAAATTCCTTCCATTTACCTAAGCATTTCCCTAAGCCAGTTTATGAGTTTAGTCAAAAGCCGCTCGATTCAAATCGGGTCCTTTTAGGACGAGCATTATTTTACGATCCCATTCTTTCGCGCGATAGCAGCCAGTCTTGCTCTTCGTGTCATTCTCCATACAATGCCTTTGCACATACTGATCATCAACTTAGTCACGGTATTAACGATCGTATTGGAAAGCGCAATGCTCCAGCATTAATGAATCTTGCTTGGCAGAAGAATTTTATGTGGGATGGTGCAGTCAACCACCTTGATGTGCAAGCCTTAGCGCCCATTAGCAATGAGCTGGAAATGGACGAAAAACTCCCCAATATTGTCGCCAAATTAAATCGTTCGAAATTCTATCCTGCATTATTCCGAAGGGCTTTTAATAGCAATGAAATAAGCGGAGAATATATTTTACTCGCTTTATCCCAATTTCAATTAACCTTGATTTCGGCTTCGTCTAAATACGATAGTGTGATGCTCAAACAAAGCGTGTTTAACGAACAAGAACAACGAGGATATGCATTATTCAAACGCTCATGTAATGCTTGCCACACAGAACCACTTTTCTCCAATTATTCATACCGTAACAATGGATTACCAGTCGATACAGGTTTACGAGATATGGGACGAATGACTATCACTCAAAATAAAGCCGATTCATTACTATTTAAAGTTCCTACACTCCGAAATCTAGAGTTTTCCTATCCATATATGCATGATGGGCGCTTTAAACGACTAGGGGAAGTATTGAATCATTACACTTCGGGCATTCAAAAAAGTAAAACTCTTTCAACCGAATTAAACCAAAAGATAGAATTGAACTCTGAGGAAAAAATTGATCTGATCGCTTTCCTATTAACGCTGAGTGATCGGAATTTTATTTTTAATAAGGAATTCGCTTACCCACATACTGTCTTTCAATCCAATAAATAGCATTCAATTGCCCAACCTTAAAACTAATCTATGACGAAAATTTCCTTTTTGACTTGTTTGATTTTCCTTGCTGGAATTGGGCAGGCTCAAACGAATCCAGCCATCACTTCTTGGTTACAGAATACAACAACAACCGGCAGTTATTATGTTGCAGGAAATCCAACTCCGATCAGTAATTCAATTTTGGTGAATTGTCAGTCGGTACAATACTCAACAAATTGGGTTTATGTGACAGCAACAGGCATTCCTAGCTATGTGACAGGTCCGTTTCAAGATGGAAATCCATCACAAGCAACAAATCAAAATGCAATCTTCAAATTTCCGTTAAATCCTACACAAAATATGGGAACACCAACAGCTACAACTGGCGGAAATATTGGTGTTTTCATAAACGGTGTTGCCTTATTCGATTACCGAGATGGGGTTAGTTGGAACAATAATACACAAGCAGAAGGTGGTGGTCCCATTCAAGGTCCTCCAGGACAAGGAATTTGGAATCGTGATGCTATTGTTGCCGAACGTGCTGGTTTCGATTGCGCAAAAGGTCATCCGGCTATGGGGAATTATCATCATCACCAAAATCCTTCAGCTTTTAGTTTAGATGTTAATGTGGTTTCAACTGTGTGTAATTTATACGACGCGGATGGATTGTACGTGTTAGATAGTATGCAACATTCTCCACTTGTTGGTTTTGCTTACGATGGTTTTCCTATTTATGGTGGATATGGTTTTAAGAATACCGATGGAACAGGTGGAATTACTCGCATGAAATCAAGTTTTCAATTACGTAACATCACCACTCGAACTACTTATGCTAATGGTACAGATGTGACTGATGGTCCTGTTGTAAGCACTACTTATCCTTTAGGCCATTATCGCGAAGACTACGAATTTGTTGCTCATACAGAATCCGATTACCTCGATATTCATAACGGTCGTTTTTGCGTAACACCCGAATATCCAGAAGGTATTTACGCCTATTTCTGCACGGTTGATGAAGATTGGAATTCGGCTTATCCTTATGCCGTTGGTCCAACATTTTACGGAAATAAAGTAGCCGCAAAAGTCACAACTATTGGAGAAGCTGTAACGACTTACACACCAACTGTACTAAGCAATTCAAGTGCACTTTCGAATGATGCCTCGATTCATGTTTTTCCAAATCCAAGCAGCGATTTTATTGCTGTTCAAATTGGAGATTTAGTTCATGATGATGTAGTAGTGCGCTTGTTCGATTTAACGGGAAAATTGATTTCTCAATCAGTCGTGTTTAAAGGTAGTACAGCCACATTTATCGATACGCGCACCTTATATTCCGGACAATATTTGGTTCAATTAAACGACGGTCGTGAAACCATCACCCGTAAATTGATCATTAACCATTAAGCTTTAGGTTTCAATGTTTAAAGGCTGTTTTCGAAAGATTGCAGCCTTTTTTATTTCCTGCCTCATTCAAGTGTATATTTGACCATGCAAACGTTTCAGCTTCCTTTTAATGTGCGGGTTTATGGTTTAGTCATCAATTCCAGAAACGAAATTTTGCTGAGCGATGAATATTGTCAAAGTCAGTTCATGACTAAGTTTCCCGGTGGCGGACTCGAATACGGCGAAGGCTTAATTGACGGACTAAAGCGCGAGTTTCAGGAAGAATGCAACGAGGAAATTGAAATCATCCGACATTTTTACACCACCGATTTTTTTCAGCAATCGATGTTTCGCGGCGGCGGACAATTAATTAGTGTGTATTACCTCTGTCGTTTTATGAATGAACCACAATTTCCAACGGTTCAAAATCCTTACGAAGGTGTTGCAGAAATTAACGATTCACAAGCGTTTCGTTGGATCTCGATTGATGAAATAAATTCAGATCACGTGACTTGGCCAATTGACAAGAAAGTGGTAGAAATAGTATTAATGGAATTCAATCAGAAATAAAAAGGATACTAAATCGGAATTATTTTTTAGTCCCCGTTAAATTAAGGCCCAATTTAATTTCGAATTGATTCAGACTTACTGGATTTATCAATATTTCATCACCAGTATATTGACGTTCAGAATATCCTTTAACTACTTCGTATTTGAATCCTAGCGTACCACCTAGGCCTTTTCCGAAGAATAAAACCGTACTAAAAAATGGATTGTATTTAATATGAAAATCTTCACGATTTGCACTGAAATTTACACCAGCCATCGATACTACCGAGAACATTCCAATTGTTTTTCTAAAAGCAATATTGGGCCCTATTAATATTCGCAAGCTGTGCACATTGGTTAAATTGTGATATACATACTGATTGTTTTTATCTACAAAATAGGTGAATGGACCAGTCACTCCCATTTCTTTGAATACCATATTAAATCCACCATTAATATTCTTTCTTCCAAAAGATGCTTTAATGCTTAAAAGATCAAAATTCCAAAAACGGGAATATTTAGTAAAATCAACTGGATTGGGGACTTTTAATAAATTTTCTGAAGGTGTGGTTGCCCAATTAGCTAAAGCGTAACCCGTTTCTCCACTATGGTTTGAGCCCATATTTCCAAAGTAACTTAAGAAATAAACCATCCCACTCATATCATATACAGTGAAATGATTATCATCAAATTTGTAATAATGGAAATCAATATTTAAAGCAGAGCCTTGATCAGTAATAAGTTCTAGGTCTTGGTTTGGAAGAATAGCTCCTGGTGAGTTTCCATTATTTAATGTCCTACCATAAAACCCCGAATACGAAACATGATTCGATTTTATTCCCATTGTAATTGCTCCTCCACCAAACACATCCACTTGAGCATATTGGAATAATGGTAAAAATAGTAGTATAGTTAAGAGAGACTTTTTCATGTTTTTGGTAGAATTTGAAAAAAAATCAAATGTGATTACGAACGTACTTCTATTATGTTTCAAATAGAAATTTCACTAAGGATTCAACCTACGCTGCATATAGCTTTGAATAAGCTCAAACAGTGCAACTGGCTGATATTTGCGCCAGTTGATTTCATCAAATCTACCGCTGAATAAAATATACTGATCAATTCCATAATCATTGAATTCTCGAACAACGTGTTCCCGGAAATTCAATCCTACTATCCAGCCATCTTCAATATCATCGAACCATTCTTCGTAATAGTCCTCACTTTCGGCGTGGAAATTCAATACGTTTTCACCAATTAAAATAAAATTCGTGATGCCTTCCGAAATCATTAAATCAATGATATCTCGTTTGAGAAACATCACATCGTTACCAATGGCATCATTCCATTCACCAATAAATTCAATCACGGCAAAACCGCGGTCGTAATCGGCAAAAAGTACTTTTAAATAAAGCGTTTCGGAGCCAAATTCATCCCATTGCGGATGGATATAGAAATTATAAATCGTGCTGCTGTATTCAAACTCGCTGTATTCTCTTCCATAAAATGGCGAAGCCGGATCATCGGCCGAAATGTAATAGTCGCGCCAGTTATAGAATGGTTCGAGTTCCTGCATACTACGAATCAGGATTGCAAAACCGCATCAATCGCTTTGCGTACACTGCCATGCTGCAACAACAAAGACCGAGATTCTTCTTCCGATTTTCCTACAGCTTTCATAATCATGCGCGTGCCTCGATCGACCAATTTGTTATTCGTAAGCTGCATATCCACCATCTTATTGCCCTTTACTCGACCGAGTCGTATCATTACCGCGGTACTCAACATGTTCAACACCAGCTTTTGCGCGGTGCCTGCTTTCATACGGGTGCTTCCGGTAACGAATTCTGGTCCGCTTACCGCTTCAATCGGAAAATCAACCAATCCAGCTAATGGACTTCCAGCATTGCACGTAATACAACCTGTGATGCATCCTGCTTTTTTCGCATCCGAAACTCCACCAATCACATACGGTGTCGTTCCTGAAGCTGCAATGCCCACAACTACATCGTTTGAGTTGATTTTCCACTCATTCAAATCTTTCCAAGCTTGATCTAAATCGTCTTCAGCAAATTCAACTGCTTTACGAATGGCTGTATCGCCACCTGCAATGATGCCGATCACCCGATCAAACTCAATCCCAAACGTAGGCGGACATTCCGATGCATCCACTACACCTAATCGTCCACTTGTGCCAGCACCAATGTAAAACAAGCGACCACCTAGTTTCATTTTCTCCACAACGGCATCTACCAATCGTTCAATGCGTGGAATTTCCTTTTGTACCGCAGTGGCTACTGTATGATCTTCTCGGTTGATGTTACTGAGTAAATCGGCAGTACTCATGTGCTCAAGCCCATCATAGCGTGAGTCGGCTTCTGTGGTTCTTTCCATTAGATTTCAGGGAATCGGGTAGGGGCATATTCGTGTAAAACCGCGTACACTTTTTCAACAACATCATCCACTGCTGGTTTAGAGAAGTAATCTCCATCGGAACCATAAGCCGGACGATGATCTTTCGACGTTAGCGTTACCGGTTCAGCATCTAAGTAGCGGAAACCTTTCTGCACTTCGAGTATCTGTTGAAGCATAAATCCACTTGCTCCACCTTGTACATCTTCGTCGAGAATGAACAATTTCCCTGTCTTTTTCAAACTTTCGGCAATGCGGTGATGACGGTCGAAAGGCAACAAGGTTTGTACATCAATCAATTCTACCGAAACACCCAAATTTGCTAATTCTTTGCAGGCATCTGAAGCAATTTTGCAGCATGAACCATAGGTCACCAACGTAACATCATTTCCTTCTTGCAACACTTCCGGAATCCCAAGTGGAACGCGGAATTCTCCCATGTTTTCGGGTTGACGTTCTTTGGTACGATACCCATTCAACGGTTCAATAATTAAAGCTGGATCATCAGCAGCTAAAAGCGTATTGTAAAATCCTGCAGCCTGAGTCATATTGCGAGGAACACATACATACATGCCTCGAACGGCGTTGATAATCATGCCCATAGGCGAACCTGAATGCCAGATTCCTTCTAAACGATGTCCACGCGTTGCAACAATAAGTGGTGCTTTTTGCTTGCCTTTAGTACGGTAGCGCAGTGTTGCCAAATCATCACTCATAATCTGAATGGCGTACAGCAAATAATCGAGGTATTGAATCTCCGCCACGGGACGTAATCCACGCATGGCCATTCCAATGCCTTGCCCGAGTATAGTAGCTTCGCGGATTCCGGTATCACTCACCCGAATCTCACCGTATTTTTTCTGTAATCCTTCGAGTGTTTGATTAACTCCACCAATTCCACCGCTATCTTCTCCAAACGTGAGGAAATACGGGTTGTTGGCAAGGATGGCATCGAAATTATCTCGCAAGATTTCTCGTCCGTCGACTAATTTTTCTTCTTCCGAATATTCAGCAGCAACAGCTTCAATATTCAAGGCTGAACCTGTGTTTTCGGTGTAAAGCCATGAACTGTAACGATCGAAATTAGCTGTTTGCTCTTGGTTAAGCCAATTTTTTAATGCTTGACGCGAAGCGGATTTCTCCGAACGGGTGATTCGCAAGGATTTGCGAACGGCTTCTAAAATATCGCGACGAAGTGGTTCTTTATTCGCCAAAAGTTGATCACGTAAAGATGCAACTTCGCTGTTGGAATGCTCTGCTAACAAGGATTCCAACAAAGCAAGTACATCCGTTTTCGTTTTTAAAATCGGAGCTTGAAATGCATCCCAAGCAGCACGACGCGCATCACGTACAAACGTTTTTGCTTCTTTCTCTATTGCATCTAATTCTTCGGTGGTTGATAATGCTGTTTCGAGCATCCATTCGCGCATTTTCTTGATGCAATCGAATTCGGCTTCCCAATCGAGACGCTCTTTGGTTTTATATCTTTCGTGTGAGCCAGAAGTAGAATGTCCTTGTGGTTGAGTTACTTCTTCGATGTGAAACAAAGCCGGCACATGTTCTTCACGCATGCGGCTGATCCCTTTTTCGTAAAGCTCGCAAAGTCCTGGATAATCCCAACCTTTTCCTTTGTAGATGCGGAATCCGTTACCATCTTCATTCGCTTCAAATCCGGCTAATGCTTTCGAAATGCTCGATTTAGTGGTTTGAAATTTACGTGCTACCGAAATTCCATAACCATCATCCCACACCGAAATCGCCATTGGAACTTGTAAAACTCCAGCAGCATTAATGGTTTCGAAAAATAATCCTTCGGAAGTACTGGCATCGCCAATGGTTCCAAAGGCTACTTCATTACCGTTTATCGACAAGTTGGTCGCATTTTTCAATTCTGGATTGTTGCGAAAAACCTTGGAAGCCAATGCTAAACCTAATAATCGCGGCATTTGTCCGGCAGTAGGTGATATATCGGCTGATGAATTTTTTAAGCTAGTTAATTCTCTCCACGAACCATCGGGATTGACTGTTGTGGTTGCATAGTGTCCATTCATGGAACGTCCCGACGACATTGGTTCTGCTTCTTCGTCGGCATGGGCGTATAGTTGGGCAAAGAATGCTTCAACAGTCATGAGTCCGGCTGCAAGCATGAACGTTTGATCGCGGTAGTAACCTGAACGGAAATCGCCGTTTTTGAAGGCTTTCGCCATGGCAATCTGAGGGATTTCTTTCCCATCGCCAAAAATACCGAATTTGGCTTTACCGGTAAGGACTTCTTTCCGCCCGAGAAGGCTTGTTTCGCGGCTGATGCAGGCAATCCGGTAATCGTTAATAACGGATGCGAGGAATTCTTCGAAACTCAGTTCGCTGGAAGAAGGGGATTCGTTTAGAGGACTGCTCATACAGGCGGAATTTGCGGCAAAGATAACAATTCGGCTTGGCTGATGAACAGACCACTATCGGAGAATCGGGGAGAATTTCCGATATTTGAAAAATGCTCCGTCGCCGTTGGTTTCGCCGTACACTTCTGTTTCTCTTTTTAGCGCTTTTGCTAACGGGAGGAGTTGTGTATTGGAGTAATTACTGGATTGATGAAGAAAGTGATTCTTGGATTTTTACCGACACGCAGGAAATGCCGCATACCAAAGTAGGTTTATTGTTAGGCACGAGTAAATACAACCGTTCGGGGAATCCTAATTTGTTTTTTCGTTATCGTATTGATGCCGCGGTAGAATTATATAACAGCCACAAAGTTGATTATCTCCTCGTGAGCGGTGATAATCGAACCTTGACTTACAATGAACCACGCGATATGCGAAGGGCTTTGATCGCCCGTGGAATTCCCGATTCGGTTATCTATTTAGATTATGCTGGCATTCGAACGTTCGATTCGGTGATTCGTTGTTATCGGGTATTTGGACAAACATCGTTTACCATTATTTCGCAAGAATTTCATGTGGAGCGCGCCTTATTTATCGCTCGACATTATGGTTTAAGTGCAGTTGGATTTGCCGCCCGAAGTGTTCCAAATGTGTATTCGTTAACAACCGTATTTCGCGAATATTTAGCCCGATTAAAGGCAGTGCTCGATGTGTACATTTTGCCAACCAAGCCTCGATTTTTAGGTGATCCGGTTCAGGTAGGAAAATAAGAGATTTGGATTTTTAGCTCATTTACGTGAAATCAATCGAATTGGTGATTTTATGTGTTGTTTATCTTCAGAAGAGTGAATAAATTTGAGTTAAATATTGATAAAGGCTACGAAAATGAGGTTCAAGTTTCTATTCGCATTCCTAGTAATGATATATTTTGGGGCTTGCAAAAAATACGAAGAAGACGATAATTTAGTGACCTTTCGAACGCCTTTAAAGAGAATTGCAGGCAAGCATGAGATCACCGAATTTACATTTAATGGAAGCGATTCTACTTCGTATTTAAAAAACAGATTTGGAAATTTTTATTTGTTGTTTTTAGATAATTTGAACGACCAAGGTGATTATTATTTAAATGTTCATACAAAAGAAGATAATAAGCTAATTGCAAGTGGTCGCTGGGGATTTCTTACTAAAGAGGAGCAAATTGCTTTTGAATTTAAAGGAGATTCAAACCAAGTATTCTCAAGTGGAAATCTGGCTATTAAGAAATTAACGTATGATGAAATCATTTTAGAAGCATCAAATGCTTACCTTAACAAGGTAGATTCTTCCTTAGTTCAAACACCTGGATATTTGAGATTTAAGTTGATTAGGTTTTGATTTTATTAATTCTCATTAATCAAGTAAGTAAAGTGATATCTATTCATTCTAGAATAAAAAAATGAAAAAATACTCGACGTTATTATCTCTATTTATTATAATTCTTGTGGGATTAGTTGGTTGTGAAAAATTTACTGAGGATGAAGGTATTCAATGGGAAAAACCAAGAGAACGCTTACGTAAACAATTGTGGCGTATTTCCCATTATCAAATAAATGGTATTGATTCTTCCCTGGAAAAAATTAATGCTATCCATAACAATTGGATTAAATTTAATTGGGATCCTGAATACGATTGGGTAAGTTATAAACTTTATTTATGGTCAGAACCTCAAATGGAAATCGGATACTGGGGATTTCAAGGCGAAAACCTTTTTCATTTAGGTACAGATACATTTCTATTAGGTCCATCTTTTACTGATACTGCATTAGTTAATACAATTTTATTAATGAATGGAACTTATGAAATCAAAAGGCTATCTGATTATCAATTTAAACTTCAGAAGAATCCTAATACTTACATTGAATTCATGGGTGGTCCTAAAAAATAATTCAATAATTACAAATTTGTAGGTTTAAACACTTTTCAATTTGACATATGCTAAACAGAATAAAACTAATTTATATTATATCATTTTCAATAATATCTATTTTGTGTTCTTGTGAAAAATTTGAACAGGATGAAGGAATTCAATGGCATAAACCTGAGAAACGAATCCAACAATATTCTTGGTCTATTTCAAAATATATAGTTGATGGACTGGATTCAACAGATAAAAAAAAGGAGTACTTACATAATGCAATATTTAGATTTTATATTGATAACGAAGACTCCTTTATTTTATCATACAAAACAGATAAAATTGAAATCCCATTTGCTTATTGGGCAATCTCAAATAAAAATGAGAATATGAAAATAGTAATTTGGGATAACTATATTTTGAATGAAGATTCAACATTCATAACAAATTTAAAGAAATTAAATGGTTATTTTGAAGTGCTTAAATTATCTAATAAGGAATTAAAAGTATTTCAAAATACAAATTCTAATATTGATTTCGTTGGGAATTAATTATTTTAATGAATTTGATCATTAAAGAGTACTGCATACTAAGTAGAACAGATCAAGCCAATTAAAAGGCTTGAATATTTTAGCACTTGCCATTCACTTAATTGGTTAAATATTTTAAGTTAGCAGCATTACTGAATATCCATTCGAACAAATCATTAACCTCCATTTGCCTCATGTCTAGAAATATACTCCTGATTATTTTCTGCCTTTTTTCTTGGGCTCTTTCAGCTCAGTCCCCTCAGAAAATGAGCTACCAATCAGTAATGCGGGACAACTCCAATAATTTATTGGTAAATACAGCAGTTGGCATTCGTATAAGCATTTTACAAGGATCCCCATCCGGAACATCCGTATATGTGGAAACGCATATTTCTCTTACCAATGCAAATGGCTTACTCTCCCTAACTATTGGGAATGGGACAGTTCAGGCAGGTAATTTTTCTACCATTCCATGGGGCGCTGGTCCATTCTACATAAAATCGGAAGCCGATCCAAGTGGAGGTTCATCCTATTCAATTACTGCAACAAGCGAATTATTAAGTGTGCCTTTTGCCCTTTATGCAGCTAATGGTGCAGTTGGCCCTCAAGGTCCTCAAGGAGAAACTGGTCCACAAGGCCCTGCAGGACCAACTGGCTCTACAGGTCCTCAAGGTCCAGCTGGAGCTACGGGAGCACAAGGTCCTCAAGGTGAACCTGGACCTGGATTTAACCATTATATCGGAGAAGCATTTGGTGGCGGAATTATATTTCATGTTTTCCGTGATGCATTAGGCATTGAACATGGTTTAATTGTTCAATTGAGCGATTTAAGCACTAGCAGCACATTTAGTAATGTTTCAAGTGTGGCTATAGGATCTGCAGCGCAAAGTAGTTGGTATGGACAAGGTAATACAGATGCGATTATTAGTCAAGCCGGGCATACCAGTAGTGCGGCTTTATTATGTTCAAACCTGACTAGCAATGGACAAAGCGATTGGTATTTACCATCAGCCTTTGAAGCGAGCCAGTTAATTGCCAATATTTACACCGTAAATCGTACATTAAGTATTACACCCGGAGCAACACAAATATCTCGTGAAGCTTATTGGACATCTACAGAAGATTTCTCCCAAGAAGCAGTAACAGCGAATTTCGATGTAGCACATTTGGGTGGAGCTAATAAAATGTATCCAACCTATGTGAGAGCCATTCGCTCTTTTTAGTTAGGTTCGACATACTCGAATTTCTCCAATAAAAAACCCCGCCGAAGCAGGGTTCTTAAATCTGTTTTTTGAATTTTATTTTCCCCCAAAAACGCGTCTCAGTAAATCGGTTACTTGAGCAACAGGGTCTTTGCGGATTTTAGCTTCTTCTTGAGCAATTAGCTTAAATAATCCTTCCAATGCTTTGCTAGTAACGTATTGATCTAAATCAGGATTTTTCTTCTTTACACCCGGAATCATATTGTACTTACTAATAATGGGTTTCCAGTATTTAGTGAGTTGTACTTTGTTGATTGCGGCTTTTACGATAGGTGAAAACTTGGTAGTTAATTCACTGCTGGTGCGCGATTGCAAATAGTTAGTTGCTGCATTGTCTCCACCTCGAAGAATGGTTAAACCATCTGTAATGGTCATGGTTTTAACCGCATTGATGAAAACTGGTGCTGCTTGTTTAGAAGCTTCTTCAGCAGCGCGGTTCATGGTTTTAACAAATTGATCAACTTGAGAACCCATTCCAAACTGACGAGCTTTGGTTTCCACCACTTTAACTTCAGGAGGGAATGGAATTTTGATTAGCGGATTTTTAAAGAATCCATCTGATTTTGAAGCTGTACCAGTAGCATTATTGGTTCCTACATTTAAAGCTTCTTTTAGACCTTTAATTATCTCGTCGTTGCTTACGTTACCACCAATTACACCTTTGTTGCCTGAGTTAGTAGCGGTGTTAATTTGTTTTTGAACGTCTTTTAGAAGGTTCTGAGCCTGAATGTTGCTGGTTACTAACAGTAATCCTAGCAGAAAAGCGATACGGTTCATATTTCGTGGATTTTTCGTGGCGTTTGCAAATACGCTGCCATTAATGTTTTTCAGGATGATGATGAATACGTGTTCTATTTTGAGCATTTCGGGTACGAAGTAAATTCAATGTTTCAACCGTTAACGAAAAGCCCATTGCCACATACACGTATGGTTTTAAATCGAGGTG
>Ga0209097_10002876_pt1 | contig 13595 bp, 11 predicted proteins | sample AD_UKC052_MetaG_FD_184419 | JGI IMG/M metagenome (GOLD analysis project Ga0209097, IMG submission 184419) | Active sludge microbial communities of municipal wastewater-treating anaerobic digesters from USA - AD_UKC052_MetaG (SPAdes) (version 2) | ecosystem: Engineered > Bioreactor > Anaerobic >... | reverse complement strand
TGGGACGAGTCGGTCGGCCACGCCGGCGCGCTGATTCGCCAGCCCAACGGGCTGCTGATGGGCGGCTTCGACCCGCGCAGCAACGGCTCGGTGGCGGCGTTCTGAACATGCGCCATATCGAAGAGCACGGTACCACCGTCACCACGCTGGCCAACGGCGTGCGCGTGGTCGTGCTCGCCATGCCGGGCATCGGCAGCGCCAGCGTCAGCGTGTTCGTGCGCACCGGCAGCGCGCACGAAGCGGTACGCCTGAACGGCATCAGCCACGTCGTCGAGCACATGGCCTTCAAGGGCACGCGCACGCGCGACTGCCAGCGCATCAATCTCGATGCCGAACGGCTCGGCGCCGAGGTCAATGCGCACACCGACAAGGACCACACCGCGTACCACATGCGCGGCCTGGCGGCGCACGCGCCGCGCTTCATTCGCATGCTCGGCGACATCGTGCGCGAGAGCACCTTCCCCGAGGAGGAGCTCGAGCGCGAGCGCCGCGTCATCCTGCATGAGGTGGCCGACGACGAGGACGACCCGCTGACCATCGCCTTCCAGCTGTTCGATCGTGCTTCTTTCGGCACGCACCCGTCGGGGCAGCCGGTGATCGGCCGGCGCGCCAACATCGAGCGCTTCACCCGCGACGACCTGCTCGGCTACGTGCAGCGGCAGTACAGCGGCGCCAACATGGTGGTGGGCGTGGCCGGCGATGTCGATGCGGCCGCGGTGCTCGCTGCGACCGAGGCTGCGTTCGGTGGTCTGCCTGCCGGTGCGGAGAATGCCTTGACCGAACCGGCCTGGGTGGGCGGCGTCGCGTCCAGGCGGCTCGTCGGCAGCAGCCAGACGCACGTGGTGATCGGCTACCCGATCGGCGCGCTGGCCGATGAGGATCCGGTCGGCCCGATGGCGGCGGCGGTGCTCGGCGAAGGCATGAGCTCGCCGCTGCTCGACCGCATCCGCGAGCGCAAGGGCCTGTCGTACCACACGCACTGCTCGGCCGACGTGCTGGGGCGCTGGGGGCAGTTCGTCATCGAGGCCTCGGTGGCGCCGGAACACCTCGACGAGTTCTGCGCCGAGGTGCGGGCACTGATGCGCGAGCTGGCCCGTGGTGTCGAGCCCATCCACCTCGAGCGTGCGCGCAACCAGCTGACCGTGCGCTCGCTGCGCTCGATGGAGCAGCCGTTCCGGCGTGTCGAGGAGGCCTGTCTGGACCTGCTCTTCTGCGGCCGCGTGCGGCCGCGCAAGGAGTCGCTGGCGCGTCTGCGACGTGTCTCGGCGGCGCGCGTGGCCGAAGGGTTCGCGGCGATGCTGAGGGCGCCCGTGGCCGCCGCCGTGACCGGCCGCCTGCCGCGCCGCGCACGCGAACGCATCGGCGAGATCCTGCATGGCTGAGCCGGATCCGCGCCTGCTGTCGCTGCTGCTGACGATCCTCGAGGCGATGGCGACGATCGCCTTCGCGCTCTCGGGCCTGCTCGAGGCGGCGCGCAAGCGGCTCGACGCGGTGGGCGTGTGCGTGGTGGCCGGCCTGGCGGCCTTCGGTGGCGGCACGCTGCGCGACGTGCTGCTCGACCGTCGGCCCTTCTTCTGGGTCGAGCATGCGGCCTGGCTGTGGGCGCTGCTGGCGCTGTGCATCGCCGCGATGGCGCTGCTGCGCGTTCGGCACTTCGAGCCGACGCAGCGGGCGATGCAGTGGCCCGATGCGCTGGGGCTGGGCCTGTTCAGCGCCGGCGGCACGCAGCTCGCGCTGGGGCAGGGGATGCCGGCGATCGTCGCGGTGCTGATGGGCGTGGTCACCGCGGTGTTCGGCGGCGTGCTGCGCGACATCGTCTGCAACGAGATCCCGAGCGCGTTCAGCGACCACCGCCCGTACGCGGTCTGTGCCTTCGCGGGCGGCTGGGTGCTGGTGGCCGCGCTGGCGCTGGGCGTGCCGGACAGCGCGGCGGTGCTGCTCGCCGCGGGCACGGCCAGCGGCCTGCGCGCGCTGGCGCTGCTCACCGACTTCAGGCTGCCGCAGTGGTCGTCCGGGAGCGAGCCGCGCGATTGAAGGCGCGCCGTTCAGCGCAGCCCGAGCAGTGTTGCCGCCAGGCCGAACACGGCACACACCGCCAGCAGCGGCATCACGCCGACCTTGAAGCGGAACAGGGCCACCGAAGCCGCCACGATCACCAGCGCCGAGAGCGCATCGAAGCTGCCACCGAAGCCTTGCGGCCACAGCACGTGGTAGGCGAAGAACAGCGCCAGGTTGAGGATCACGCCGACCACTGCGGCGGTGATCGCCGACAGCGGCGCGGTGAAGCCCAGCTTGCCGTGCGTGGCCTCCACCACCGGCCCGCCGGCGAGGATGAACACGAACGAGGGCAGGAAAGTGAACCAGGTCACCACGCTGGCCGCCAGCGCGCCGCCGAGGAACAGCGCATCGGGCCCGAGCACCTGCTTCGCCCAGCCGCCGACGAAGCCGACGAAGGCCACCACCATGATCAGCGGGCCAGGCGTGGTTTCGCCCAGCGCGAGGCCGTCGATCATCTGTGCGCCGCTGAGCCACTGGTGCGTCTCCACCGCGCCCTGGTAGACATAGGGCAGCACCGCATAGGCGCCGCCGAAGGTAAGCAGCGCCGCCTTGGTGAAGAACCAGCCCATCTGCGCCAGCGTGCCGTGCAGGCCGTTCAGGGCAACCAGAGCCGCCATCGAGAGCGCCCACAGCGCCATGCCGAGGGCCAGCACGCGCGCCAGCCGTGCCTTCGAGAACAGAGCATGCGCGGGCGTGGGCGTGTCGTCGTCGATCAGCGCGCGGCCGTAGCCCGCCTTCGCATCGCCATGCCCGCCGCCGAGGCTGAAGACCTGCGGCGCGCGCTTCGCGCCGAAATGGCCGATCAGCGCCGCGGCCAGCACGATCGCCGGGAAGGGCGTGTCGAAGGCGAAGATGGCCACGAAGGCCAGCGCCGCGATGCCCCACATCCAGCGGTTCTTCAGCGCGCGCGAGCCGATGCGGTGGGCCGCGTGCAGCACCAGCGCCGTCACCGCCGGCTTGATGCCGAAGAAGATGCCGGCCACCAGCGGCACGTCGCCGAAGCGCAGGTAGATCCAGCTCAGCGCGATCAGGATGAACAGCGAAGGCAGCACGAACAGCGCGCCTGCGACGATGCCGCCCCAGCTGCGGTGCATCAGCCAGCCGATGTAGGTGGCGAGTTGCTGGGCCTCGGGGCCGGGCAGCACCATGCAGTAGTTCAGCGCATGCAGGAAGCGCTTCTCGCTGAGCCAGCGGCGCCGCTCGACCAGCTCGGTGTGCATGATGGCGATCTGCCCGGCCGGCCCGCCGAAGCTGATGAAGCCCAGCTTCAGCCAGAAGCGCAGCGCCTCGCCGAAGCTCACGGCGGCAGGTGCTGCGTCGGATGAGTTCATTCGTCAAGGGTATCCGAGCCGGCCACATCGTGTTTCATGGCCCGCCCCGAAGCGCGCTACCCTGCGCGGTTGTTGCGAACTCGAGAAGACTCCGATGTTTGGATCGTCCAAACCCGTCGTCCTGTCCTACGGCCGCCCGCGCTCACGCTGGGCGCTGCCGCCCTGGCTGGTCCTGCTGGTGCTCGGTGCAGTGGCCGGCGCGGCCGGGGTGATCTACGTCCAGGAGAAGCACCTGCCGCCGCGGCTGAGCGCGTCCGCGTCGACCGAATTGCGCAACGCGTACGAGCAGGCGGATGCACAGCGGCAACGGCTGACGGCCGATCTGGCCGAGGCCACCAAGCGGCTCGACGCATCGCTGACCGAGTCGAAGCGGCTGGCCGATGAGCTGGCCGCCACGCGCGCCGGCACCGAGAAGCTGCGCCAGGACCTCGAATTCACCGCCGACGCCCTGCCGCCCGACCCGCGCGGCGGCACGATCGAAGTGCGCGCTGCGCGTTTCGTGCGCAAGGGCGCGGGCCTCTTCTACGAGGTGGCGCTGACACGCGGCGCCGGTGCCAAGCCGATGAACGCCGTGCTGCAGCTGACCATCACCGGCGATGGCGCCGGGCCGGCCGAGTCGCGCGTGGTCTCCAAGCCGCTGAGCATCAGCGTGGGCAGCCACGAGGTGGCGCGCGGCACGCAGCCGCTGCCCGAGGGCTTCCGGCCGCGGCAGGCCGCCATCACCGTGCTCGACCGCGCCGAAGGCCGCCAGCTCGGCATGCGGGTGATGTTCGTGAAGTGAAGTAGGCTTGCGCGCCATGCGCATCGCCGACATCCGCCATCGCCTGCGCGCCCTGGGCGCCAAGCCCGTTCACGAGGAGCGCGTGCTGCGCCTGTGGTCGCAGGCCAAGCCGCAGACGAGCGGCCGGCGCCGCCTCGAGGACTGGATCCCGCAGGAACTGCGCGAGGCCCTGCCGGCCATCGAAGCCGAGCTCGAGTCTCTGGCCCGCGTGCGCTCCACGCATGGCGGCGGCGACGGCTCGCAGCGGCTGCTCGTCGACCTGGCCGACGGCCAGACGGTGGAGAGCGTGCTGCTGCCGCGCGACGGCCTGTGCGTCTCGACGCAGGCCGGCTGCGCTGTCGGCTGTGTGTTCTGCATGACCGGGCGCGACGGGCTGCTGCGCCAGCTCGGCAGCGCCGAGATCGTCGCTCAGGTGGCGCTCGCGCGGCGCCAGCGCGCGGTGCGCAAGGTCGTCTTCATGGGCATGGGCGAGCCGGCGCACAACCTCGACAACGTGCTCGAGGCCATCGACCTGCTCGGCACGGCCGGCGGCATCGGCCACAAGTCGCTGGTCTTCTCGACGGTGGGCGACCCGCGCACCTTCGAGCGGCTGCCGCAGGGCCGCGTGAAGCCGGCGCTGGCGCTGTCGCTGCATTCGACGAAAGCCGCGCTTCGCGCCGAGCTGCTGCCGCGCGCGCCACGCTACGAGCCGGCCGAACTGGTGGAGCAGGGCGAGCGCTACGCCCGCGCCACCGGCTACCCGATCCAGTACCAGTGGACGCTGATCGAGGGTGTCAACGATGGCGACGACGAAGTCGAAGGCCTCGTCGCGCTGCTGCGCGGCCGCTACGCGATCATGAACATGATCCCGTTCAACACGGTCGACGGCCTGGACTATCGACGGCCCAGCGACGAGCGCGCCGGCCAGATCATGCGCACGCTCAATCACCGCGGCGTGCTGGCGCGGCTGCGCCAGTCGGCCGGGCAGGACGTGGAAGCCGGCTGCGGCCAGCTGCGCGCGCGCGGGCGCGCGGCCGACGCGAAGCGGATCGAGATCCGCGCGGTCCCGGCCTGACGCCTCGACCCGGGCGGCCGCTCAGGCTGGCAGCATGTAGCGCGTGGCCGGGCCCTTGCCGGTCTGCACCAGCAGGCCGCGTTCGGCCAGCGTTCCCAGGTGCTTCGACGCCGTGGCCGGGCTCAGCGCGCACAGCTCGGCATAGCCGCTCTTGTTGACGTAGCCGCTGGCCATCAATGCTTCGAGCACCGCGGCGCAGCGTTGCGCACTGAGCAGGTCGGCAGTGGCCTGGCGCCACTGCGCGATGAGCTTCTGCTCGCGCGTGAGTTCGCGGTCGAAGGTCTGGCGCAGCGACTCGATCTCGTCGATGAAACGCTGGCCCAGGCCGTGGCGCTCGATCAGCGACAGCGCGGCCTCGCGCTCCTTCATCGCGATCGACAGGTAGGCGCGCGCGATGGACAGGTGCGCGCCGACATGGTCCTGCGGCGCGCCGGGCACGGCGAGCTGCTCGCGCTGGCGCCGCACCTCGGCCATCTCGGCGTAGTGGTCGGTCGCCTCGGCGGGCAGCAGGCGGTCGCGCGCCAGGCCGGCGTCGGGGCCGAGGATCTCCTGCTTGAGCCGGCGTGCCGCCTCGCTGTGCGCCGGGTCGCTGTCGTGCGGCCAGATCGCCGTGGCGGCGGCGGCATGGCGGTCGCCGCGCGATTCGTCCTGCGGGTCGGCCGTCTGCTTGAAGCGCAGGTAGGCCACCTCGGCGAGGTTCAGGTGTGCGATGCCGGCCACGCGGTGCAGCCGGTTGCGCATCGCGATCTCGAGCGCCGCCTCGTACTCGGCCTGGGCCTGCGCATAGTCGGCCTGCCAGAAGCAGGCCACGCCGAGGTTCAGGTGCGTGCTGGCCAGGATCTCCGGCTCCACCGTCATGGTGTCGGCCAGCGCGAGCACGCGGCGCGCGTACTCGCTGGCGCGGGCGAAGTCCTTCGCCTCGCCGTAGATCAGGCTCAGGTTGCCGAAGGTCTTCAGGATGGCCTGGCGATCGTCGATGCGCTCGTACAGCAGCAGCGCGCGGTGCTTGTGCTCGAGCGCACGCGTCAGCTCGCCGGCGCGCCGCCAGCACTCACCCCAGGTCTGCTCGAGCATGGCCATGGTGGCCGGCGACAGCGTGTGCCGGCGGCACAGCGACTCGGCACGCTCGAGCACCGCCTTCGAGCGCGGGTCGTTACGCAGCACGTACAGCCAGGCCAGCCGCACCAGCGTGGCCACGTATTCCTCGATGGTTTCGGCGGCCGCGCTGCCGTCTTCGCCCAGGCCGGATCGGCGCAGGCATTCGGCGCCGTCCTGGTAGTAGGCGAAGGCGCGGTCGAGGTCGCGCGGCTCGTGGAACTTGCCCAGCGCACCATAGACGATGCCCAGCAGCAGCGGATCGTCGGCGGCGGCGGCCAGGCGCAGCGCCTGCTCGTAGCTGCCCTGCTCGCGCGGCGCGTCGCCACGCATGCGCCACAACGTGCCTTGGGCGAGCAGCAGGTCGAAGCGCTCGCGCGGCGATTCGGCGGCAGCGTCCATGGCCCCGAGCAGCAGGTCGGTCTCGCCGTCGTTGGCCAGCTCGACGCTGTGCCGCTGCAGCGCCTGGATGAAGCCGGCGGTGTCGCGGGCGCAGCTCAGGTGCCACAGCGCTGCGATGCTGTCGTCGTCGGCCAGCGCGGCGGCGGCGTGGCGGGCATGCCAGGCGCGTCGGGCCGTGTCGTCGGCCAGCGAGGGCTGGGCGTCGACGAGCGCCAGCGTCGCAGCCCGCAGCGCGAGCCGGTGTACTGCCGGCGCCGGCGCCTCGCGCAGCAGCTGGGCCAGCGCGCGCTTGCCCTTGTCGAGATAGCGGTAGTAGGTGCTGGCGCCCACCGACCACAGGCCGCACAGGTGGCTGGCCGCGGCCTCGTCGGCGTGGCCGCGGTAGCGGTCGCGGAAGGCCGGCACCGGCGCGAAGCCGTATTGGCAGGTCAGGGCGAGCATCGGTCGCCAGCTGGTGCGCTCGATCCAGGCTTCGCGCGGGATCGGGTCGCCCGGCGCTGCCTGATCGGGCCGCTGCTGGCCGATGGCCCAGCGCAGCAGCAGGCTCAGTGCCGCGGCCCGCTGGCCGGCGGGCAGCAGATCGCCGGCCGCGCCGCGCAGCGGGCGCAGCCACTGGGCGTCGATCCAGGCGGCGATGCGCGGGTGGCGGCGTTGCCATTCGTCCAGCGTGCCGGCGCGGTGGGCGCCGAGCAGGCTGTCGAGCACCGACTCGGCCGTGGGCAGCGACGGCCGGCGCGCACGCGCTTCGACGAATGTGTAATTGGATGTTTCGGCGACCACGATGAATCGTCTCACGATCGTCTGATCCCGCGCCATCCCACCGAAGAACGAGTGCTTGTGAATGGGATGGCGTGGGGCGTACCGTCGCGGGTAGCGTGCAGATCGCGCGAGCTCTGCCGCCAACGACAATAACAGGAGAGACCATGCCCCTGCCCCGCCTCCAGCCGGAGAAGCCCGGCGATTCCGCGCGCACCGACAGCGTACTTTTCGCGGTCTACGCGCCGTTCGGCAGCGACGAGACGCTCTCCACCTTCCCCGAAGGCAGCTCGCGCGACCTGGCGCAGCACCCGCTCTACCAGGGCCTGCTGAAGGTGGCGGCCAGCGGCGTGCACGTCGCCGCACTGGTCGACCTGGCCAAGGACGACACCTACCTCGTCGAGATCGAGGCCGGCAAACCCGAAGGCGTGAGCGTCACCTCGCGCTGGAAGCAGGACATGGCTTCGCCGAACAACCTGGCCGGCTTCCTGCGCCATGCGCACCGCAGCCGCCCGACCGCGGCCATCGTGCTGGCGCTCGAGGGCCACGGCGCCGGCTACCTGCCGGAGATCGACCGCAGCCAGCTCAGTGCCCGCACGCTGACGCGCAACGGCACGTTCGAGTGGCGCTTCGACGCCAACGGCGGCGCACCGGTGCTGCCGGGCGGCTCGCCGCTGCTGCCCGGCGGTTCGCCGCTTCTGCCCGGGGGCTCGCCCTTGCTGCCGGGCGGCTCGCCGCTGCTGCCGGCCAACCACATGCCGCTGTCGACCTGGGGCCTGGGCGCTGCGCTGAAGGCCGCTCAGGACGCCGGCGTGCCCAAGCTGTCGGTGATCCACTTCGACAACTGCTTCAACATGGCCGTCGAAGTGCTGCACACGGTGGCGCCGAGCGCCGAATACGCCACCGGCTACCCGAACTACAACTTCTTCACCGCCGGCGAGGGCTACCCGGGCGTGTTCGCCAAGCTGGCTCAGCAGGGCACGGCGAGTGCGCAGGAGCTGGCGCACTGGTTCGCCGATGCCAACCGGCAGATCCTCGAGGCCAAGGGCAATCACCCGACGCTGGGCTGCGTGGTGCGCCTGGCGCGCCTGCACACCATCGCCGAGTGCGTGGACGACCTGGCCGACGCGCTGCTCGCAGCGCTGCGCGGGGCGCCCGATGCCGGCGCCCGCCTGGCGGTGGTGCAGCGCATCCGCAGCGCCATCGTGCTGGCCCAGCAGTTCGACACCGAGGCCACCTTCCGCCTGGAGGCGCCGGACGAGCTGACCGACCTGTTCAGCCTGGCCAACTCGCTGCTGAACTTCGACTTCCGCCCGCACCCGGTGCACCCGGCCGCGCGAGCGCTGAAGGACGCGCTGCAGGGCATCAAGGCCTACGGTTCCAACGACGCGCCCTGGGTGGCGGCCGGCACCGGCATCACCTGGAACTTCAGCTCGCCCTACCTGGCGATGAACATCTTCCTGCCCGACCCGCTGCTGCGCGGCTTCTGGGACTGGCGCTCGCCGTTCTACCTCGACGTCAACCCCGACCCGACCCTGCCGCTGGTGCAGCCGCACATCATCGACTTCCTGAAGGTGACCGACTGGGTCGACTTCCTGATCGAGTACCACAAGGACAGCAAGGAGTGGGTGCGCCTGCTGCCGGCGGCGATCCCGGAGTTCCCGGTCTTCAACGCCAAGTTCGACCCGAAGACGATCCCGCCCTGCGGGCACGACAAGCCGGGGGGTACGCCCGGCAAGCCCGACCGCCCGACCGCTGGCAAGCGCTGAATCGTCTGGCGATCGTCGCCGGCGCGGCTCGATCTTCCCTGCGGGCCGCGTCGCATTGGGAACCCCTCTGGACTGAAATGAAGCCAGGACGACACGACAAGCCGTCGTCCCCGCCCACCGATCCGAAGGAGCTCACCATGATGAACACGCAACTGCTCTACCGTCTCCCCGTCGAACAGGCCCGCTGCCGCGAACTCGTTCGCAAGTACGTGTCGATCGGCTCGGCCGGCGCCTTTGCCAGCGCGCTCATCGAGGCGTCGCTGCGGCGCGCCGACCGCGCGGTGATCGAGGGCGACGAGTCCGACATCAGCCGCGCGCTGGCCGAGCTGCAGGCCTACGAAGGCTCGCAGCGCGAGCCGCTGCGACTGGCCGCCTGACCGCCGAGCGGCCCCGCGGGCGGGACGCGCCTCCTGGTGGATGTCGGGCGTACCATCGCGCCGTCACCAGGAGGCCTTGAATGAAATCCGGAAAGATCCTCGTCGCCCAGGGCGGCGGCCCCACCGCCGTGATCAACCAGTCGCTCGTGGGCGTGGCACTGGAGGCGCGGCGCTTCGGCGAGGTGCAGCGGATCTACGGCGCGCGCCACGGCGTGCGGGGCATCGTCAACGAGGATTTCGTCGACCTCACCCAGGAAACCAGCCACAACCTCGAACTGGTGGCCGGTACGCCGGCCTCGGCCTTGGGCTCCACGCGCGACAAGCCCGACCTGAAGTACTGCCAGGAGATCTTCAAGGTCCTGCAGGCGCACGAGATCGAACACTTCTTCTACATCGGAGGCAACGATTCGTCGGACACCGTGCGCATCGTCAGCGAGGAGGCGCACAAGGCGAACTACCCGCTGCGCAGCATCCACATCCCGAAGACGATCGACAACGACCTGGTCGGCAACGACCACACGCCGGGTTTCCCGTCGGCAGCGCGCTTCGTCGCCCAGGCCTTCGCGGGGGCCAACCTCGACAACGCGGCGTTGCCCGGGGTCTACCTCGCGGTGGTGATGGGCCGGCACGCCGGCTTCCTGACCGCTGCCTCGGCGCTGGGCAAGAAGTTCCCGGACGACGGCCCGCACCTGATCTACGTGCCCGAACGCACCTTCGTGCTCGACAAGTTCCTCGCCGACGTGAAGGCGGTCTACGAGCGTTACGGCCGCTGCGTGATCGCCGTCTCCGAAGGCATCCACGACGAGAGCGGCGCACCCATCGCCGCCCAGCTTGCCCGCGACCTGGAGCACGACGCGCACGGCAACGTGCAGCTCTCCGGCAGCGGCGGGCTGGCCGACCTGCTCTGCGAAGAGATCAAGACGAAGCTGAAGATCAAGCGCGTGCGCGGCGACACCTTCGGCTACGTGCAGCGCAGCTTCATCGGCTGCGTCAGCGACGTCGATCAGCGCGAGGCCCGCGAGGTCGGCGAGAAGGCGGTGCAGTACGCGATGTGGGGCGGCCGTGACGGCTCGGTGGCGATCAAGCGCACCGGCTTCTACTCGGTCGACTACGAGCTGGTGCCGCTGGAGTCGGTGGCCGGCAAGACGCGCACGATGGAAGACGACTTCATCAGCGCGTCGGGCACCGACGTGACGGACGCCTTCCGCCTCTACCTGCGGCCGCTGCTCGGCTCGGGCATGCCCGATGCGTACCGCTTGCGCACCAACCCGGTGGCGAAGGTGCTGAACCGCGGCTGAGCCGCTGCAGCGAGGCGCCTCTGCAAGTGCGCAGCGCAGGCGGCTCACCTCAGGCCGACGCTGGCCAGCTTCGCAGGGCCTTCGCTTTGGCCTGAGCCGCCGAAGCGAAGCGCCTCTGCAAGTGCGCAGCGCAGGCGGCTCACCTCAGGCCGACGCTGGCCAGCTTCGCAGGGCCTTCGCTTTGGCCTGAGCCGGCTCGTCCCGCGGGGCCGTCGTTTCGCGACGTCCACCGGCGTTTCGTCGCGGCGAGGTCGCCGCGCCAATTCCTGGTCGGCACAGTGCAGTCATCGAAACACTCGCACCGCCTGGAGCCGACCATGCCTCACTCCGCCAGCCTTGCCAGCCTGTCACCCGTCGTCGTGGTGCACCTGGTGCTCGCCGTCGCCGCGCTCGTGCTCGGCCCGATTGCCCTGAACCTGCGCAAGGGCTCGCGCGGCCACCGCGCCATCGGCTATGCCTGGGTGACGCTGATGATCGGCGCTGCACTGTCCAGCGTGCTCATCCGCGACTTCCGCCTGCCGAACCTGTTCGGCTACACGCCAATCCACATCCTCACCGTGGTGACGCTGGTCGGCGTCGGGGCGGCCTTGTTCGCCATTGCGCGGCGCGACATCGTTTCGCACCGCAAGGGCATGCTGCGCACCTACCTCGGCGGCTGCATCGGCGCCGGTGCCTTCGCCTTGATGCCCGGCCGGTACCTGGGTGACCTGGTCTGGCACCACACGCTCGGACTGGTCTGAGCCGCCGAAGCGAGGTGCCTCTGAAAGTGCGCAGCGCAGGCGGCTCAACTCAGGCCGACGCTGGCCAGCTTCGCAGGGCCTTCGCTCTGGTCTGAGCGCGCAAGCGCCAGGCTCAGGGCGTGACGATGAACACGCGCACCGACTGCGCCGGCACGCCGACCGTGGCGCTGCCGCCCGCATCGGCCGCGGCGTCGGTGCCACTGGCCGGGAAGGCATTGACCAGTGCCGCATTCGCCGGCAAACCGGCGGCCGTGACGTTCGCCGTGGTGCCACCGTAGTTGATCATCACCACCGCGCGCTCGTCGCCCAGCACGCGCTGGAAGCTCAGCGTCGTGCCGCTGGCCGTGGCGCCGGCGTGCGTGCCGGCCATCAGCGAGGGGTGCGCCCGGCGCACCGCGATCACCGCCTTGTAGAAGTTCAACAGCGAGTTCGGGTCGGCGCTCTGTGCCGCGACGTTGTTCGACGCCGCGTTGGCCGACAGTGCGCGGAACGGCGTGCCGGTGGTGAAGCCGGCCTTCGCATCGCCGGCCCAGCTCATCGGCGTGCGCAGCTTCGGGTCGTCGCCGATGTTCGCCGAGGCGCCCGCCATGCCGATTTCCTCGCCGTAGTAGATGAAGGGCGTGCCGGGCTGCAGCAGGTAGGTGGCTGCGGCGAGGCGGTACTGGGCTTCGTTGCCGCCGAGCTGGTTCCAGAGGCGTTCGCCGGCGAAACGGTCATGGTTGGACAGCATGGTGGCCATGCCCGCCGGTGCGGTCGCGAAGTAATTCGCCACGGCAGCAATGGCGGTGGTGTTGCCGCGCGCGGCATTGATCAGGTTCGACTGGTGCCCGAAGGCGAAGGCGCTGCCGCAGGCCGAGGTCTGGGCGAAGCCGATCGGGTCGTCCGGGCCTTCGCAGACCATGAAGCGCTGCTGATAGCTCCCGACCAGTTGCCGCACGCCGCTCATCAGCGTGTAGTTCTCCGGCTGGTTCAACCAGGCGCCCGCGCCGTTCTCGACCAGGTTGCCCACTGCGTCGAAGCGGAACCCGTCGATGCCTCGGTTCAGCCAGAAGCGCAGGTTGTCGTGGTGGAAGTCGACCACCTCAGCGTTCTTCAGGTTGAAGTCGGGCATCTGGTCCCAGAAGGGCGCGTAGTAGTAGCCACCGTTGCCGCTGCGCCAGGGGTTGCCGCCGTAGACGCTCCAGCCCTGCGGCTGGCTGGCCTGGAAGATGTACCAGTTGCGGTAGGCGTTGCTGCCCGAGCTGTTGGCGTTGACGAAGGCGGGATGCTGCGCCGCGCTGTGGTTCATCACGTAGTCGACGATCACGCCGATGCCGCGTGCATGCGCCTGGGCCAGCAACTCGTCCAGGTCGGCCAGGCTGCCGTAGGCCGGCTCGATGCTGCGGTAATCGGCGACGGCATAGCCGTGATCGCCGTCCTGGCTGCGCGTGATCGGCATCAGCCAGAGGCCGGTCACGCCCAGGTTCTGGAGGTGGTCCAGGCTCTGGGTCAGGCCGCGCAGGTCGCCGATGCCGTCGCCGTTGCTGTCCTTGTAGCCGCGCACGAAGATCTCGGCGAACACGCCCTGGCGCCAGTCAGCGGGCAGCGTGCTGCCGGGGTCAGCCGCCACGACCGGCGATTTGTCGACCGTCGGCAGTTCCGAGGAGCCCCCACCGCCGCAGGCGACCAGAAACAAGGCCAGGGCCAGAGCAGCCAGGAGGCCGCGAGTGGAGGTGGACGTTTTCATCATGGGCCGAGACTTTAGCTTCAGGTCAAAGAGTCGTGTAGTTGAATTACCCAAACTACAGCGGACTAAAGCCACCACGTAGGCAGTACGCATGCAAGAACTAGGGTAAGCCCGACATTGGTGATGTAGTTTGACTTCAATACCATCGGCTCCCCATCGTCCGGAAACCCCGGGGAGGAGAGCCTCATGCGTGCGTCCCGCCTATGGA
>Ga0209097_10002867_pt1 | contig 13620 bp, 12 predicted proteins | sample AD_UKC052_MetaG_FD_184419 | JGI IMG/M metagenome (GOLD analysis project Ga0209097, IMG submission 184419) | Active sludge microbial communities of municipal wastewater-treating anaerobic digesters from USA - AD_UKC052_MetaG (SPAdes) (version 2) | ecosystem: Engineered > Bioreactor > Anaerobic >... | reverse complement strand
TTCCAGTCTACCATTGTTTTTCTCCTCTCACCTTCGCGCCAAATAGTCGTTGAATTTGTCCCGCGCCCCGCCGATGTTGCAGCCTTCTTGATTCAGCGCAATCATCACAGCCTGTAATGCGCCGAGCACAGCCGCCATGTCGTGCCCCTGACGGTCGATGCCTTCCTTGATATCGGATATATCATCTTTGATGGTGCGGATTTCGCCTTTGAGCGCGTCAATCGATTCTCTGTTCGTTGCCACCTGCGATAAACTCTCCTTGCTCTTATTTGTTTGAATCGCAAGCCGCCACAAAGCGGCAAGTATCGCCAGCAGCACCCCGAACAGCCACCAGAAGTCTTTAACCGGGGCTATCCACTCCACATCACATCACCCCTCTCAAAGCGGCGATAATGACGGCCTGGCGCTTGTTAAGCCCTTCCAGTTCAGCCAGCAGCGCATCGTTGTCAACAGGCGGCGCGTCATCGTTGACCGGCGGGCCGTTCTCGTCCTCGAGCGCATTGTCCAGTGCGTTCTGGTCCTCAAGCGCCCAGATGCCGGTCACGGGCAACCCCTCATCGGCCTGGAACTTTCGCACCGCCGCCGCTGTGGCCGGGCCGAATTTGCCATCGGCCTGCGTGTTTTTTCCAACATCATAGCCCAGCGCAATCAATCCGAGTTGCAGCTGTTTAACCGCCTCGCCGATGCTCCCCTGTCTTAATGTCGCGTCCATGTAGTCATCCTCATCTTTCTGCGCCCAGAATGTGCTCAATGTCGCCCAATGGCTCCACCTGCTCCTGTTTAACGGCTTGTCCGATACCCCCTTGTACTGCCCACCCGCCTGAATCACGCGCCCTGCGCCATCGTATAAGCCGGTGTGCGCCATCGTGAGTTTTGCGGCGGTCTTGTCCTGGTTGAACAAAAACGCCACCTTGTTGGGTAGCGTATCGATGGGCCCGGTCTGGTCAAAGTATCCGTACCGTTCAGGAGGGCCAGTCTCTGTGCCCCTGTTCCACTGGGTCGTCGCTCCGTGGTATAGGTCAAGCCCGATTTGCGCCGCCGCGCGCTTGGTCAACCCGGAGCAGTCGAAAGAATTCGGCCCACTTGTGGCAAAAACATAGGGCTTGCCGACCTGCAGCCGGGCGAAGTTGATTATTTTGCTCACGCGATAACCTCCTTCCAAATGTTGTCAAACACGCCGTCTGCCCCAGGCTCCCACGCGTTATTATCGACCATACTAATCCAGGTCTTCCCGTTGTGCGTCACCTGTGCGTCTTTGGCGTAGCTCTGCCCCTGCACCCACGCCTGGATTTCTCCGGGCGATTGGATGCGCGTATACAGCGCCGCCGTGTTGACGCTCGGTGGATGCTCGGCCGTGTGCGCCTGCTGGACACGGTATAGCCCGCCGTCGTGCTGCACCCTGTCGCCGATGCCAAGCGCCATGCCCTCCATCCACACGGGGTAGAGGTCAATGTGCTCAACAGCGATTTCATCAGGCAAGTCCGCCGCTATGCTGTCCAGTTTTTCCTTGAGCACGGTCTTTTCGGGCAGCTTGTACAGGACGAGGTAGTGTTCAAGTACTTCCGTGTACCCGTCGTTTGCGTACTGCTCTATCAGTTCTGGCGGCGTGTCGAGCGTGATGCGGACAGTGTCCACACGGTCAGCGCCGAGTGTTCGTTGTTCGTGAATCATTCTCTGCTCCTTTAGGCGGGTGTTAATTTGACCAGCGCAAACGCGACGATACGGGCGTCATTGTTTGGGGCGACTACGACAGTGTTCCACCCTGCCGACAGGTAGGCTTTTATCTCGACCGGGTTTGATGGATTGGGTGAATATGTGCCGATGGTCGTAGTCCCGACTTTGAGGGCGCAGGATGTTGCCAGCGTCGATTTTTCGTTGATGCCGTAGTTGATGCCATGAGAATGAGCGCTGACAGTTACGCCGTGTGTATGGTTATTAAGTGAGTGGGTATGAGAGCCAAGGTTATGCACATGGCCGTTCAGCGAGTGCCTGTGGTTCGGCCCCGAGTGGGTATGGCTGCCTTCATTCGTCGCTCCAGGTTGAGTATAGCCCGTGTCCGACGCCCCCATCGTATAGCTGTGCCTGTGATTGGTTATGGTGTGAGTGTGGGCTGATCCCGCTCCAGTGTTTCCGGTTCCGCCATATCCGGTATATTCCTCACTCGGGCTTCCGGTATTTCCAGACGCACTCCCAGTGTTATCTACGTTGTTTGCTGCGCTGGTTACTGTTTCTCCTCCACCATTAGCCGCAGCTTTGGCAAACGTCCTCGCTTTTTTCGTCTGGAAGGTAAACGCCACACTATCAATCGTATACCCGCTTGGTATGTAGATTGGGAACTCTGCGGGCACAGAAGAATCGGCCATGTCCCAGAATGATTGACTGTACTCCTGCTGGATTTTGGTCGCCTTGACCGAGCCGTCCATCTTGACCGAGAACGGCGCAGACGCGGGGGTGCCGTGCCCTGCCCACAGGAAGTAGTTATTAGCGTCATTGTTACTGATGCCGATTGATGACGCACCGCTTCCGCCCTTGATGTTCACACCTACCCCGGCATTGACGTTGAATGTGCCGGTCGTGTCCATGTAGATGCCGTTGCTGTTGACCTCAACCGAGGAGGTCTTCACGCCGCTGGCGGGGTCTTCGGGGGCGGGCGACCATGCGGTCATCGTGTTGCCGTTCTCCAGCATCGCGTTCGCGAAAATCATCTGGTTTCCCGTGCTGTCAGACGAGCGTACAAGCAGCATCACCTGGAGTTTTGCGGTGTTCGCGGGTGCGGTGATACTCTGTGAAATGCGTTGAAAATCCCCGGTGTTTGTCATACCCGTGGTGGTTAGTTCGGCTTGAAGCAATAAGGTGTTTGCGCTGTCCAGGCAGTTAATGCGCAGGATGCTCAACCCACCGTAGTACGATAATCTGTCGCCAGTTGGCCTTATCCAGACAGATGCTGTGTACGTTCCTGGATTGGCGAGCACAGTTTGATGAATATATCCGTGTGCGTTCCCTGCGGCCAATGTTACGGTCAGGCTGGGCTTGCCATCCATCAGGTGTGTGGTAGTCAGACTGCTCGTGGTTCGTACGAACTCCCATTCTGTGATGGTGCGCTGAAAATCAGCGTTTCTTAGCAGGTTTCTGCCGCCCACGCTGAACGGAGACCCACCGATTTCGATACTCTCGGTTGAGGTAATTTTGAGTTTGCCGGTTGAGGATAGGGTCAGGCCGGTGCTGTCCATGTTGATGACGTTCGCCGTGCCGCTGAGGTTTTTGATGTTGAGGTTGCCGCCCGCCAACAGGTTGAGGTCGCCGCCGGATGAGATGTCAATTTTGTTGTTTTCAATCGTGATGTGGCTTGTCTTCACGCCGCTTGCGGGGTCGGAGGGCGAGGGCGACCAGTCGGTGGCTTGTGTGCCCTTTTCGAGTTTGACATCAGAGAGCCATACCATGTTTGAATCAGTGCCGTTCGAACGGGCATACATGACTACCTGAATTTGTTCGGTTCCTGCCGGAGCGGCGAATGATAATTCCTTCCTTGACCATGTAGTGCCGCCCGGGAGTTCGGGGTAAGTGACATAGAAAGTGCCGATTGTTGCGTCAGCACTGTCTCGACAATAGACGGTAGCAACCCTATTGCTCCCCGCCAACGCCAGGATGCTGGAGTTGACACGGTATCTGAAAGACAGGGTGAATTTATTGGTGTCCCTGGTATTCACCCCAACAGTCTGGGTTGAGTACCTACTAGTCTGTCCTGCCTCTGTGACAAGCCTGAGCGAGGCTTTCCCGTTGTAAAGGTAAGCGGCGTCCATGAATCCAGGCCCTGTTGTTGTCCAACCGCTCTGCAACCCTTGGCTCCAGTCAGAGTTAAGCAGCAGATTAGTGCCACCGCTGGCCGCATCTTTGACTGTGAGTTTGATGCTGTCATTGGCGGAGAGGTCGATGGTTTCGGCAAACGCCTTGATGTTTTGTGCGCCAATCATAAGGTCGTCGGATGTGGTTAGGTTGATTTTCCCGCCAGCAGCCACGTTGATGTCGCCGCCATTGTTTACCTCAATATCGCCGCCATTGAGCACATTCAAATTGCCGCCGTTTTGGACGTTCATATTTCCGTCCGCCGCAAGGTTCAGGTTGCCCGTTGCTTTGACCGTCAGGTCTGTGCCGTCAATCGTTATCCCGGTGGAATTGACATAACCCGCCGCCGTGAGGTACTGCACCCAACCGCCAGTTCCAGCCGCCGTTGCCCGCTTCCAGATGTTTTTGTTTCCGGTATCCATCCACAGGTCGCCCGCCGCCAATGCCGTGGGTGTTGAACTGCCTACAAAGGTGTTGATTTTGCTGTTGGCGGTTCCTTGCGCCGCCGCCGCAGCAGCGGATGCAGAGGATGCAGCCGAGAGTGCCCTTGTCAAAACAGGGTCAGTAAACGCTGTGTGCGCCTGTGTAGACACATTGGTGCATTTCCACACCTCAAGCGGGTTTGAATCAGTGTCATACCAAAGGTCGCCAACCGCCGTGTAGGTGGGTTTTGTGGTTTGGTAAAATACTTGCACACGGGCCTGAAGTCCAGGCAGTGTATTGGCAACGAAATTATTATATGCCGTGTCATCGGTGTACTTGGTCGCCAGCACCCAGTCACCAGCGGCATATGAACCACCAGCCGCTTTGGTTGTTGAGCATCGCTTGAGGTCTCCAGACGAGCCGCCAGCCCACAGGTCGCCCACGTCGTAGGGCGGGACAGGTTGGGACACGAAAACCCTTCGCTTGCCGTCTGCCGTGTCCTGCGCTGTGCTTGCGTTTGCGTAAGCGTCAATCGCTGTCTGGTCGTTGATGTCCTGCCATGACGAACCATTCCAGCGCTTTAGTTTTGCTGAGCCGCTGGATGAGTTAAACCACATATCGCCGACAGCCGACGCTTTTTGTGCCGCTGTCCAGCCAGACGATGGGTCGCTCGTGCCGAAGTGAGTTTCGATTTTCCCATCAACCTGCGTCTGAAGTCCCGTGATCTGCGTGCCGATACCCGCCAGCGCGTCCGCAGTGTCCTGCGGTGAGGGCGACCAGTCGGTGGCGATAGTGCCTTTTTCAAACTTCGCCCATTTATACTGCTCCGTTGTTGTGGTAGTATAAGTTGCTGTATCATCATTCTGAACCAGGCAGGAGCATTTCACCTTATCCGCTCCAACAGTCGTCGTTACAGACGAAAACCCTTCGCTCCCCAGCGGGATGAGATTCCCCGTCACAAAATCATAGGTGTCGTCTGCTCTGTACTGGGATATCCTGGCTCTGAGAGGCTTGTTGATAGCCTTGAGGTATACCCGAAATGTCACCGGATCGTCTGCGGCCAAGCCGAGTTCAGCGTATACCAGGTTTTCCTGCACAGTGCCGGTGTAACGGCTTACACTAACGTTTTTCAGCTCTTCGCTTGTGCCAGCCAGCAGGTTCGTCCCGCCCACGCTGAATGGACTGCCGCCGATGATGATGCTGTCGGTGGATTGCAGTTTGAGCTGGCCGGTTGAGGACAGGGTCAGGCCGGTGCTGTCCATGTTGATGATGTTCGCCGTGCCGCTGAGGTTTTTGATGTTGAGGTTGCCGCCAGCCAACAGGTTGAGGTTGCCGCCGGACAGGACATTCATCCCGTTATCGTCAACGTCGATGACCGCCGTATGGACTTCTCCCGCCGGGACAACCTCCCACGCCACGGAGGGCGTGATTGCGGTGCATCTCTTGAGTTTCTCGGTTGTGGTATCAAGCCACAGCATCCCGACCCATGGCGCGGAGGGCTGTGTCGCCTGCCGCCACAAAAGCCGCTGGCTCACACTCATCACCGCATTGTCCGTCAGGCTGTCGCCATTGACCTGCACCTGGGTCGCCGTGACCGCGCCCGATGAGTTTACGCTGATGCGGTACAGTTTCCCGTCCGTGTCGCGTATCATCAGTTTGCCAGCAATGGCGCTGGCGAAGTTCGCGTCATTCACCACAAGGCGGTCGAGGTACAGCGCATCGCCCACGCCTTGACGAAAGATGCTCGTGCCCGCCACCACGTCCTTGATGTTGGCGAAGTCAATGCCCGCCGCCGCGATCTTGGCGTTGGTGATCTGAGCGTCTTGTATCTTTGCGGTCGTAATCGCTGCGTCCTTGATTTTCGCTGTTTCGATGGTGGCGTTGGCTATTTTGGCGTTTGTGACTTGCGCATCAGCTATCTTCGCCGTGGTAATCGCTGCGTCCTTGATTTTCGCTGTTTCGATGGTGGCGTTTGCAATCTTGGCGTTGGTAATCGCTGCGTCCTTGATTTTCGCTGTTTCGATGGTCGCGTCTTTTATCTTGGCGTTTTCGATTGTTCCGTTTGCGATCTTGGCATTGGTAATCACGCCGTCTTTGATATTCGCTGTGTTCGCAACTATTTCATTAGTGCCGATGTGGGTCGCGGTGATTTGAGACGCGCCAATTTCTGTTGCAGTGATCGTCCCGGCCGCTATTTCATCAGCGGTAATTGTTTTCGCCTCAATTTCATCCGCAGTGATCGTCCCGGCTTTAATCTCCTCCGCCGTGATGGTTTTGGCGGCTATTTCATCTGCTGTGATGATTTTCGCCGCGATGTTATCAGCCTTGATACTCCCTGCCGCTATCTGGTCGCCCGCAATCGTGCCCGTCATGATGACAGACCCGTCAATAGTGCCCGCGCCAAAATAGGGCGGTGTCCATTGACCGTTTGAATTAAGGGTTGCCGGGACAACAGATTCAAGGTTTAATGGACAGGAAATCTCACTTGCAAACCCGTTCTCGAACCTCAATGTCTGCTGGATAATGGCCGATGTAACCGTCCGGGAAGTGGAATCAGTCAAGGATAAATTATCACCGGCCTTGATGTTCGGGTTTCCCCTCCACCTGAAAGATACCGCCTTGATGGTTAAGCCAGTCAGGGCGGTTTTCAGGTTATCGGCTATTCCTTGTAATACAGTCGTGTTGCGGTTTGTGAGTTGCTTGTAGTAGCCGGACATGCTTTCTTCAGCGGGTTCTTCTACCAGCACATACTTTGAGCCGACTTTGGTATAATATTTCCGGTTCTTCAGCCCTGCGGCTTGCTCGGCCTCTGATAAACTGACATACGATTTGGTGGTTTTCGTCTTAAATAGCGGGTTTCCCTCTAAGACAATCGTGTTCGCGGCTGATTCATCAACCTCCGCAATATAAGATTCCACATACCCGGCATCCTTTTTCGCGCCGTTCGGGAGCATCTTGATTCGGTTAAATGTGAAGGTTCTTTCGTCATCCGTGAAATTGATATATTCAGAGGTGGTAAACGAATGAGTAGTTGCACTCACCGCAGGGAGAATCACTATTCCTCCCGTACTGTCACACCTTGCAAAAGAGCCGCCAATCTGTAACACATTCGCTAAAGCAGACCTGATTGATGGTTCCTCGCCCCAGTCAGGCGCAAAGGAAATGATTGCATTCCCGTTGCAAGCCAATGAACCCGTGATAGTGATTCCCTTTGACTTGATATGAGTTAAAATATCGTTGAGCGTTGTGGAGGAGGTATAGTGTAGCGTGTCATCAAACAGAATATCCAGCGCCAGCATCGGATCATTCCCGGATAACTTCATCCGCCCGGAGTATTCCTTAAATGATGTTTTCTCTACCGTGAACGCTCCACAGTTGACCCAGTCCCAGGCAGCATCATGGTAGACCCCGATCTGAATCTGAACATGCGCCCCGGTCAAAGAATGGTTGCCTAAAATAGACCCACCGTATAGGTATTCCCCATCTGCACACGGCAAATCCATCGTGTATGATGCCGAAGTAACAGACCCCAGCGGCATTTGACCGCCCTCGTCAATCGAGAATGAAATGACGGGGGTATGCGTGATAGTAAAAGCATCAATACAGGTGATAGTCGCCCTTGCGTTTAAGGTTCTAACATCTGCTGACATTGCCTGGTCAAAAGTCACAGTATCACCTCTCGATTACTTCTAACTTGGTATCTTTCCAGCCGACTGCCGCGCCACCCGAATACTTTTGAAGCCCAGCCTCAAACATTTCGACATAACATGAAATCGTCACCGCACCCGATGCCTCCGGGTAGGTAAGGTTGAAATAGATTCCCGAAATTGCGGATAAAACAGTCGATAAATCAGAGTTGGAAATGTAGTTCCAGGACATGGACACCCGTTTCTTTCGGGCTATCCTGTCGATGACCGCCAATCCTGCCGCGTTTCTCTCCACGTTTTGAACATCAAGAAAAGACACCCTCATGTCTGAAGGTGTCCTGACCGTAGAAGACCCTATTGTTATCATTGTGTTTGCCTCGTCCATACTCCACCGCCACCAGCAGACTTTTGAAGCTGCTGCTGGGCGATAACGGTTGCCCTGCCTAACACCACACCGCTCTCCAAAACCACGTTTGCAGTAACGGTTAAGGGTGCAATAGTTATATTTGTGGATTTCTCGGTATACCCGCTCCCGTACCCCGACCAGTTGACAAAGGGCTTGGTAAAGGTTGGTGTGTATGGGTTGTACGGTGCCATTGCCCCCGGTTTCGGCTGACTGTAATTTTGATTTTGGGGTACAAACGGCAGTCCCTTCAATGCCGCCTGATACGCGGCCTCGATTTCTGCGTAAGCATCAGCCAAATCCTTGTAAGCCTGAACAGAATCACCCGTTAATGCTTCCGGGTCTATCTTGTCCAGCAATCCCTTAAGTGACTGTTGCATCGCTGAAAGCTCGATTATCCCCATGCCTGATGTATCGATACCCTTTGCATCACCAGCGATTGATAAAAGACGGCTCACCATATCGTTTTGATACGCCGCTAACCTGTCTGCGCTGTCTTTTTCGAGAGAGGCAATCCACGCTTGATAAGAAGCCTCGCCTTTTTCATCAACAAAGCCGTCTGTTTTAAGTTTTTCAAGAAACTTCGGGTCGAACATGCTTTTAGAACCCATTGTTTTCATGTCAGACAGCCAAGTGCCCTCTGACTTCTTTTCTTTTCCAAACTCGCCCTGGAAAGCGTCAAGTACGTTTTTGATGCTCTCAGGGTTCATATTGAAGTCAGAAAGTGCAAGGTTAAGCTGGCTCCCCTGTACAATGCCGGATGTCAGATAGTTTTGCTGTTCAGCGTATTCTCGGCGCTTTTTCGCAAGGTTAGCTAAGAACTCAGGGCTTGCGCCCTCTGTCATGCCTTCCTCTGCGGCCTTCTTGATTTTTTCTCCAAGCGTCCGGGCTTCATCTACCAGCCCAGCATAATAGTCAAGGAATGTTTGACCGGCTTGTCCCGCGCCGCCAAATATGCCCTCTACTGCGGCCTCTGCGTTGACAAGCACAACGTCCCCGGCGTTGACCTCGGCCTCAATAACTTTCTTGATATTATCCCTATCGGTTGCGTTAAGCTGAACAGCGTTCCATTTCCCAACTTGGAGATCAGCGTCAGCAAGGGTATAAACAAGGTTGATGCCCTCAATCAATGTGCCGTATTCTTCATCGACTGCCTTATGAGCATCGTTAAAGGCCTGCTCGGTTTCTATCTCACCAGCCGCATACTTGACATTGATTTCTGCGTGAGCCGCTGCCTGGTCTTTCTTTGTTTTGGCAAGCAGATCGTCAACCTGTTTTTTGAGAGCATCCCTGGCCTTTTGTATTTCTTCGGGCGTGACCTTTCCATCCTGTAGCGCGGCCTTCATCAATACATCGATGCTAACAATAATCGGTTGCGCCGTTGCCCCGTCAACATAGTTCTTCAAATCATCAAGGGAATTCATGACATTTTCATAGCCCGTGGTTTGAGGCTTCAACTCGATACCGATAACAACCGACTTTGTTTTCCCGGCAGCCGTTGCATAGTCAGCTAAAGCAGTTTCAACATCGGCCTTTAAGGTTTTAATCTTCGCAACGGCTTCTTGTGATAGGCTTGTGACCCCCGATGTAATAGATGCCGTTGCATCTGCAAGGGAGATAACCACATCACTAAATGGGTTGCCGGTTGTAACCCCGGCCCCGCCTAAAACCCTTGATAGGCCAGTAGCAAAGGAAGTCAAAACAGGGAGAACAGCAATCAAGGCCGGTTGAAGCGCCTGCCCAAGCGCGATTTTCGCCATGTCAAACTGTGCGTTTAACTTTCTCAACTGATTTGTCGGGCTATCCATCGTCCGGGCTAGGTCGCCCTGTGCCTTTGAGGTCTGCTCCATGATTGCGCCGTAACGTGCTTGTAGTTTCTGCTGCTGGGTGAGCTCCTTCCCGGTCTTTGAAATCCCGTTCTTCATTGCGTATTGTTTGATGGTGTTTTCGTCCACAAGGATGCCAAGGCGTTTCAGGGGTTCAGTTTCGCCCGTGATACCGGCTCTTAATTTGTCAAACGCCTCGTCAGTCGAAAGGTTGTAGAACGATGCCATGTCATTGGCTAACTCCGTCATGCCCGTTGCCATGTTATAGGCTTCCTGTTCACCTAACCCCATTGACCCGAACATGGTATTGAGCATCCCGACATTCTTACGCAGCTCATAGGAGTTCAGGCCCAAAGAGGATGATAAAGATTCAGACCATGCCCTTGCCGATGATTCCATGTTCCCCATCGACACGCTAAACAACTGCTCGGACTCGACGGCATCATTCGCCATCTGTAATGATTCTTTGCCGACCTGAAACAACTCCCGGGCAATCATCGCACCGCCGATAGCCAACCCTGCCTTAGCAAGTTTGGAGAATGCGGACTGGGCTTTGACCGTGTTTGCTTCCAGCCCTCCCAGTTGGTTCTTGATACTGGCAAGCTGAGGGTTCAGATTGTTCATTTCAGCACTAAACTTTATTTGCAGTTCTTCAAGTGTAATTGGCATTCTGTTCCCTCTCAATCAAATTGTGGGTTTCGGCAAAGCCTGTTAAAATTGCCTTCATCGTTTCTTCTTCCATAGGCTCATCAGGAATTGATAACGATTTTGTTATCAGGTGAGGCTTGTCAGGGTACTTTTTAGGGTCATGGTAAGCCCAGGCTGAATAGTGACCTATCATCCACGCAAGGGAATCGCGCCCCTCATGGATATCCTTTTGACCCTTTGTGAACGCTTCCAATCGCCCCTTGATTTCAGCCGGGCACATCGACCAAAAAGACCAGGCTTCTGAATACCCGGCCTCAAAAGCGTCATTGATAAGTTTGGTATAGATTTCCCTTAGGCTTTCTTGTTTTCCGGCGGGGCTTTCTTGTTCTCCCCCGCCCTCCCGAAAAAACCAGCACTTTTCATTTCCTCAATGCAAGCGTTCAAAATCTCTATCCTGTCACCTGTAATCAAGTCGCCAGCATCATTCAGGGTTAGGTCAGGATAATGTTTTCTCAATGCGCCCCATAGGATTAACCGGGCTGAAGTCAGGGACAAATTGGACAAAGCATCGTTGACGATTGCCCCGATGGATTTATTCCCCTTATCCTCCATATCACACCCGGAATTGATGTCAAACTCTATCTTGTAGGTTTTACCGTTCAGTTCAATACTTTTCATAACACCTCCAAAAAGATGCCCCGGCTTTTTAGGGCCGGGGTCTTGTTACGCCGTAACCGTGATAACATGGATTTGACTATTGATTGCCCTGTACCCACTCACGGTAATCACGCAGAAATAGTAGTAAGTTCCCTCCGACAATGCCCCGGTGGTATAGGTTGCGGAGGTTTCACCCTCAACAATGGTCGGGGTTGTATAGTTGTTTTCTTCATTTGAATACCATTGATAGGTCGGTGTCCCGGTCAAAGCCGTTGCCGTTGAATCCAGCGTTGCGGTCTGCCCGCCTGCCTTTGTCTGGGCGATTGCCGGTTTGGGAGATATGACCTGAACAATGCCCGTGATTCTCAATACAGCCCCGAACCCGACAGCGCCGTTTACATCCGCAGACCCTATTTTATGCCCCTTGACAATCGCGGTAAACGCGATAACGGTTGAATCCGGGAAGGTGATCCAGAAATAACCAGAGGCCCCGGAAGTGTGAAGCGTCCGCATCTGCGCCTGTCCAGTGTTTGTTTTGTCGTGGAATCCCGTTATCGGGAGTTCCCCCGAATCCCTTTTCCCTTGAATAAACTCCGCATATATACTGTCCAGATCGGTAACGTTAATTTCCTCTGATGTTAGCTTTACTTCGCCAATGGAAGAAATCGCACCGATCAGTTTAACAGCATCGCCTGAGTTGTAGGCAGGGAGATAGGATAAAGTAGTGCTTGATGCCTTTACTTTTGCCATGTTTCCCCCTTATGCGACAGTGACAGCGCCAGTAAACCTCAACACCGCGCTGAAACCAACAGCGCCATTGACCTCCACAGGCCCCATACGAAAGCCCTTTACAAAGGCGTTGCCTGTTACGGTGGTATTGTCCGGATAGGTGATCACAACCGCGTCAACGTCACCCGTACCAAAGCCAGTTCTCAAACCCACCTGTCCCACATCAGCCTTGACATAAAACCCGGTCAGTGGAACCTCGCCAGCGTCCTTGATTCCCTGTGCGACCTCTTTATAACCGTCCGCGGAATCAAGGGTTGTCGTATCAATTTCGTCTGAAGTTACAGACACTTCACCGATGGTGGAAAGGCCCCCGATTGCCAGCGAATTGAAAGTGATAGTAGTTCCTAATGCCTTAACCTTTGCCATTTATATTCTCCTTATTGGTAAATCTTTTGTTCCGCGATATGGATTAACCCTCTATACCGCATGTTCTTGTGATGAACCCGTGTATCGGCTTCATATAGGTCATAGGAAAAGGTACGTTTGAGCCGGAGGGTTGCCATTTTCACATCAACCGCCGCACCCATTGTTGCCGTTGCTTCAGGAGTAGTAGCCCAACAATCAACGGTGTACTCGACCTCGGTCAAGTATTCGTTGCCGTCTGCTTGTGCCCACTCCCTGTTATTGCTCTCACGCCACGTGATGCAGGGCAGTGTGAACCCGTCCTGCGGATAGAAATAATGCACGGCGTAGCCTGTGCCTGTGAGGGCGGTGTAGACTTCTGCTTGTAAAGTATCCATCATCCACCAGCCCTTCTAAGCGCTTTTTTTAGCGCGTCTTCCATGATTTGCACGAACCTTGGCTCTGTTACTTTTGCGGCAGGGTATAAGTATGGTTTTGCGGGTTGGCCAGATGTTGTGACCCATCCGTATTCTTCTGACTTATACACCCAAGGGCCAGGATGATATGTCACAGGTACATTTGGGGATATGCCGCTGTGGTTAGCCTCGCCTTTCGGCCCCGTCCCGAACTCGACAAATGCCGCGTGTGGCGTGTTTGTAAATACTTTCCCTTCCGCCCCGCCTGGTACCATCTTGGTTTCTGTTTGTATCGCTATTGACCCGTATGGCTTCATGGCTTTCGCTTCGCCAGCCGCATACTCAACAGTTTCCTCAACGCCACGATAAACGGCTTCCTGCACATTGCCGCCCATGCGGTCAAGTTTGCGCATCAGACTGTTCAACCCCTTGATTTCACCAGCCATGTCATGCCCTCATTTCAATGGTCAGGCTTGTTAAGTCCTGCCACTTTGACACGCTCACGATGAGCCAGGGCGGGTCTGTCGTTGCCTCGTCACCAAGCCAAATCCCGTCACCAATCGCATACGAGCCATTGGGCAGGATGCACAGCCGCATTCGGTCTGCGCGTTCGCCGTACTCTGCCC
>Ga0209097_10002858_pt1 | contig 13645 bp, 13 predicted proteins | sample AD_UKC052_MetaG_FD_184419 | JGI IMG/M metagenome (GOLD analysis project Ga0209097, IMG submission 184419) | Active sludge microbial communities of municipal wastewater-treating anaerobic digesters from USA - AD_UKC052_MetaG (SPAdes) (version 2) | ecosystem: Engineered > Bioreactor > Anaerobic >... | reverse complement strand
GGCGTTTCCTGATTTCTTTCAAATTTGCTTTCATATAAATTGACTTTTGTGGTCAACCTATATCAGGGAAGTACAGCTACCTGCTACCTGCTACCTGCTACCTGCTACCTGCTACCTGCTACCTGCTACCTGCTACCTGCTACCTGCTACCTGCTACCTGCTACCTGAAATCTAAATCTTCTCATTCTTAAAAATAGCATCCACAGCCGCTTCATAATTGCGGATACTCTGCGCCTTTTTGATTTGTTTCAACACTTTGTGTGGATTCGAAAAAGTAACCGAAAAGTATTCCCATAAATGATACATTTTCAGTAAAATATGGGTTTGACCCGATAACGATTCGCTATAAATAGCATACAAAGTGTCGTGAAATTCACGGAACAATTCCATTTTGTTTTTGGGATATTCAGGAGTATTGTTTCGTATCATACTCGGCAAAAAAGGATCCGAAATTAATCCTCTGCCAATCATCCAGTGGTCAATACTTGGAAAACGTTCCTGCATCTCGTGAAACTTTTTCACAGAAGTGATGTCGCCGTTGTAATATAGTTTGTGTTTGGTATTGTCGATGCAAAGCTGAAACGCATCCAGATTGACGCCTCCTTTGTACAATTGTTTCCCAATGCGGGCGTGAATGGCGATATTCTTGATGGGATAGCGGTCTAAAATAGGCAAAACATCCAGTATTTCATCGGTAGTATCATACCCCAAACGCATTTTCATCGAAACAATAATATCCGATTCCGAATGGGCTCTGTCCAAAATATGATTGATTTGTTCGGTATTTTTGATAAGCCCAGAACCCATTCCCGATTTGGTCACCATTGGATACGGACAACCTAAATTCCAGTTCAATTCTTTATAACCCAACTCCCGAACATATTTGGCTACAAACAAAAATTCCTCGGCATCATTGGTAATAACCTGTGGAATAACTTCCAACCCCAAGTTATTTTCAGGAAGCAAATCCCGTTCATAGGAAGCTTTAATTTCCAATTTTCCGTTCAACCGAATATAAGGTGAATAAAAAGTGTCGATTCCTCCAAAAAGCTTGTTTTGGGCATTTCTGAAACGAAAATCGGTAAATCCTTGTAGAGGAGAAGAAAGAAGAGTGAAGCTCATAAATGTTGGTAAAGTGCAAATATAATGGATTCATTTTTAAAGATACCAACCGCAGATTCGCAGATTTTCAAAATATAAAATTGATGAAGTTAGACTCATTGTTTAATTTTCCCAAACAAATGGGGCTATTTTCTTTTTAAATCTGCGAATCTGCGGTGTTTTTTTTACTTTAATATGCTTTATGTTTTAAAGCGAATGCCTAGTATTCAATAATCATTAATAGCTAATTACTTCAAGCTAATAAATCTGTGTTAATCTGTGAAATCTGTGTGAAATTTTTTACTCCAAAATCAATTGCATAAATACCGAATCCAACCAACGCCCAAATTTAAAACCCGATTCCTTAATGATGCCCACGGTTTTGAAACCAAACTTCTCATGAAATTCCACGCTGCTTTGATTTTCGGCATCGATAACAGCAATCATCGTGTGGAGTTTTTGTTTTCGAGCCAAAGAAATTAGTGTTTGAAGCAAGACTTTACCAATGCCTTTACCATGAAAAGCGGAGTTCACATAAACCGAATGTTCCACCGTAAATTTGTACGCTTCTCGAAAGCGAAACTCGCTGTACATTCCAAAACCCACCACATTCCCGTCAAGTTCAGCCACAATCACGGGAAAATTTTTGCTTATTTTTTCTTCCAAAATAGTTTTCTGTTGCTCATAACTTCGAATGTTGTAATCATACAAAGCAGTCGAATGTAAAATATTGTGGTTGATGATGTCCAAAATTGCTTGGGTATCATGGGTTTTATAAGGTCTAATCTTGATTTCCATTTCTAAAATTATTTCTCTTCAAAAGTATGAAAAACTTGTTCCAATTAGAGGAATTCGGTCGCCAAGTTTGTAACTTTGCTGCTTTGAGGTTTTAAACAATTTTGAACAACCTTAAACAATTTTAAACTTTTAACCTCCAACTTCAAAATGGTTTATCCCAAAATACCTCTTGCGCAAAGCATCATCCAAATTTGCCTTGCCAAAGGAATAAAAAATATAGTAATTTCTCCCGGTTCTCGAAACGCTCCACTGACTATAGGTTTTGTAAACAATCCCGAATTCAACTGCTACAGCATTGCTGACGAACGTTGCGCCGCTTTTTTTGCTCTTGGAATCGCCCAACAAATCCAGAAACCCGTTGCCGTAATTTGTACTTCGGGTTCGGCCTTGTTGAATTATTATCCTGCTTTTGCCGAGGCTTTTTACAGCCAGATTCCACTGATTGTGATTTCTGCGGATAGACCTCAAAGCAAGATAGACATTGGCGACGGTCAAACCATTCGTCAGGAAAATGTGTTCAAAAATCATTCGTTGTACAACGCTAATTTAACCGAAGGAGTTTCGGTTGAAAATGATTTTAAAATCAACAAAGCGATTCATAAGGCTTTTATTAAAAAAGGTCCCGTTCACATCAATGCTCCGTTTGAAGAACCTTTGTACCAAACGGTTTCCAAATTGGATGTCGATGTGACAATTTCAGCTTTCAATAAAAAGCAACAAAAAATAGCCATCGACCAAATAGTTGAATTTACCAATATTTGGAACAAATCCAAAAAGAAATTAATTCTCGTGGGTGAAAACAAACCCAACACAATTGACGCTGAAATTATAGAATCTTTTGCCAAAGACGAGTCGGTTGTTGTGATGACGGAAACGACTTCGAACTTGCACGATCCTTCGTTTTTAAACAATATCGACACCATAATTACGCCTTTTACAAAAAAAGAATTCAAAATTTTGCAGCCCGATATTCTGATAACCTTTGGCGGAATGGTGGTTTCCAAAAGAATAAAAGCATTTTTGAGAACATACAAACCAACCCATCATTGGCACATCGATACCTTGAGAGCCTATGATACTTACGGTGCTTTGACCCATCATTTCAAGGTCAATCCAAATCCATTTTTCAATCAATTTTTGCCTTTTACCATACCGATTAAGAGCAATTATTTTTCGACTTTCAATGCTATTGCAACTTTGAGAAAAGAGAAACATCAAGAGTATTTAGCCAAGATTCCCTTTTCGGATTTCAAGGCCTTCGAAAAAATAATTCCTTCATTGCCCGAAAATAGTATGTTGCATCTGAGCAACAGTTCTACCATTAGATACGCTCAATTGTTCGATATTAATCCTTCGATTCAAGTTTTTTGCAATCGCGGAACCAGCGGCATCGATGGCAGTACTTCTACGGCAATTGGTGCGGCTGTGGCCAATGAAAAACCCACCGTTTTAATAGCGGGTGATATTGGTTTTCTTTATGACAGCAACGCTTTGTGGAACGAATACACACCCAAAAACTTCAAGATTATCCTCATTAATAATGGAGGAGGAGGCATTTTTAGGATTTTGCCCGGGCACGAGGAAAAACCAGTTTTCAATAAATTTTTCGAAACTTCCCATTGCCTGACTGCCGAACAATTGTCCAAAATGTACGGTTTCGAATACAGTATTGCCAGTAATGAAGCTACTTTAGAAACGAATTTGAAAGCTTTATTTGCTCAAAACGAAAAGCCAAGTATTCTAGAAGTTTTTACTCCAACATTGGAAAACAACAAAATCTTGTTGCAGTATTTCAAGGAATTAGTGTAGCTTTTTTTTTAATTTTTAATTAGTAGTTATTTAACAAACGTTGCAATTTCATTCTGATTTTTGTTAACTAAATTTGATGTAAAATTTATTATTATGGATGTTGAAATATTGGCTCGAATACAATTTGCTTTCACAATTGCTTTTCATTATATCTATCCGCCGTTAAGTATCGGAATTGGGTTGATCATGGTGCTGTTTGAAGGACTTTACCTCAAAACAGGAAACAAGGATTACGAAATTCTAACCCGCTTTTGGATTAAAATATTTGCCTTGACTTTTGGAATTGGTGTAGCCACAGGAATTATAATGGAGTTTGAATTTGGTACCAATTGGGCGGTCTATTCCCGCTATGTTGGCGATATTTTCGGGAGCGCATTGGCTGCCGAGGGATTATTTGCCTTTGGATTGGAAAGTACCTTTCTGGGAATATTACTTTTTGGTTGGAATCGGGTAAAACCTTGGGTACATTTTGTCTCTACTTTGGGCGTATTTTTAGGTTCAATGTTCTCCGCTGTTTGGATTGTGGTGGCCAATTCTTGGCAACAAACTCCAGCAGGTTATCACATTGTCGGAACTGGATTGAATGCCCGCGCCGAAGTAACCGATTTTTGGGAAATGGTCTTCAATCCTTCCAGCGTCGATCGAATCATTCACACTTGGCAAGGTGCTATTTTGGCGGGAACCTTCTTGGTTTTGAGTGTGCACGCTTATTATATTCGAAAAGGACGGTATGTCGAAATATCCAAAAAAGCATTCAAAATTACCTTGGTCGTAGCCACTATTTTTTCACTCACACAATTGCTTTCAGGACACAGTTCCGCCGATGGAGTTGCGGTAAATCAACCGGCAAAATTGGCCGCAATGGAAGGGCATTTCAAGAAGAATTCCCCGGCCGATTTGTACCTTGTGGGTTGGGTCGATAAAGAGAAACAAACCGTTACAGGATTAGGAATTCCGGGCGGATTATCGTTCTTGGTACATCAAGATTTTCAAGCCCCTATCAAAGGATTAAATGACTTTCCGGTCGAGGACAGGCCAAGCCAAATCAATGCTGTTTTCCAGTTTTATCACATTATGATTGCCATTGGAATGGCGCTGATTGGACTGACGCTTTACGCTAGTTTTCTTTGGTGGCGCGGCAAGTTATTCGAAACCAAATGGCTGATGTGGATTTTTTCCTTCTCGGTCATTTTACCCCAAATCGCCAATCAGGTAGGCTGGTTTTCCGCCGAAATGGGAAGACAACCTTGGGTGGTTTATGGTCTGTTAAGGACGAATAAAGCTTTTTCTCAGGAAGTGAGTTCCAATCAAATTGTGTTTTCATTGGTCTTGTTTACCCTGGTGTATTCGCTCTTGTTGGTGTTGTTTTTATACTCGGTGAATAAAAAAATTAAACACGGCCCTTACGATGAACTACCAATACCCTCCAAAACTAAAAACTTTTAATCAAGGCTTATGGAAACTTTTTTAGGAATAGATTATCCAACGTTGTGGTATTTAGTCATTGGATCCTTGTTTTCGGGATACGCTATTTTAGAAGGCTTTGATTTTGGTGCAGGAGCCTGGCATTTGTTTTTCAGGAAAGACTTGAGCCGCAGAATAGCCATCAATGCCATTGGCCCAGTTTGGGATGCCAATCAGGTTTGGTTGGTGATTGGCGGTGGTGCATTATTCGCTGGATTTCCGGTGATGTATGCCACAATGTTGTCGGCTATGTACATTCCGTTTATGTTGTTTTTGATGTTTAACGTATTGCGAGCGGCGGCAATAAAATTCCGAAGTGCCGAAGAAATGAAGTGGTGGCGGAACAGTTGGGATATTGTTTACAGTGTTTCTTGTATTATGATTGCCTTTTTGTTGGGTGTCGTGCTAGGAAATATTTTGCAAGGATTCGCTTTGGGACCTAATTTTACCTATAAAGGTGGCATCTTTTTTTCATTCCTGAATCCTTATGCCATTATGGTTGGATTTACAACGCTTTCTATTTTTATGACCCAAGGAGCGATTTTTCTTTTATTGAAAACCGAAGGCAGATTGCACGCTCGATTGACTTTTTTGTTAAAGAACGGAATGATATTCTTCATCATCAGCTTCGGAATTACAACGCTTTATACTTTAATATTTATTCCCGAGGTAACAGCTAATTTCAGGGAAAACCCACTTTATTTTGTGGTTCCGGTATTGTCTTTTTTGGCTGTGGCCAATGTGCCTCGTTTGGTTTCCAAAAAGCAATATATGCTGGCCTTGGTATTTTCCTCTTTGACAATGGCGTTTTTGCTGATTCTCGTGGCTTTGCAATTGTATCCAACGCTTTTAATTTCGACCATCGATCCTAAATATAGCGTAACCATTTACAACGCCGCTTCCTCCCAAAAATCATTGGGAATTATGTTGACTATTGTGGCCATTGGCGCACCATTATTGGGAGCTTATTTTTTCTTTTTATACAGAACTTTTAACGGAAAAGTAGAATTGGACGATACGAGTTATTAGAGTAGTCACAATGTAATAATACAAATAGACACAATTTTGTTATTCCGACGAAGGAGGAATCTCATTAGTTGCTCAAGAGTTATTCGGTTGGTTTACAATAAAATATAACCTCTAATTTTTTGAAACTACAACCTACATTTGCTTCAATTGCCGTTGACTTTAGTCAACGGAATTCTAGTTACTAGGTTGGTTTGGACTCAAAGAACACTGTTTAATATTTGATTAAAGAATACATTTTCAATTGCCGTTGACTTCAGTCAACGGAATTAAGGTTTAATGTGTAATTGGCTTTAGCCAAAATAGTTCTATATTTTTGGCCGAAGCGAATATTTGTAGTATAGTGATTAAAATTTATTTCTATCAATTTCAAATTCGGATAGCATTAGTGTAACGGACAAAGATTTCCCCAGATTTTTATTTAGACTCACGGTCATAATGATTCCAGCATTATAGCCAACTTTTTCTTGAATAATATCATTGATTTCGCCAATTTCATCTATATTCATTTCAATACTGTCTGTGGAGATAATTAGTAAAATAGTTTTAACATTCTCTACTATTGTACCATATAAATTAAGATTGGATAGAGCTAGTTCAATTGCTTTTTTTGCCCGAGTTCGACCCGAACTAACTCCAAAACCAATAAATAATGGCTTCTTTTTATCTAATTCAGATACGATTTCCTTATTGTCCAACAGTCCACCATATTTAACAAATTCATTTATATACGAAGAATTAATACGTTCTAAATTCACTTCGGAAAAGGCTTCAGGAAGACTCTCCAAAACCATTGAGCTTGCAAACTGATTTTTGATTTTTTTCCTATTTTCATTTGTTTTAGTTTTTTTATAGAGCAAAGAAAATAAGTCCTGATTCCATACAAGATCATTTCTGAAATACGTTTTATTTAAATTAGATGTAGTTTTATTTGCGTTCAGATTTTTAAGTCTTAAAAGATCAAATAGGTTTGTATCATCTGTCCTTGCCAAAGACATAAAAAACAAAGCCATAGAATCGAAGTATTTTATGGGTATATTTTCAAATTCAACCATTGTTTGTAGTATGGTATCAAAAGAAATAATATGAAAATTATCTTTGGTTAATAAAGCTTCATATTCTTCCTTTTCAAAACCAGAAAATAGGATGACAGCAATACAAATTTCAGCATTGGAAATTTCTATTGAATAAGGTTTGGGAACGACAACAAGATTTTCGTGTTCCTTGAAATCAACCATATAAGCTAAAGTTTTTTTTACGACATCATTTTTTAAATTGTCCAGTAAAACGCAATGTTCTGGTCTATAGTGTGCATATTCCATAAGTTTGATTTTTAAATTTCTTCAAAATTAAAAGTAGGAACTGCCAAAATGTGACGGGGAGTAAATTAGTTGTATAAAAAAAAACGACACTCGGGTGGGAGTGTCGTTTTTGAGAATAGTTTTTAATATTTAATTAGAGATTTTTTTCAATTTCAATTATTTCCTTTATTACTGATATTATTTCTTGGTAAACTTTTCCTTCTTTTCCTTTTGCTACATCTTCCCATATTTCAGCAGAGTTTCCCCAATTACCTGAATTTATCCATTTATAAACCCAAGTAGGATTTACGATAAATCCCTTTAAATTATAATCATTTGAACGTGATGTTGATATTTCGTAGTCTATTTGATACCCACAGGATACATTACTACAAAAATCTTTATCTTTTCTCTTCCCAAAAAGCATTCTAATAACATTTTCAAAACCTTTACAGTTAATATCTATACCATAATAATCGTTATGATTTGTATCTGAGATTTCATACCCCTCTGTGTTGTTTTTTAAATCTTTAATCAAATCGTCATATAATTTCTTTTTTAACTCGGATAAATTATTAGCAATTTCAAAGCTTGCTTGAATCTCTTTTTCCATTCTTTCTACTATATCTTTACTCATTTTATTGTTTGTTGTTTGGCTGGTTAATTTTTTTATTAGATGCAAGTACTGTGCTAATGTTTCTCTGATTATTGGTAAAGAATGTGTTTTTTCAAGACATTTTTCTATCCAATTTTTGATTTCGTCTCTATATGAAACTAAAATTATTTCTTGTAATTCTAATTTTGATGTTGTTCCAATATAACTCATCTCTGATGGTGTCTTACCATCCAAAGTGAGGTAAATTAATTTACAATTCTGATAATTTTTTTTATATCTCAGCAGTTGACCTTTTTGATCTTCTGCATATATTTTATTTTCAATTACAACTTGGTTTTTCGAATCCTTTATTACAATATCAATAAATCCACCTTCAGAGTATTCATTATCAATTATGCCTAAATATTCTTCTACTAAAATTTTAGCATTGTCATATTCAAAATCATTTTTTATTGTTTCTAAAACTTTAATTTCTTCAAAAAAAAGCTTTAGAAAAATACTTCCTTGATTGTGTATTCCCTTTGGATTCAAAAATTCGGCAATTATTCTTGAATGCGTCTTAACTTCATCACTTTCTGCCCTCATAATTGAGAAAATATTAAAATTTTCTCCAGTTATTTTTGCAATTTCATCATATTTCTTTTGAATGATTGAAATTTGCTGTAATAGGTTTTTTATTTTTTCCATATATTTTGTTTATTATTTCATTCAAGCTCCTCAAAAAACAACTCCGCACAAAGCCCTAGTTGTTATGATTATTTTATAGTGTTTATTACCTCTTTTAAATATTTTGTGGATTCATAGCTAAAATATGAAGATGAGGGATGATAGATTCTAAAAGCAGGAATTTTTTTGTTCGAAATCGTATAATTATACAACTTTCCAAATTTCCCATCTAAAATATTTTCTTCTTCATAAATACCATTATTTGGAAGGTATTTCCATAATCTTTCACCCCAAACTATAATTAAATCAGGTTGGTACTCTTCAAGGACTTCAAAAAAAGCTTCTTTACTGTTTGAAAAAGCCTCCGAAGATGGTGATATTCGTGGACCACTAGTAGCTAATTGAACGTAATTATAAAACATAATTGAATTCCAAAAGCCAATTAACGTTTGATTGTTAACTTTTTCGCCTAAAAATACATTTGTGAATTTTGTATAAGTTGTCATCCAAGATTCAAACTCTCTTTTTCCTTTTTTATAATCAAGAAATCGTTTTGTGACGTTTTCCGTAATATCACATTTACGAGCTCCACATAAATCGCAGTCTTCGTCACAATAATGACTTTCTCCTAAGATCAATATTCTTTTTCCTAAATATCCATTTTCTAAACAGGATTCTCCAATCCAGGGTGTAAAACAAACTTTTTCCATTTTTTATTTTCTTTAATTTTTTTGTAAATACATTCATTAAATCTTTAACCATTTCAACCACAACTCCCCACAAGCCCGAGCATCGCTCAAAGCATCGTGATGATTCAGCGGAATGTCGTGTTCTTCGCACAAGTTAGCTAAATTTGACTTATAAATCGTATAAGTACAAAATTTAGTGTAATTTGGAATGGTTAAACCGTAATGCAAAAGTGTTTTGTCTAAAACAGGGAAATCAAAGCCAAAACCATTGTGTGCCACTACATTTTGGTCTTTGATATAATGCGCAATCTGATGCCAAATTTGGTTAAAAGTGGGTGATTTTGCAGTATCTTTCGCGGCAATCCCGTGAATGTCCGTAAAGCGACTCCAATAATAATTATCGGGTGGTTGCACCAAAATATTAACTTCTTGAGTTACGATTCCGTTTTTTATTTGCACCAATCCAACTTGGCAAATACTGTTCCTGTAACCCGTTGCCGTTTCAAAATCTATGGCGGTAAATGAATCCATAAATTTAATTGCTATTCATTACAATTTGTAATATTCATTCCTGAAATTTCTATCTTATATAATCTACCATCAATTACTAATCGATTTAGAAAACCTAACGGAATACTCGCTGTTGTTCTATCATCTATCCCGTCAGGGAGTTTTTCTTTAAAAGTAAGCTCTAGCTTATCCATCCGTTTTGAAAATAAGCGCACAAATTCTTCTTTTTCCATAATTATATATAAAGATTTGACATTTCCGAAATCCTGTTTTTGATTTCATTTTGAAGTGAAATAGGGGAGAGTACTTTTACATCACTACCGTATTTCAACAATTCCATTTTAATATCGTTGGTGGTGTGAATGAAAATTTCCAGTAGGACGCTATCCTCGGTTTCTTCCACGATGTGTTGGGATTCGTGCAACGGAAAGGTTTTGATGTAGTTGCCTTGCTGTTTGGAAAATTCCAAAAGCACTTTTTCTGCTGCCTCATAAGTTTCAACTCCAAAAGCGTGTTGAAATTCTTTTTCTACGTTGTAATTAATGGGTTTGAATTTGGTTTCGGTAATTTTTAAGTTCGAAATCCGGTCTAGACCAAAAGTTTTTATTCTATCATCTTTTTTGTCCCAAGCCACTAAATACCATCTTTGTTGCGATTCTTTAATAGCAATGGGTTTTACTTCCCGTTGCGTTATCTCGTCTTTCCAATGTTTATGATGGGTAAATTGCACGATATTAGCATTTTGTATGGCGTGAATGATACCGTGAATATGTTCGGTTCCCAATGATTTTCGGTTTTCCAAAAACACGCTGGGCGACAATTTATTTCCTTCTTGCAGGGCGTGATGAATCGAAAAAGCATCAATCATTCGTGTTACCGATTGGTCTTCGATTTCAGCTTCGTCAATAGCATAAGTTTTGTCTTTTCGGTTGTAGTGAATGTCAATCCCAAAAAGGGTCGAAATGTCTTTCTTGTCCCGTTCAAAAGTGCGAATGGCATATTCGAAAGTCGTGTCGATATCGTCGTTTTCCAATTTACGCATCACGTGTTCTTGCAAATCGTTGAAACTGCAAGGTCGGCTTCGCAAGCGGTCGATAACGTACAAATACCTTTTAAAATAAATTAATTTTGACATAATGGTTTGATTTATTTTTCAAAGATATGTAGTTTGTCTGCCGTTTTGTGGCGGGGTGAAATAATTCGTGATAATTTGTAGCTAAAAGTCTTAAAAGCTAATACCGTGGCTTCAAAATAAATCCTTTCAATCTTCGTACCTTTGCCCTTTAGAAAATGACAATAAAATGATTGAAATAGGAAAATACAACACGCTCACCATATTACGCGATACCAAAGTGGGATTGTTTTTGGGAAATCCCGAAAAAGACCCCGAAGGCATTCACGACATACTGTTACCCAATAAATACGTGCCCAACGAATGGGAAATAGGCGAGGAGATTATCGTTTTTGTGTATCTGGATCACGAAGAACGTCCGGTGGCCACCACATTAGAACCTTATATTTTATTGAATGAATTTGCGCTTTTGCGTGTGAACTATGTCAACCAAGTGGGAGCTTTTATGGATTGGGGAATGGAGAAAGACATTCTCGTACCGTTCAAAGAACAAGCACGCCCAATGGAAAAAGGAAAACGCTATTTGGTGTACCTCTATATGGACGAAAAAACCAAGCGTTTAGTAGCTTCCAGCAAAACCAATCAGTTTTTGAAAAACGATAATCTTACGGTCGAAAAAGGCGAAGAAGTCGATTTAATCGTTTCTCATATTACCGAATTGGGAATCAACGTTATCATCAACGAGCAACACAAAGGCTTGTTGTACAAAGACGAAGTCTATGATGATGCAATTCGAACAGGTGACAGATTAAGAGGCTATATCAAAACCATTCGTCCCGACAATAAAATTGATGTGTCCCTGCAAATACAAGGCTACCAAAATATCGAACCCAATGCCGAAAAAATTCTAGACGAACTTCGTGCCAGTCGTGGTTTCTTGCGATTAACCGACAATTCGCATCCTGAAGATATTAAAACGGTGTTGAAAATGAGCAAGAAAACCTTTAAGAAAGCCATTGGAGCACTCTACAAAGAAAAATTAATTGAAATAAAAGAAGATGGAATTTATTTGTTAAAGGAGTAAAACTTTGTATTTCTTTCAAACAAAAAATCCCAAACACTAATTACTACAATTAGTGTTTGGGATTCATTTTTTAACGGCTATTTTTTATTTCAAAGAGGCCATATCAATCACAAAACGATACTTCACATCACTTTTGAGCATTCGCTCATAGGCTTCGTTGATATCCTGCATTTTAATCATTTCAATTTCCGAAACGATATTGTGTTCACCACAAAAGTCCAGCATTTCCTGAGTTTCGGCAATTCCTCCAATTAAAGAACCCGCTATCGATTTCCGTCCCAAAATCATCGGAACCGTATTCAAGAAAGGGTCAATAGGTCCCAAATAACCCACCAAAACCAAGGTGCCATCAATAGTCAGTGCACCAACGTAAGGATTCACATCGTGAATGTAAGGAACGGTATCAATAATCAAATCGAATTTTCCGCTTACGGAAGTCATCTGATTTTCATCAGTTGAAATAATAACGGCATCGGCTCCTAAGTCCAAAGCATCTTTTTCTTTACCAGGACTTCTGGAGAAAAGGGTCACTTCAGCTCCTAAACCTTTGGCTAATTTGATGGCCATATGACCCAAACCACCCAAACCTACTACAGCAACTTTGCTACCTTTAGTAACGTTCCAATGGCGAAGTGGCGACCAGGTAGTAATTCCGGCACAAAGTAATGGTGCAACGGCAGCCAAATCTAAATGAGCAGGCACTTTCAATACAAAGTGTTCGTCGACCACAATTTTTTCAGAATAACCGCCAAAGGTTTGACCACCCAAATGTTTGTCAACACCACCATAAGTGCCTACCCAGCCATTCAAGCAATATTGCTCCAGGTCTTTTTTGCAGCTTTCGCAAGTTTGGCAGGAATCTACCAGACAACCCACTCCAGCAATATCGCCGACTTTAAGTTTCGTTACTTCACTTCCCACTTGGGTTACTCGACCCACAATTTCGTGACCCGGAACCGAAGGATAGACCGTCCATCCCCAATCGTTTCTCGCAGTGTGCAAATCAGAATGGCAAACACCACAATACAAAATTTCAATTTCAATGTCTTTTGCAGTCACTTCTCTACGGGCAATCGTCATCTCATTCAAAGGCGCATCGGCAGCCTTGGTGCCAAAGGCTTTTACATTTGTTGTTTTCATAGCTGTCTATTAATTTTTATTTTAAGGGTAGTATTTCATTCAAACAATTAAAGGCGTTTAAAGTTAGGTTTTTTAAAGGACAACTTCGGTATTTTAGGTATTTATTTCCCTACTCTTTGTTGCAAATGAGCAGGATAGCGGTCTCCCTGAACATTGGTTTTGGCAAAAGCATCGTCAATAGACTGAATGTCTTTAGCAGATAATACAATGGAAGCACCGCCAATATTTTCGGTCAGTCGATGCGATTTTGTGGTTCCCGGAATGGGTACAATCCAAGGTTTTTGTGCCAACAACCAACCCAAGGCAATTTGTGCCGGAGTCGCATTTTTTTGTTGGGCAATTGCACCCAGTAACGCCACTAATTTATGA